>Ga0209501_10001557_pt1 | contig 25072 bp, 16 predicted proteins | sample ArcticOcean_MG_C_4_FD_187434 | JGI IMG/M metagenome (GOLD analysis project Ga0209501, IMG submission 187434) | Marine microbial communities from western Arctic Ocean - ArcticOcean_MG_CB4_134 (SPAdes) (version 2) | ecosystem: Environmental > Aquatic > Marine > Oceanic | place: Arctic Ocean...
ACTACGGGTGCCATCCCGCACATGTATGTGCATGGCGCTTCTTCCAGGGTGACGCGGTCGTCTGGTGTGGTAGCCGGGGCGCTGATTCGCAATTCGGACTGCAACTTTTCTAAGATCTCGCGACCGCCACTTATCCAGCAACTCAGCCCTGTGCAGACTCTTACTATATGATGACCTGGCTTTTCGGTTCGGAGTTCTGTGTAGCTGGTGGCCGCGCCGTAAACCTCGCTGATGGGGATGCCCAGGTGCCAGCCCGTGAGTTCCATCGCCCAGTCTGGCAGGTAGCCGAACTCCTCGTGGAGGAAGTGGAGAGCGGGCAGCAACTGCCCGCGGTTTCTGGGGAATTTTTGTCTAAGTGTCGCCCTAAGCGCGTTTCTATCGGTAGTCAATACGTCCTCTTATTAGGCCCTGGTGAGGGGGATTTTTTAGGAGACGGGGTGGACGGTTTCTGACAACTCGGCTAGCCCCAACTCCCGGAGCTTTTCTTCGGGTATCATACCATCCTCTGACCAGCCTCGCGCGCGGTAATAGCCCTGCACCATCATGTGAAGGTCCTCTCGCTCCAGGCCGACTCCAGCCACCATTCCAGTGGGCAGTTTTTCGGTGAAAACCCTTTCCGGTAGGGTGTCTTCGTCCCGGGTCCAGCCTTCCCGTATGTTGAAAAGCTTCTTCAAATTGTTGATGCGCTCACCTGCTATGCGGAGGTCGTCTGCGGAACAGGGCCAGCCTGTGATCTTTTCGAATATTTCGGCTGATTCTTCGTAGAGGTCCGTAAATGCCTTACGCAGGAACTTACACCAGATTAGCGAGTCCAGCACTGCCGAGAAGTCCTCGCCTTCTGCGGTGATGCGTCCGCGCTGGTCGTCCGCTTCCAATCGGTTCACGCGGTCGGAGAAGTCGGCCTCATAAGCTGACGAGCGATTGTGGCAGGCTCCGCGGGTGCTCACGGCCAGGCCCAGTGCCATCGTTTTAAGACTGCGGGGTTCGTAGCCCGGCATCTCCAGGCCCTTGACCTGCATGGCCCACGCCTCGGAACCGCCACCGATCTTACGGGCCGCCCGCATGCTGCCCTCGGCAAGCAGGTCGCCTATACCCTGGCGTTCCGCGATAAGCCCTATACCCTTCAGGAGAGCGTCACCGTCGCCGAAGGAAAGGCTAGCTTCGTGTGACTCATCGTCTCTGAAATTATCCAAAAGACCCTTTTGGAAGCACTCCATGGCCCATGCCAGCGTTGCGCCGGTGCTGATGGTGTCTAAGCCAAGCTCGTCACACAGTTTGGAGGCTCGGATCACTGTGTTGGAGTCGGCGATGCCTACCAGCGGACCCAGGGCAAATGCACTCTCGTACTCCATGCGACCCTGGACCTTTTTGCCGTCGTCCGTCGTGACCAGAATCTTCTCGCATCCTATAGTACAATTGGCGCAGTGAGCGTTCTTCACAAAGTGAGCCTGGTGCATGGCCTCGCCGGTCACCGCCTCACCCTCTTCAAAAGTCGACTGCTGGAAGTTGCGAGTCGGCAGTGTGCCAAGCCTGTTGAACACGGACAGGTTGGCCATGGTGCCCAGCGTGCGGTACTTCTCTGTGGCCGGACCCAGGCTCCTATGGGTTAAGTCGTCGCCAATGATGTTCAGGGCTTCTGCGTCGTGAACCGATACCGCGTGAGTGCCCTTTATCGCGATGGCCTTCAGGTTCTTGGAACCCATGACCGCGCCAGGTCCGGTTCGCGCCGCCTGCCTGCCGCCGTCGTTGGTTATGCTGGCGAAGCGGACCAGGTTCTCCCCAGCTGGCCCAATGCAGGCAACCCGCGTCCTGTGACCCATTCGCTGCTTTACGGCATCTTCGGTCTCAGAGGTCGTCTTGCCCAACAGGTCGTCGGCGGCCAAAAACTCTACCTGACCGTCGTCTATCGACAGCAGGCACGGAGAGGCGCTCTTTCCTATTATTACCAGCGCGTCGCAACCGGTCTTCTTTAGCTCCGTTGCCATAAAGCTGGAAGACAGGGAGTCTCCTATAAGGCCGGTCAGCGGCGACTTGGTGACCACCGCAAACTTGCTGGACGTGGTCAGGCGACTGCCCACGAGAGGGCTGGTGACGAATATCAATGGGTTGGCGGGCTCAAGGGCGTCGATGCCCGGCGGGCAGAACTTCCAGAGAAGGTAAGCGCCCAGTCCAGTTCCTCCGATGAATTTCTTCAGAACATCGTCTGGTATGGTCTGCCAATGAGAAGTTCGGGCCGAGAGGTCGACGATCAGCATCTTGCCGTTGTAGCCGAACAGGTTGTCATCTGCCGTCTTATTCATACTCTCACCCTCCTGCCTGACTGGAGAATAGCAGCAGCCTGTCGCCGTCTTGTAGTTCAATGTGTTTCTCCGGCGCATCTGATACGAAGGCTGTGCCATTCAAGTTGAGAGTGTAGCTTTTCATCAGACCCGACATGTCATTAACAATCGCATTGCCGATCAGTGCAGGGCAGGCATTTGCCAGGGAACTGGCCAGCGCGGACAAGCTAGTTGAAGCCGGCAATTCCAAAGCCACTTCGTGTTGACCACAGGTGATACGCGCCGTACCGAATAGCTCCACGGTAATTGCGACCGACGTCTTGGCAGCCTTGTCAGTTCTTGCCGCGTCCATGTTCAACGACCCTCTGCAGCCAGACTCAGAGCGCGGTCCAGGTCATCCTGCGTATTTACGTTGAAGAAGGAGACCAGGTCCTTGTCAATATCCCGCACCTCTGCCTCCTCTATGAAACACATGGTAACTTCGTCGAAGAACCGGGCAATCTTGAGATCGTTGTTCTGAAGTCGCTTTTCCATGCGCGGTAGGCACGTCTTGTTGTACAGGGCATGCGTCGGCTCTGGATATCCATCCGTTCTTGGCACCACGGCGTCGTTGTTATCTCTAAGCGATAGCATTTGGTTCATGAGGTCCACGTTGAGGAACGGCATGTCGCAGGCGACAACGAAAGCCCACTGGGAATCAGCAGCCGAAAGTCCGGTGAATATGCCCCCCAGCGAACCTCCATCAGGATATAGATCGACAGCAGTTTTGTAGGGCAGGCTGACGTTATCAGGAGTGATAGGAAGCGCCGAGGCCTGCTCCTGGTCGTTGACTACGAAAACCAGGTCGCCTGTGACTTGTGAGAGGCGGCTAATGACGCGGCGAATCATGGGCTCGCCCTGAAACGGCTCAAGAGCCTTGGCTCGGCCGAGACGCCTGCTTCTACCGCCTGCGAGAATTATGCCTGAAGCTTTTAGTTGCATGCTCATGCGATAACCTCTTTTGGAAATCGTAGCATACTAATCCCAACCACCGTTAGGGAATTTCGGCAATGACTTTGCCCATGGATGTGGTGTCATAGCCTCCCAGTGCGTCTACCGCATTTCTGAATTCGTTGCTTCGAATCATCTCTAACACGGGCCTAAGTTTTTCGCCTTCAAAAAACTCTTTTGGAATGATGAGGTCGTACTGCTCGGATAGGAGCGGCACGAAGTCCATGTCCATGGCGTTGGCGGCGGAGAGAATGCCCAGTCCAGTGTCGGCACGGCCACCGGCGACCGCTGCCGCCACTGCCAGATGAGTGAAGTCCTCTCGGTCGTAGCCATCTATCTCCTCAGGGCTCAAGCCCATCTCTTTCAGCTTGAAATCCAGCAGGACCCTCGTCCCTGAGCCCCGCTGCCGGTTAATGAAAGAGACGCTGTTACTGGCCAGGTCTTCCAGAGATTTGATGTCTTTAGGATTTCCCTTGGGCACGATCAGGCCTTGGACCCTGTGAACTAGGTTCATAACAACGATCTCATGACCAGGCAGGTATTGTCGGACGTAGGAAATATTGTATTCACCAGTCTCTTCATCCAGCAGATGAGAGCCCGCCATATGGGCTTCGCCTCGTGCCAGGGCCGTTATGCCGCCCAAGCTGCCCACGTTGGATGAGGCCAGCGAAAGACCGGTCTGACCCTTGCTAAGATGACTGGATAGCAGATCGAGGGTAAGATCGTGGCTGCCAATGGCCACTATGGTTCCTTCCACATCATCCATGCTTCGGAGCAGTTCCACCTCCGTTTCGTGACCGGCGTCGAAGCCTTCTGAGAAGCGAGGTATCTTCACTATTCCGTCAGCGCGGACCAGGGAAGATATCACGCCTGCACCTCGTGGGAGAGGCGTGGCAACCAGCCGTTTGCCCACTCGGCCCAGTCGCACCCGTAAAAACTCGTCTTCACCTATGGGAGACAGCACTTTGCGAGTGACAACGGCGGAGGTCCTATCGCGGGCTGCTGGACCAGCGCCCAGCTTCATCTCGACGACAGGCTTCAAGAAGAGCTCGCAAGTCAGGGCCGCCGATACTGCGTATCCGGGGATGCCCAAAATTGGCTTGCCATTCACAATGCCCAGAACAACAGGATGGCCAGGTCTTATGGCCACGCCGTGTACGAGCAACTCTCCTAGTTCTTCAACAAGGCGGGCCGTGTAGTCTTCCGACCCTGCCGACGAGCCTGCATTAACCACCACGATGTCATACGCTTTGCTGGCGTCGAATATGACCGATTTCAGGCGCTCATAATCGTCTGGCACTGAAGAGAAGCGGGTTGGTTGCGCGCCCCACTCTTCGGCCATTCCTGCCAGCACAAGGCTGTTGAACTCGATGATGTCACCCGGTTTGATGGTGTCGCCGACGTTCACCAGCTCGCTGCCTGTGGGAATGATGGCTACCCTCGGGGAGCGTCTGACAGCAAGCTCACTGAGCCCCGCTGCCGCGCATGCTCCCAGGTCTACGGGGCGCATGATGTGGTTCTCTGGCAGGACCAGTTCTGTGGCTACGATGTCCTCGCCCAGAGGCCGCACGTGCTGGTATGGCGCTGCAGGATCCTGGATTTCTATGGTGGAGCTGTCTATCTCATGGACTACCTCAACCATGATGACGGCGTTGAAGCCATCAGGCATGGGGTCTCCGGTGTCCACCCAAACGGCCTGTTCGTCCACGGTCAAACGTAGCGGCGAAGTCTCCGTCGCGCCGATCGTCTCTGAGGCGCGAACCGCAATGCCGTCCATGGCAGCTGCGTCATAATGTGGAGACGAAATCTTGGCCCAGACGGGATCTGCCGTGACTCGACCTCGGGCGTCCTGTAAAGGTACTGTTTCCGAATCTATGCGGCCCAGGGCACCTGCAGACTCCAGAGCGTCTCGGAACTTGCCCCACGCTTCGTCGAGAGGAATGTCGCTGAGGAAGTAGTTTCGTCCGTGTCGATTCATTTAGCCAGCCTTAACTCCAAGTATCAAATTCCAGAAGCCGTTCAGATCTCATTGTTCGCCTCCACAATTTCATTAATTACAGGAGTGACAGCGTTAATCAGAATAGTAAGGCCCCTGGAAGCCGATTCCCCGAATTATTCATCTAGCCTCGACGAGAGGAAGTGCTGAAAGATATACCGGATCTAGTGTCAAAGGCCCGTGTAGCGGCGACTACTTTTTTTGGGTGAACTTCAGGATGTTAGATCGTTGGCTAACGAAGAAGTGCAGGGCCGCATCTACAGCGAGGGTCTTGGCGTTACCGATTTACCTAGTGTCATTAAGAAGCTAGAGGGTCTTCTAGGAGAAATATTCCGTCATATCAGAATCCGCCATATTTCATAGGTTTTACTAATAGTCCAGGCTAAGCACTTTAAACCACACTTTTCATCCAAGCAATCGAACTGATTTGGATCCACCGAGATTTCTGGAAAGTTAGTTGCCAGGCAGTTGGACTATGGTTGATCCCGCGGTCGTTTTTCTCAAATCAGATCAGCGGTAGATGTGCGCCGAATTTCATTGTGTTTTGTCTCCCTGCCTTGGATAAGCCGCAGTGCAAGTGTTCAATATATTCTGACCGAGACCTCTTCGCCCGCGTAGAGGCCGCCCTTTTCCAGCGGTATTCTGACAACCCCGTCGGCGTGAACCAGAGTGTATATAAGATTTGATTTGCCGAACACAGGCTCTGCTTGTAGGATGCCATTCTTTTCGGACAGGCGCATCTGCACGTAATCTTCTTTGCCCGCTTGCGACGGTATGTCTCGCGTTAACGTCGCCTTCGACGTGGGCAGCGTTGGTGAGTTTACGCAACCGCTCATGTGGTAAATCGCTGGTCTCACAGTGAGGTCGAAAACGACCATAGCCGAAACTGGGTTGCCAGGCAGGCCAATCAGTGGTTTGTCCTTCGCCAGTCCGATAATGGTTGGTTTGCCGGGCCTGATGGAGATTCCGTGAGCAAATATTTTGGAACCGTCTAGGCTTTCAAATACTGATGCCGTCATGTCGCGATTGCTGACTGAGCTTCCTGCCGAGAAGACGACAATGTCCCCTTTGTCCATAGCCTCGACCGCTGCCGTTTTTTGCGCTTCGAAGTCGTCCTCAACCATAGCTATGGGGACCGGTATGCCGCCGCAGTTGGTGACCAGTCCGGCGATTGTGAACGTGTTAATGTCACGTATCTGACCTGGGCCAGGCTTCTTGTCCGGGGTTACTAGTTCATCCCCCGTAGACACGATCGCCACCCGGGGTCTTCTGGCCATTTGGACAGATTGCAGACCTAGGGCCAGCATTCCGCCGATGTCCTGAGGTCTGATGACGTGGCCTTGCGGAAGCACCTGGTCACCTTGGCGGACATCCTCGCCGATCTGGACCACGTTCTCGCCCGGAGCGACAGGCCGAAGCACCTCGATGGTTTTGTCGTCTACTCGCTGCGTGCGTTCGATCATGACAACGGCGTCTGCATCTCCGGCCAGCATGCCACCTGTGTATGCCACCGCAGCTTGACCGGTCGCCAGTGTCAGGCTGGTCGCCTGGCCCATAAGCACTTCGCCGATCACTTCGATGTAAGCTGGCATGCCTTCGGATGCGCCGAATGTATCCCTGGCCCGTACCGAAAAGCCATCCATGGTTGATCTGGCGAAAGCGGGAAGGTCTTCCGGAGAAGTTATGTCGTTGGCCGTCACTCGTCCCAGGGAATCGACCGTATCGACAGTCTCCTGCCCTATGTTGACTGGCAGGTGCTTTTTCAGCAGCTGAAATGCCTGGTCAGGTGCGACTACGTTAAAGAATTCAGGCATGAGTACCTTTGGGAAGCATTCTTACGTGTAATGTACACCAATTCGTCATCAGATATGAAAACTGGTTGGCGTTTGGTTTGAGCATATCTGAGCGTAAAAGAAAGGGGCGCGGTAGAGCCGCGCCCCAATTTAATTACTTAACTGACCTTAGTTACCTAAAGCCCTAAGATGTTGCCCTTTTCATCCACGTCCAAAGAGCGAGGTGAACCAGGTAGCCCTGGCATTGTCATTATGTTGCCAGCAATGGGGTAGATGAATCCAGCTCCCACCGACGCGCGAATATCAGACACTTCAAACGTATAGTCCGATGGACGGCCCCGTAGGCGAGGGTTGTGTGAGATCGATAGGTGCGTCTTCGCCATGCACACGGGCATGCTGCCCCAGCCATGACTTTCGTATATCCTAAGCTGTCTGCGTGCCGCCGGTGCCCAGGAGACGTCCTTGGCGTTGTAGACGGTCTTGGCCAGAGCGAGGACCTTGTCTTGAATGGAGTCGTCCTCTGCGTATGCGTATGTAATCTTGGGCGCGTCGCCTTTGGTTGCTTCCATGACGGCTTCGGCCAGTTCCACACCGCCTGCGCCGCCTTCTGTAAACACACGGCTCTCCACCGCCGCGAAGGCACCTGCCTCCTGACAGCCATGCTTTACGATGGCTAGCTCGTCCGCCGTGTCCGTAGGGAACTTGTTCATGGCAACGACCACGGGCAGTCCAAAGCCCTTGATCATGCCAATCAGGTGCACCAGGTTGTCCATGCCTTTACGAACGGCGTCTTCGTTTGGAGTGGCCAGGTCGCTTCGCCTAACCCCGCCGTGGGACTTGAGGGCGCGAATGGATGCGACTATGACTGCGCCGCTGGGCTCCAGACCGCTGAATCGAGCCTTGATGTGCATGAACTTCTCGAAGCCGAGGTCGGCACCGAAGCCAGCCTCGGTCAGGACGTAGTCGGCGTAGCTCAGCGCAACCTTGTCGCCAAGTACGGAGCTGCAGCCGTGGGCAATATTTCCGAAGGGACCGGCGTGCATAATCACCGCCTGGCCTTCGGTAGTCTGAACGATGTTGGGCTGAATAGCTGTTCTTAGCAGCGACATCATGGACCCGACGGCGTCTACATCGTCGGCCGTGACAGGCTTGCCGTCTTGGGTGAAGCCAACGACCATCTTGCTCAGCCGTTCTCTCAAGTTCTGAAGTCCGGTGCAGAGCGCCAGAACGGCCATTATCTCTGAGGCCGCGACGATGTCGAAGCCAGACTCGCGCATGGGAGCGTTGGCTGATCCACCCACGCCAGTCACGATTGAGCGTAGTGCGCGGTCCTCTACATCTGTGACGCGACGCCATGTGATGCCTGTAGCGCCGAAGCCAGGAATCGTGCCTCGCTGTGCAACGTTGTCAGTAAGTACTGCCAGCAGGTTGTGAGCAGACGCGACGGCGTGGGCGTCACCTGTGAAGTGAATGTTCACCTCATCGTCAGGCTCGATCAGCGCTAGGCCGCCACCACTTCCTCCGCCCTTGATTCCGAAGATAGGGCCTAGAGAGGGTTCTCGTAGCGTGGCCACGACGTTCTTGCCAAGCCTGCCAAAACCCTGGGTCATGCCCACCACAGTGGTGGTTTTGCCCTCGCCAGCGGGGGTGGGTGTAATGCCGGTTACAACTATCAGCTTGCCCTGCTTGCCACCCTCTTTAATGGCATCCAGAGGAATTTTTGCCTTATAGTGACCGTAGGGAATGATGGTATTTGGACCTAGTCCCAGGTCCGCTGCTACATCCGCAATTGGTCGCATCTAGTCAGCCTCCGATAAACGATGGCTCCGCCTGCACATGTTCTGTGGAAATCAGTGGAGGAGCCGCCTTAAAATCTGGCCAAATTAGCCGAGGGAATTGTAGCACAAGGGTTGGATATTCGGCCAAACACCACTGGGCAGCCCTTGGTTATGCTAAAGACTCTGATAGACAACTTGCGTCCGTACTATAAAGGGTTGCCAACCGATTATCGCTGGCAACCCTCTAGGTTAACCTAACACATAGGACCTGTTGGGGATTTCAGTCCCAGTTAATGACCACCTTGCCAGTCGTTCCGCCGTTGAAAAGTTCGTATGCTTCTCTGGCTTCACCGAGAGCAAACCGGTTGGTAATAATGCTGTCCAGTGGTATATCTCGCTCAACGATCCAGTTGGCAAGCTCTTGCAGGATGACCGTGCTGAACGTCCACGAACCGTGCAGGGTGAGCTGACGGTGGATGATGTCGGGCGACGGCTCAAGGTTCATGGTGCCGCCCTCGCCAACCAGGCATGCCCTTCCCCAGATGCGCGCGCTGCGTATGGCATTGGCGCGGACCTCGTTGATGCCCGTGGCGTCGAGAGTAGCGTCTGCACCCCTGCCGCCTGTCATTTCGTAAATGGCCTCGACAGGATCCACGGCATTTGGATCGATGGACTTCCATGCACCGGATGCCTCTGCCAGCTTGCGGCGCTCTGGAATTGGGTCGATAGCGATGACACGGGCTCCCATGTGGGCTCCGAGAAACGTACCGCTGAGGCCCACCGGCCCCTGTCCGAAGACGGCTAGTACGTCACGACCGGAGATGTCCATACGGCGCAGCGCCTGATAGGCAGTGCCCGTTCCGCAGGCAATGGCCGCGCCCTCCTCGAAGCTGACGCCCTCGTGAAGCGGCACGCACATGTACTCCTCGATTAGCTCGTAGTCGGCGTTGCCGCCATGCGCGCCAGAGCCGTAGACCTTCTGGTGGTCGCTCTGGCATAGCTGCGTCCAGCCAGTCTGGCAGAACTCGCACTTCTGGCAACCACTGTAGTGATGGACCATTATTCGGTCGCCGACTTTTACGCTGGTGACGCCCGCGCCAAGCTCTGCGATCTCACCGCATGGTTCGTGGCCGGAGATTACCTGTGTTCGAGGACCTAACTGATCGGAGGTCGATCGGTATGGTCTCAGATCGCTGCCACACAGCCCAGACGAACGCATCTTCACCACAACCTGTCCCGGTCCTGGAGTAGGGTCAGGAAACTCTTTTATCTCTAGTTTGCTATCTCCCGTGAATACTACGCCTCGCATGTGATACCTCCTGAAAGTCGTTTTTATGCCTTATTTGCCAAAACTGCCAAAGATTGAATTGCCGCCCGCCGCCGGTGGTTCGACAGGCTCACCACGAACGATATTTTTCCGAATTCGTTTGTCCTGAGCCCGTCGAAGGACCGCTGTTAAATACCGCCGGTATGAATTGACAGGCCGCGTAACTCAGCCACCTACGCCCTGTAAAGCAACGCCCCGGCTATGGAAACCAGCGAACCTCCGTCTGCGTCTGCCGGACACTGATCGTATCCCATGGACTCCCCGACGACGCCATCTCCAACTAGCTTGAGCGTCAAGTAAATGGGAGATAGACCACATATGCGTCGGTAGTCCGATTCCCTGCGAGACCTCTCCAGAAAGCCATCTGCATTGCCCATACAGAAATCATCAAGAGACGCATTGTCTTCCGATGTGAGTTTGGCGCGCGCTATGGTATCTATGGGCTGCGGATCGCCGAAAGCCGGGCCCATATGCGCCAGGTCGCCGGCAGCGATAACCAGCGTTCGGCGGTCCTTGGTGACCTCTTTCAGGTACGCGATGGCGTCAGTAATGTGCTTCGTCTCGCCAGGGTGGCCCGGTCCTACTATAAAGTGGTGGAATGAGCCGCACAACACAGGAACCACGGGACACGATCTGCCCATGTAGTGGTGCAGCCAAACCGAGGCCAGCTCAATCGAGTGCTCGTTTAGGTGATGGACCTCTTCTCTATACGCCTGGTCCTGACCCAACATATCGGCCAGCCCGTCCACGATGGCGGTATCCGTCGGCAGAACCCCATGCGGCGTGGCGTAACTCTGACGAGTAGGCGTGATCATGCCCATGCTGCCTGAATGGTCAGTGCCCAGGATGACAACCAGCTCTATGTCGCCCAGAGATGGCTTTGCACGCTCCCAAAGCTCGGCATAGGTCTTGTGACCTCGGGCATAGTCGATGTGCGGACATAGCATGCCGACTAGATCGCCCGGCAGGTGGTCGGCGGGATTCACAGGCGGCGCTTCCTCCACATACCCCGCAAAAGCGGCGGCCAATTCTTCGGGGTCAGATGGGTAGACCTGGCCGGCGTGGGAGGAAGGTCGATGGCTCGCCTGTCGATACTCGTCTATCTTCGTCTGCACAGCGGTCCTGTAGGAACCGTTTTCCAGCAGGAGGGCCTCATCCAACTGAGACAAAATATCCTGCATGGTCTCGTCATCTAGGAATGCGCCAGTGTTCAGCTGAAAGGCAGACTGCAGACCTGGAATGTCCCTGGTGCCGTCGCACATGGCGACCAGTGGCAAGAGCTGTTGGGGAATCAGAACGGACTCTTGGGTCATATGCAGTGGGTCTCGGAGTAGAACGTACTCTCCGCCTTCGTACTGAACTAGTTGCGGCTCCACGGGCCTTAGTTTGGGTTTGTTGGGAAGGTTGGATGACTGCGCCTGCGGCAAGGCTACCTCCGGTAACTTGGTGAATTATCTCTTGGTGGATTATATGGTGATGATGAAGTATTCGCCATGTTAAGTATGTCTTTTGAAGAATTCGTGTTAGGCGGGCCTTGTGCTATAATTCCTGCGCCTCGCGACCCCTGGTCTGTCTCATCAGATCAGGCTCGATTGTGCGATAAATGTCTCGGCCAAAGATGGACGCTGATAAGGGGAATTTCATGGCGGTATCTGAAGATCTCAAAATATTTACAGGGAACGCCCATCCCCAGCTGGCAAAAGACATTTGCGCGCACCTGAATGTGGAATTGGGCGCCTGCGAGGTATTCAAGTTTAGCAACGACAATACCTTCGTCCGTATCCTTGAAAATGTTCGCGAACGAGACGTATTTCTCGTACAGCCCAGCTCGGTGCCAGTAAACGACAGCATCATGGAACTGCTGATCATGATCGATGCCGCCAAGCGGGCTTCCGCAGGTCGAATAACGGCGGTGATGCCGTATTTTGCCTATGGGCGCAGCGACAAGAAGGACCAGCCACGGGTTCCAATTACGGCGAGACTGATAGCCAACCTGATCGAGACCGCTGGCGCAGACCGGGTTATGACTGTTGACCTGCACGCGGGACAGATACAGGGCTTCTTCAATATTCCGGTGGATGAGCTAACTGCAGTTTCTATGCTGGCCCGTCATTTCAGCGACATGAATCTGGGCGACGACATCGTTGTGGTGGCGACGGACGCTGGCTCCGGCAAGCGTGCGCGAAGCACAGCGAATATACTGAAGGCGCCTCTGGCTATCGTGGAAAAGGTCCGCACCAGTAACAACATGGAGCAGATAGAGTCATCCAACCTGATCGGTGATGTCGACGGGAAAATCGCCTTAATCGTGGACGATGAGATCGGCACTGGCAGCACGGTGATAGCCACTGCTGACACCCTGCTGCGGCACGGCGTGAGGGACATATACTGCTTCGTCACCCACCCCGTGTTGTCCGGCCAGGCCAACGAAATTCTCGGTGACAGCAATGTAAAAGGCGTCGTTGTGACAGACACGTTGCCAATCCCTCCAGGCAAGCAGGCCTCCAACTTAAGCGTTATCTCCGTAGCCTCTATGCTGGGCGAGGCCATTGAGCGCATTCACAGCGGCGAGTCCGTCGGCGCGATGTTCAACGATCTTCGGTAGGTCTTTTTCCGTTTTTTTCGTGTATTTAACGGCTAACGCGGCCTTAAATACATGCGTTACTTTCTGCGCTCAAGAACCAGCATGACTGCATGACTGACGCACTTTTGCGGTGACATTGCTCTTCTCCAGCGATGCACCTTTCGTAGTCTCTCGCTTCGAACAAAACATACTCTGTAAGGCCTGCGATGTTAAATCGCCTTTTGATTGCGGCGAGGGCAATCCGCGAACCACTGACCGTCGTTGTAATATGCAAACCATAATCCAACAGCCTACAGCCGAGTTCTATTGGAATGTATTGGGTTATAATACAAATTGCATGGGTCTTTGACTCTGCTAATCAGGTAAAAGAACAACAGGTGTCGTACTTAGAATTGAGCGCCTGTTCACTACCCCACGGAGACTGAATCCGATGCTGAAACATATCACCAAGTTTCTCGGAGGCTCCAACGACGGAGTTATCAAGAATCTCTACAAAGATGTCGAGGACATTAACTCGCTGGAGCCAGAGTTTGAGAGCATGTCAGATGACGAGCTCAAAGGCATGGGCGAAAGCTTCAAGGCCCGCCTGAAGTCCGGCGAGGATCTAGAAGACATTCTGCCTGAGGTCTTCGCGTCTGTTCGTGAAGCCTCCAAACGCACCTTAGGCATGCGTCACTTTGACGTGCAGATGATTGGTGGAATTGTCCTGCACGAGGGCAAAATCGCGGAGATGCGCACGGGAGAGGGCAAGACGCTGGCTGCTACCCTTCCGACGTACCTTAATTCGCTGACAGGCGAAGGCGTGCACCTGGTGACGGTAAACGACTATCTGGCCAGACGAGATGCCCAGTGGATGAGTGAGATTTACCACTTCCTGGGAGCTTCAGTAGGCATTTTGCAGCACCAGGCATCGTTTATGTATGACCCTGATTTTCGCTCCGATGATCCGGTCATGGACAAGCTACGTCGTGTGGAACGAAAAGAGGCCTATGCGGCGGATATAACCTACGGCACCAACAATGAGTTCGGCTTCGATTACCTCCGGGACAACATGGTCGTTGATCCCTCACAGAGGTCGCAGCAGCAGCGTCGGGCGTTCGCCATCGTCGACGAGGTGGACAACATTCTGATAGACGAGGCCAGGACGCCGCTAATCATTAGCGGTCCGGCTCCTCAATCGCCCAGCGAGTACCAGCAGTACGCTCGTCTTGTGCCGAACCTTCAGAACGAAGAAGACTACACCATTGACGAAAAGCATCGCACCGCAGCGCTAACCAACGAGGGCATCACTAAGCTTGAGACGCTGCTTCAAATTGAAAACATCTACGACCCGGAGCATTTCGAGAAGGCCCACTACGTTGAAAATGCCCTGAAGGCGCAGGCGATCTTTTTGAAAGATCGTGAATACGTCGTTCAAAACAAAGAGGTTGTCATTGTTGACGAGTTTACCGGCAGGCTAATGGAAGGCCGACGGTACTCAGATGGGCTGCATCAGGCCATTGAGGCTAAAGAGAATGTATCTATCCAGCGGGAGTCCATCACCTACGCCACCATTACCTTGCAGAACTACTTTCGGCTCTACACCAAGCTGGCGGGAATGACCGGTACGGCTTCCACCGAAGCTGAGGAGTTCTTCAAAATCTACAAGCTGGAAGTGGTGGAGATACCAACCAACAAGCCCATGATTCGCGATGACGGGCGAGACCTGATTTATAAGGACCAGGCTTCCAAGTATCGCGCCGTCGTAAACGAGATCAAGGCGCGGCACGAAAAAGGACAGCCCGTACTGGTGGGCACCACAGACATTGACCGGTCAGAAGAGCTCAGTGCCATGTTGCGCAAGGCGGGAGTGCCTCACGAGGTGCTGAACGCCAAGCAGCATGAGAGCGAGGCCACGATTGTCGCTCAGGCTGGCAGGCCCGGCGCTGTCACGGTGGCCACGAACATGGCAGGTCGCGGCACGGACATCATCCTCGGCGGCAATCCAGAGGCTCTGGACGTAGCACTCACCAAGGATGAGTGGCAGGCGGACCATGACAGAATTCTGGACATGGGTGGCCTGTTTATTCTTGGCACGGAACGCCACGAAGCTCGGCGTATTGACAACCAGCTTCGTGGTAGGGCGGGACGTCAGGGCGACCCTGGCGAATCTCGATTCTACGTAGCCCTAGATGATGACCTGATGCGTCGATTTGGTGGCGACACTATCAAGCGATTCATGGACTGGGCCCTGGAGGACGATACGCCTGTGGAGAGCAAGGCCATAAGCAAGGCCATCGAAAACGCTCAGGTAAAGACAGAGGCCTATCACTTCGACATTCGCAAGCACCTTGTGGACTACGACGACGTGGTCAACACGCATCGAGACGTGATCTACGGAGAGCGTGAGAAGGTCCTGGGCGGCGCCGACGTGAAGGCCAACATTCAGTCCATGGTTGGAGAGGCCATACGCGAGACCATCCAAAACCATATGGTTGGCAGCATTCCGGAGAATTGGGATACCGATAATCTGGTGAAGGAATTGGGCGGCATGTTGCCCCTGTCACCGGAGCTATCCGATCCAGATGAGCTCATGGACTACGCCTACGAAGAGGTCGAGGACATGGCCTTGGACCACGCCGAGATGCTCTACTGCACGCTGGAGTCCGGCTTCACACCAGAGGAAATGCGCTCCCTGGAGCGGCAGGTAATGCTTAGGGTTGTCGATTCTCACTGGGTGCAACATCTCACCTCTATGGAGAACCTGCGCCAGGGAATTGGCCTTGAGGCCTTTGGTCAACGCGACCCACTGGTTATGTACAAGAAGAAAGGGCACGAGGAGTTTGTCACTCTGCAGTCCCGCATTCAAAAAGACATCGTGTACACCATATACCATCTGGGGAATGTGGTGCAGCAACCAGACGACGCTGACAATGGCAAAAGCAACAAACAAGCGCGCAAGGCCGTCGTTCGTAACTCAGCGGCAAACAAGAGCGTCATGGAAAACGTGATAAACAATAATCGCGAGGCAGTGACATCTGGAGCCCCGAAGGTTGGGCGCAACTCCGTTTGTCCCTGTGGCAGCGGCAAGAAATACAAGCGGTGCCACGGATCGTAGCCTGAACGTTCTGTCTCAGTCAGAAATTCGAACCTGACAGGCATCAACAAGAAATACTGGCCAACAATAACAGTTTCGAGAATGTGTGGCCCACAGTGAAAATCCAAAATAGGATTGCCTACAACTACCTTCTTAAAAGCGTGTGGCCCATAGTGAAAATGCAAAACAATGAATAATGGGCAGATAGCAGAAATATTCGAGAGCATCGCCGGCCTTCTTGAGATGAGGGGCGACAAGGTGTTCACTATACGTGCTTACCAAAAGGCTGCGCGAACCATCGAGCGCCTTCCAACCGAGCTAGACCACATGGTCCGGGAAGAACAGAACCTCCAGGAGATACCGGGCATAGGTAAAGCCATCTCTGAAAAGATCACTGAGATGGTGAACACTGAGAATCTGGTCTACTACGACAAGCTCAAAGCTGAGTTTCCTGAGGGAATATTGGACGTCATGCAGGTGCCTGGACTGGGACCCAAGACCGTTGGCAGGCTTTGGAAGGAGCTGGATGTCACCAGTATTTCAGACCTGGAAAAAGCCATTGAAAATGGCAGCTTGGCTGCACTGCCGAGGCTGGGGCAGAAGACAGCAGATAATATCTTGCGGCAGTTGCAGTTCCAGAGGACCAAGGGGCAGCGGATGCCAATGGCCAAGGCCATGCCCATTGCGCAGCGCGTAATGGAAGCCATCAGAGAGAAGTGCCCTGAAGTCCGCAACCTGACCATCGCAGGCAGCGTACGCCGAATGGAAGAGACCGTTGGCGACATAGACATGCTGTGCACCGCCGACGACCCCAAGGCTGTACTGGATTCGCTGGTCGCTATGCCCAACGTCGTCGATGTCATAGGTCACGGCGACACGAAGGCCTCGGTCTATCTTAGTGACGGCATCCAGATTGATTTGCGCGTCGTTGAGGGAACGCACTTCGGCGCACTGCTTCAGTACTTCTCCGGCAATCTGCAGCACAATATTCAGCTGAGAGATAGGGCTAACGATCTGGGGCTGTCGCTCAACGAGTATGGTTTAACCAACAAGGAAACAGCCGAGCTAGAGGTATTCGCCGACGAAGAGGGCGTATACCAGAGGCTGGGTATGCAGTACATACCACCGGAGCTACGCCAAGGAGTCTGGGAGGTCCAGGCTGCGCGGGAGAATCGCATACCGACCCTGGTGGAGATCAGCGACATCAGAGGCGACCTGCACGACCACACGGACTGGAGCGACGGTCGCGACCCCATGGAGACAATGATCCTCTCCACAAAAGAGCGCGGACTGGAGTACCTGGCCATCACGGACCACTCTGTTGGGCGAGGCATAGCCAACGGTCTTAGCATCGAGCGGCTGGAAAACCATAAGAAACTAGTTAAAGAGCTTGAGCTGAGCATCGGCGGCATCAAACTTTTTACTGGCACAGAAATGGATATTCGCGCCGATGGTTCCCTAGACTATTCGGATGATGTTCTGGAAGAATTAGATTGGGTAGTCGCTTCTGTACATTCTGCCATGGGGCAGGACGCCGAAACGATGACAGATCGTATAATAAAGGCCATGCACAATCCGCATGTGGACGTAATTGGCCATCTGACCACACGACTTGTGGGCGAACGTCAGCCCATAGAGGCAGACTTCGAGGCCATATTCAAAGCGGCTGCCGAGACTGGCACAGCTCTGGAGATAAACGCGTCTCCCGAGCGAATGGACCTGAAGGACTCGCATGTCTACAGGGCACGGGAGTTGGGCGTACCGCTGGTGATTAGCACCGACGCCCACACGACTGAGGGTCTGGACAACACCCGCTACGGAGTGGGGATTGCCCGTCGAGGTTGGTGCGAGGCCAAGCACATCCTGAATACACTGGCACTGGACGAGTTCCTGGAATTCCTGGAACTGGATAAATCGGAGAGGACAGAGGCTTTTGCAAGATTTACTGCTTGAAGAGGAGCAACACACAGAAGTCTTAGCGGATATTAATCCGATTGACAACCTTCGCAGGTTGCTCAAGGACGGTGTGGAATGGCCTGTCGCCTTGCTGCAGTCCATGGCTCTGTGGACGATTCCTGTTGAGACTTTCCGTGGCCGCAAATACTGCTACTTCATTGGCGGCGAGGCCTTTGACTGGCTCTTGCTTGCCGAGCGTATGTGCCATGAAGTCGGTAATGTAATTCCTAAAGACGAGAAGGAAGAACTGCTTTTCACGGGCCGCTTCCCTGCACCATTCGAAGAAACTCAGATTAAGGAACTCTTGGGCGTTCACAAGCGCAGAGGTTATCTCAACTACTACTACGGCATTGTTGTGGAGGAGGCTTTGCAGCTTGCCGTTGAGAGAGAAATTCATAAGCGCAAATTGAGCAACGGCAATCAATACCAGGGCGACTTCTCGGATGAGGTATTCGACAAGGTCTATCGTGAGCCCCGAGAGGCCTTGATGGAAGAGTTCCGGGTAGAGTCTGGCTACGATAACTTGGAGACCATGTCCGTAACTCAACTGAAAGAGTTCACGTACTGGCTGTTCAAGTATCGGCTGAAGACCTCTGACAAGGCAAAGATAGCCAGTGACACGAAGAAGGGCCTCGACGCTCTCCACCAGATGGCCAAGACAAAGCCTCAGGTGATCAGGGTCTCCTAGAGTTTAGGCGCCTGTCGTATCACTGTCGGCTTTGTTTTCTTTAGCTCTCTGGCTCTTCAATTTCCTCTGGTGGCTTGAGCCCCTTAAACATCTGGTAAAGCAGGTAGTTGTAGACCAGCTTCACCCCTGCCCCAGCCAGAAACGGCGCTCCTAGAAAGGCTATCTGCGCGACGAATCCGCCGATGGTTGGGCTTATGACCTGCGCTGTATTTCTCCCCAAGTTGTTGACCGTTGCCATGGCCGTTCTGGACTCTTCTGGCACTATGGCCATGGTGTAGGACTGCCGGGTTGGCACATCCATCTCGTTGGAGACCTCGTGGAGCATGAAGAACGCGATGGCCATCCAAAGGTTAGAAGCGAAGGCCATCGCGATAAAGAAGAGGTTTGCAATCGCCTGCGTGAATGCCATCGTCCTCACCAGACCTATGCGGGAGGCGATCGGAGCGGCGAGAGCCACGGATACGACGTTGAGCAGTTGGGCCGAAAAGAATATGGCAGAGACGGAGAGCACATTTACGCCGAACTGCGTCACGAACCAGTAGGAGATGAACCCCCTGGTGATAAAGCCCCCGCCCAGAGCGTCGAGCGATGACACTGCCGTCATCTTGATGATTAGCCTGCGGTCGCTCTGGCTTTTCGGCGTCGGTGTATCGCTCTTGGGTCTGACCTGCGGCTCCACCTTTGGGGACAGCCTGCCGTAAATTAGGATACCGCTCAGGGCTATCACTGCGTATAAGCCGAACATGGCCTTGAAGGAGAGGATCTCATCCATGCCAGCCCACGCCTGAAGCGCAACAGGTATGGACACCAGCAGTGCGCCTAGAGCCTTGGTGAACATGGTGGCCAGGTTGTACCAGGTGAACGCCAGGGTTCGCTGGGAAGGCTCACAGGTCTGAGCGAGGATGGCGGTGTCCATGGAGATGAAAGCCGTCCTGTCTCCGCCAGATGTGCTGGCTACCGCGAAGAGGCCGATCAGCATGATTAGCCCGACGCTGGATACCCACGGGAATAGCAGGCCTCCCAAGACCATCATTATGGAAAAGCCGACAAGAAGCCGCCTTCGTCCGATGGTATCGCCGCGCCAACTGGCCAGCATATTAGATAGAGCGCTGCCTGCCATAATGCCGCTGAAGACCAAACCCGCCTGAAGCGCAGAGAACTCCAACAAAGACAAGTAGACGCCGAGGAACACGCTTAGGAAGCCGTAGTCCAGCGTTCGAATGGAAGAGGCGGCAATTATCATTTTGCCATCTCGGTCCAGGTGCGGGACGATCCGATTTAGGACTTGAGGAGCCTTCAATAACTGGCCGGACTGGCGCTGATGGCAGATCTAGATTTGAATAAATCCAATGAGCTAGCCGCCCAGCCGGGAGAGGATCTCCTCAACACGAGCGCGGCGCTCCACCATATCCTCAAGCCGTCCTCGTTCCCTGTCCACAACGTCTTCTGGCGCCTTGGAGGTGAAGCTCTCGTCCTGCAGTCTGGCGGAGAGCCGGGAGTGATTCTTCTGAATATCCTCTATCTCCTCCCGCAGGCGAACACGCTCCTTGTCTAGGTCGACCAGCCCTTCCATGGGTATGGAAAAGACGCTGGCTGCGGCAACGAAAGATATCACGTCTTCCCGTCCTTCCGAGTCGAAGGCGTCCACCAGGGTGATGTCGGCATTTGCGTTGGTGCTGAAGAAACTGGACTCCTCGATGAATATTTTCTTCTGTTCTTCAGGAGCAACAATGGTCGGATTCAACTTCTGCGACGGGTTGATTCGGAACTCACCGCGAAGATTTCGGATGGCTCGAATCGACTCAGCGATGATGTCGATTTCCTCTTCGGCTTCGTCGTCGATCAGCGCCTTGTCTACACCGGGATATGCCGCGATGATGAGCGCGTCGGGCATTTCGGGTGCGGGCGGAAGTAGCTCCAGTAGTGTCTGCCATATCTCTTCGGTGATGTATGGCATGAACGGGTGAAGCAGCCTGAGAACCTGCTCCAGCACGTAAGCAAGGTATGGCAAAGGTGATGGCCCGTCTGGCTCGTTACGCATGCGAATCTTCGCCATCTCGATATACCAGTCGGCGTATTCGTGCCACATAAAGTCGTGGACTGTGCGTTGGGCCTCGCCGAAATTGTAGTCCTCCATCTGCCGTTGAACGTCTTCAGCCACCCGGTTCAGGCGGCTAACTATCCAGCGGTCCTGTCGATGAACAGGCTTGGGCGGCTGATGCCAGTCGCCAGGCACTTTCGCTTCCTCCAGGTAAGACATGACGAAGCGAGAGGCGTTCCAAAGCTTGTTCGCGAAGTTGCGGCTGGCCTCGAGCCTCTGCTCGTTCAGACGCTGGTTGTTGCCGGGCGACGTCCCTATCGTCAGCGCGAAACGCAGAGCGTCGGCGCCGTACATGTCGATAAGCTCAAGGGGGTCCAGCACGTTTCCGCGAGTCTTGCTCATCTTTACGCCAGCCGTGTCCAGGACAAGCCCGTGCAGGAACACGGTGTGGAAAGGCGTTTCGCCCATGTTCTCTATGCCCATCATCATCATGCGGGCAACCCAGAAAAATAGGATGTCGTAGCCCGTCTCCAACACGCTGGTGGGATAGAAGTAGTCTAGGTCCTCCGTCTTGTCAGGCCAGCCCAGCGTGGAGTGCGTCCACAAGCCTGAGCTAAACCAGGTGTCCAGCACGTCCTCGTCTCGCCGAAGACTCTTGGAGTCGCACTTGGGACACGAATCGGGGTCATCGTACTCGACGATAACCTCGTCACAGCCTTCGCAGTACCAGACAGGTATGCGATGTCCCCACCACAGCTGCCTGCTGATGCACCAGTCGCGAATGTTGTCCATCCAGTTGAAGTAGACCTTGGTGAAACGCTCGGGAATTATCTGTGTATCGCCGTTGGCAACGGCATCCCTGGCGGGCTTCGCCACCTGGTCCACGCTGACATACCACTGGAGCGTGACGATAGGTTCAACCACATCATCTGACCTATCGCAGTGGCCGACCGAGTTCTGGTACGGCTTTACTTCGACTAGCAGGCCGTCCTGCTCAAGCTGCTCTACGATATTCTTGCGGGCGTCTGTCATCTTCTGGCCCTGGTATGGGCCTGCCTCTGCATTCAGGGTGCCGTCCAGATTCATCAGGCTGATGATAGGCAGATCGTGGCGCTGGCCAATCTCGAAGTCCGTTGGGTCGTGCCCTGGTGTCACCTTCAGCGCGCCAGTGCCGAACTCAAGCTCCACAGCCTCGTCGCCGATCACCGGGATGGCCCGCTTCAAGACGGGAAGTATCACATTCTTGCCGATGAAATGCTTGTAGCGTTCGTCTTCCGGGTTAACGGCGACAGCGGTGTCTCCTAGAAGCGTCTCTGGCCGAGTGGTCGCCACAACCAGAGCGTCACTGCCGTCTTCCAGTTCGTACCGTATGTGATACAGGCTTGCCTTCTCTTCTTGGTACTTTACTTCCAGGTCAGACAAGGCCGTTCGACAGTGGGGGCACCAGTTGGTGATGCGCTCGCCTCTGTAGATAAGGCCCTTCTTGTACAGATTCACGAAGGTAGTGCGAACGGCCTTGCTTGGTCCTTCATTCAGCGTGAAAGCCGTTCGTGACCAGTCACATGAGGCGCCCAACCGCCTGAGCTGTTCGTAGATGCGGCTGCCGTACTGGTCCACCCATTGCCATACCCGCTCCACGAACTTTTCGCGGCCCAGATCGTGGCGACTAATGCCGTCCGCTGCCAACGTGCGCTCCACAACGACCTGTGTGGCAATACCGGCGTGGTCTGAACCTGGCAAAAACAGGGTTGGCTCTCCCTGCATGCGATGCCATCGGACCATCAGGTCTTCCAGCGCCGTGGTCAAGGCGTGTCCCATGTGCAACTCACCCGTTACGTTGGGCGGCGGCATGATGACAGTGAACGGCTTCTTGGATTTGTCTATCTTCGGGGTGAAGTAGCCGCCATCTGTCCAGAACTGGTAGATGCGATGCTCCACGGTCTGTGGATCATATACCTTGGGAATTTCATGTCGGGGACCGGTCTGTGTCATGCCGTTTCAACCTGCAAATAGGGATTACTTCGGATGTCAGCTATAGGTGTTCATTGTATCTAGCAGTCTGAAGGAGCGTCAATGAAAGTTTGAGTTTTTGCAAGCACCATAAACGAAAAAAGACCAGCCGATCTTTCTGGTGCAATGTTTTGAGACGTATCAGGATCCTGAATCCTTGGATTCACTGCAATCATCGTTTCGCCTCCCTCTTTGATTGCAAGATTTTGTGGGCGTATAAAGTGACAGGCTGAGGTTTCGCAGAATTTAGACCATCCTCAAAGGTCAATGCAGCAGCCTTCCCAATACCCGGTGCCACATGGGTATAAGTGTCCATAGTAACGCCTATATTGCTATGGCCTAGTCGTTTCTGAACTACCTCTTTTATTACACCGTGTGAACAGAAATCGTACTGATCCGGGAGAGGGTATGCGGCGCCTTCCTCATCGTGAGGTAACGCACCTTGAGGAAGGATCACCTGAATTAAGTTGTCAGGCGTGAATATTTCACTCCTCTCCCTATTTACGACTGATGATCTGGCCGTCGATATCGCCCCGGGCTGTATTGCGTAGGTGCGAATGCCAATTGACAACACTGGTATTTGTTCATATAGTCTGCGCCAACAGGAGTCCTAATCCTGACCAGTACTGTCAAAGGAGCAAGGCATGAGCACGTCAGTTGATGGAAAACAGGTGAAGGTTATTCATGGCACGCAGCCAGCTAGCACGACCATCCAGACGAGGGGCATGGAGCGCCAGCCCGGCATAGACTCGAACACGGCGGGCGCAAGCAAGATATGGCTGGGCCACGTTACATGCACTCCGAACACCATGGGGCCACCTCACCATCACGGCGAGGCCGAGACTGCAGCATACGTGGTTAAGGGGCATATCCGAGTATACTTCGGCGAAAACTTCGAGGAGTTTACGGAGGCCGGACCCGGCGACTTCCTCTTCGTACCGGCGAATACGCCGCACATTGAGGGCAACCCCTACGATGAGCCAGCAGAGGCAATCCTGTCCCGCGGCCCCGACAATATCGTGATCAATCTGGGGGAGTAGTTTTCCTGTGAAGTAGCTGAACCTACTTCGGCTACTTGCATCGCAAGACGATCCGTTGCGCGCCTACTTCAGGTCCCATTTCAAAGGGACTGGGCTTGGCCTTCCCACGTGATAATGCCCAAGTGGCGTGCTCTGGCATCTCTTAGAAGAAAACCATCACCTCATTTCACACTGATACGGATCGTATGTAACAAATGGCTTAGGAAGGCATTTGTTAAAAATCTGATAAATTTACGTCAAAAATCCCGACCACACACATTTTCTTTCAAAGGGGGGATTTTATGGCTAACTATGTTTTACAGGTTAATCGAGTGGCGAAGCCAGGGCACTCAAAGGATGTTTTAGACTTAGTAACAACTCAGTTCGAAAAGGGTTCAGGCGCTAGGAATGTTTCAATTTCTGCATTTGCTTCCACAGGTTCCGGACATCTAATTGTTGGAGCTCGAGTTCTCGATTCAATCGAAAAGGTAGAAGAGATAATCGACAACTTTGACAGAGAACAATCTGACAGGATTGATTCTCATTGCAACAATGTTCAAGTGGAGATGTTGAGAGTAATAGAACCTCTAGAGAATCCACCATCAGTACCGAAATTAATGGCCAGAAATCTCTTGAAGGCAAAGCCAGGCAAAGCCGGGGAACTATTATCTGTATTGTTGGAATTGAGGTCTATGTTTCCCGATGGCGTCTTAAAGCCGCTGATAACCGTTCCCTATGTTGGAGACCAAGACCTTGTGCGTGCTACCGGTATTTACGATAGTTTAAAAAGCTTTGAGAATCATAGTGACTTACTGGTTGAGGACACCTACAAGCCCTATTTACAGAAGATAAGGGACCTCAGAGAGTCATTTATAAGGTATACAGCAAGAATAACCTTCATTCGAAGTAGTTAGACTCTATAGCCAAAGCTGTTTGATAAGGGAGAAATCGGGACGTTTTCATTGACACTTTGAGTGGTACGGACAAATCTGACTTAGAGCGGGCGGTTAATGGCAAGCCAGTGAAGACGCAGTTTGACCAACTGTACGACAGATTGAACGCCGCCATAAGGAAACGCCGCAAGATATCCGAGAACTAGACACATGGCTAAAAGGCATCGTCAGTCTTGCCCCATAGGCTATACTGCCCTCAGAGGCAGGCTCGTGCGGGTTTGTGGCCAGAACCTAACGGCTAGGAGTCCCATGGGGATTAGGTACGACAGGGGGATAGAGAGATTAATCTCAAACCCATATTCTTCATTTCTTCTCCCCGCAGTATTTATGTTGTTGCTGGTAGCTTGTGGGGGTACACAGCCCCTACCAGATATCGATGCCACCGTAGAGGCTAGGGTTGAGCTAGCTAAGGTATCCTTGGTTGCACCTACCTATACCCCTATACCCACCTACACTCCTGCCCCAGCACCTGAAGTAGTAGTCAAAGAAGCGCCTGTGGAAAAGACAGTGGAGGTTGTGGTTACGGCTACTCCTACACCCACTCAGGTGCCGCCTACACCCACACCCACCCAGGTGCCGCCT
>Ga0209501_10001562_pt1 | contig 24986 bp, 24 predicted proteins | sample ArcticOcean_MG_C_4_FD_187434 | JGI IMG/M metagenome (GOLD analysis project Ga0209501, IMG submission 187434) | Marine microbial communities from western Arctic Ocean - ArcticOcean_MG_CB4_134 (SPAdes) (version 2) | ecosystem: Environmental > Aquatic > Marine > Oceanic | place: Arctic Ocean...
CTTGGGTTCAAACAGTTCGAGTCAGCTAGTCGGTTTTGCACGACATTCGATGAGTTGAGAAATTATCTAAGAGTCCAGTCCACGGGTAGCGAGCATGTTCCAGCGGAAGTTCGACGTAAGATCTTCACCAACAGGTGGTCGACTCTAATGACCGAGCTGTCAGCTTAAATACAGGGAAGAATCCTGTATTTAGGTCGGCTGGGTTTCATGGTGAGCGCTGAGTTCTGACAGAACCTACCTGCAATGCGTACCAATACCAGAATTCCTTATAGCGGCTAAATGTGTGGATTATTTGCGGGAGAGGTTACCCCCCTGAGGCGGCTTCGATCAATATCTTCCTTAGCTGTTCAGCAACGATTTCAACTTCGCCGTCTTGAAGATTCAGTGGGTCGATCCACATGTGATCTGGCTCTGGGCGATAGTCAATAGCTGCATAAATTCGAGGCGAACCTGCCTTCAGTCGGGCGGTTATTTCTGCGTAATCTGGACCCCGCCAATTTTCGCCGAACGATATCACCGTGTGCGGTATGTAATGGTCGTAGTTGTCCAGGGTTTCGGCAGTAAGTCCGGGGATTTCGGCAATTTGGTCTACGATGAAATTCATCTGTTCGCTGTAGCGTTTCGTCTCGGCTTCTTCGTCAACTTCGGTGAACGCTTCCAGCGCGGCTAGTAGTCCTGCAATCTCTTCTTTAGAAACTTTTTGCGCTCGGGTAACTCCCGGGTTTGGTGCGTTGTTGAGGCGTGCGTATTCGATCCACTCCGGTTTGCCGACCAGGAAGCCTGTACTTTGCGGGCCTCGAACTGCTTTGCCACCTGAGAAGCTGACCAGATCGGCTCCTTGAGCGGTGTACTTGGTGAGGTTCTCTCGCGGTGGCAGCATGGATGCGCAGTCGGCAAGCACCGGCAACCCGTGGGAATGCGCAAGTTCGGTGAGCTCTTGTAGCGGCACGCCGAGGCCTTGTTTATATGGTGATTCAAGGTGAATCAAACCGGCTGTGTTCGGACCAATAGCTGTATCGATTTCTTCTATTGTCGAGTCGGTAGGTCGTCCAACCTCAATGAAGCTTGATCCCGGTGCAAGATACAGGTGGTCGTAGATGAACCGGTGACCTCGCTGGATGATCAGTTCGTTCGGCATACCATCGGTAATTGGTAGCTGCGTAATGCGGTCAGGATCGTCTTTTGCCATCGCTGCCGCCGCTTGAACGACGAGTCCGCCCGAGGCACCTGAGGTAATAGTCGCAGCTTCGTTACCGGTTATTTCGGCGATACGTTCACCGGCTGCAAGCAGCAGTTCGTCCATGTCGACGAACACCTCGCTCATCGCTTCCATCGCTTCGATTGCTTCAGGGCGTGGTCGAGAGCCTGAATGCTTCGTGTTCGGTCCACCTGCGTTGATGAGCGGCGTTACTCCTAGGCCGTCGACGATCGATTGCCCCGTGAGTGTCTTAGGATCGTGCAAGCGTCGATTTTGTGACATCTAGCTAATCTCCACTCGCTGGACTCAAACCTGTTGTGACGCGAGCTGGCGATGCCGACGCCCCAACGGTAACTGCACCGGTTTCCATTTCAGGCCAATCGGGAATCAACTGCCTTTTGGACTGATCGAGGAGAACTATGGAAATAGCACCCGCCAGGCTGAATACCGCCGATAAAATAATTGCCCATGTGTACCCGCCAGTGATGTCGAAAACCATTCCCGGTAACGCTCCCCCAAGAGCCATGCCGAGCCCTGCACCAAGCAGCTGCCAGCCGTAAGTCGTACCCATGGGGGAATGCCCGTAGTACTGACGATTTACGACCGGGAACGCTGTGCCTTCGCCTCCGTAAGGAATCGCCCAGACTATGGCGAATATATAGAAATCGAGCGTTGAGTTTGCTGTGAGAAGCAAGAACACTCCAACACCTTGCCCGAAGAACGCAATGAACATCACCGTTTTTGCGCTGAGGCGTTCCGACAACACGGGGGCGATAAATCGCGTAATGACACTGACTATCGATATCGTAGTCAGGACGCCGGCTGCAGTAAGGGGGCCTAGGCCCTTCGAAATGCCCAGTGGGATGATCCCGACAAGAATTACGGCGTGACCCACACAGCCCAGAAAGTGGATGTTTATCAAATTCCAGAAGGCGTTCGTTTTATAGACGTAGCCCTGAAATTCTCGCTGGGTAGAAACGAATATGTTCCCGCTTGTGATGAGTGGTTTCTCGTTCCGCCTGGTGCCGTATGCAACTCGGCCTGCCTCTTCGGGTGTGTTTTTGAAGAAGATTAGGATGAATGCGAGCGTGGCGGTGCCAGAGATTCCCACGATCATGAACGCCTGGCTCCAACCCACGGTGTTGAACAGCACTGCGAGCGCCTGTACGACAAGTGCCGGGCCAAGACTCCACGACACCATCATGATCCCGGTTCCAAGCCCTAGGTGCCTTCTGAACCATGCGGCCACTGCAGGCACAACTGGAACGAGAAGCAGCGCCTGCGATGTGCCAAAAACTATGCCATACGCAGCGTATAGTTCCCAAATTTCTTTGGTCTGGGAAGTCCACATCATCCCGATGAAGAACAACACGGTTCCAGCTGCCATCGTTTTTCGTGCGCCATATCGATTGCCAAGATATCCGGCAATGGGCGATGAAAGAGCGGTGATGATCGACATCAGCGCGTAGGCGAGTCCGATCGAACCGGGTGACCATCCGAATGCCGTAACAAGAGGATCGACGAGCACGCCGAATGCCATGCGAATAGCGGCACCGACCATTTGAACGACACCGGCAATGCCCACGATTACCCAGGCGTAGTGGGCAATTGAGTGCTCTTTGAGGCCAAGCTTTTTATCGAACCAGAGTGCGGCATTTCGCATTGATTAATCAGCTAGTGGAGCGGACAGGCAAATATCAGCCCGTCTTCCCACCATTCGCCCTCTGTTTGGGATTCTGTGATCCCTGCTGCTAGCGCTCGGTTTTCGATGCGATCGGTTGAAGCCCACGCACCAAAGTAGATCAATACCGCAAGCGTGCCGATTACCGACGACATCAGCAGCCCATATCCCAAAAAAGGACGATTTTTTATCTCAAATCCGTCCAGTTCGGGTGAACCGCTGTTCATTGGCTCGTTTGGCGCCGCGAGTTTCATCGCAAGATCATACGCCGGGTCGGCCGACTTTTGTTTACGAAAGAGTTGCTACTTTATGTGATGCGATCCAGTCTTCATCGAGCTCGATTCCGAGCCCCGGCCCGGTTGGCGCATCCAGATTTCCGTTTTCGTTTATTTCCAGCTGTTTAGTTACTCCCCACTGGTGAACCTCTTTGGGCATCCAGTATTCGAAGTAGGTGCAGTTCATCGACGACATCATGACGTGCAGATTCGCAGCGTTCATGGCTGAATTTCCAGCCAGACCGATTTCGCAGAACTTTTGGAATCCTTCACACATTGACATCTGCTTCTTCAAACCAGTAATGCCAATTTTTCGAACTGTTCCTCTTATCAGCCGGGTGGCTTTCAGTTCTAGGAAATTTGCTGCCTCATGGAATAGAAACCCCGTTGTATCGCTCATGTTCAACGGAGTTTCGAGTCGGTTGGTCAACTCCCGAATCGACTCGATATCGTTGGCGGGAATCGGGTCTTCAAACCAGAAGTAGTTATTGGCGTCGAGGGCATGACCAACATAGAGTGCCTCTCGAAAGGTGTAGCCGTGGTTGCGATCGAGCATGAGAGTCATGTCGTCACCGACAGCTTCGCGAACTTTGGCGGCGGTTATTGCAGCATCTTTGTACGACAATGGGCCCGGGTGAATTTTGTACGCCCTAAAACCATCCGACTGAAGCTGTAACGCCTCTTCAACGAAGCCTTCGGTAGTGCCATGACGCGGTGGGTACGTGGCGTATAAAGGTACTTCGGTGCGAGCCGTTCCCAGTAGCTGGTGAATTGGCTTTCCTGCCTCTTTGCCTTCGATATCCCACAGTGCAACATCCAACGGTGCCCAGACCGGTTCGATAACTGCTCCATGACCCGCGATGACATGCAGCTGGCTCCACAGCCATTCACGCTCCGATGAATCACGACCCATCATCGCTGGCTTTAGAATCTTGATGATCGTCTGCATCCGCTGCGTCGAATCTGCGCCCTGGTCACCCACAAACGCGTTTCCTTCCAGCCCGTCCTCGGTCGTTACCCGCAGTACGCCCTGAGTGGTTGTACCGCCGAGATCGGCCCGTTCGTCTTGCACCCGGACCGAAGCTGTTTTCCGTTCGATAACGTCGATAGATATGTCCGTGATTTTCATATGCTCGCCAGTGCCCGTCGTTCAGGCTAGTTAGTAGGGATTTTCGAAAGAAGAATTAGTTCGAAATGGATGTTACATGGGTCGTTCAGCCAGTGTGGCAATAGGTCGTTTCTCCTAGTGCATCTGCAACTTTCACGGTTTCGAACGGCTGACCTTGTTCGAGAGAATGGGAGTACAGACAGTCGATTCACGAGTCGCGGCTATTCCCGCGGGAGCGAGCGCACCACATAATGCCCCATTGGACAGACGATCCTAAGCTTCACGGTCTGATGACACACCTTGGCAAGACCGGCAAAACCGGTAAGCCCACACGAGGTGCGTTTGTTGCTGAACAAGTGAGTCAGATCATGATTAAGATCGAGCCGTTAGTCTCTAAGCGTACGGGCGTTGCAAAGGAGTTTGAAGCTCTTCATGCTTCTCTCGACAAGAAGCAAGATCTGATTACCAACAAGAAGCGCCATGCCGATGGGATCAAGATCGAGTTCGACACGGCGAAAGAGGATATTCTGCGCCAGAATCCTGATGCAGATGTCGAAGCGTTCAATGCTGATTTGCGTTATGCGATGACCGATCTTGAGGCTGATTTCCAAAAAGCACTGAAGGAAGTCGACCCGATCAAGCAAACTATCCGAGTGAAGCGCACCACCATCCGAGGTCTCGAGGACCGCATGGAGGTTTATCACAAACAGGTACAGAAGCAGATGGCGCAGTTGATGAAGTCTATTGTGCCAAAATCTGCCTAATGGCTGGTTGACTTGATCTTCAAGTCGCACCCAACCGGCACTCTATCGAAGTAATCTAACGGCACCTGTTTTTCAGGTGCCGTTTACTTTGTATGGAGGATCAGTTGGCGAGCAGTACCGATCTGGCTTCACTTGAGCCCAAAATTGCCGAGCTGGCAGCCGCCTCGATGGCTCAGGATCGAATTCCGGGGCTATCGATTGGCATCGTTCGTGGCGATTCGCTCGAAGGCTACTATTCGTTCGGCACCCAAACGCTTGGCGAAGACAAACCGCCGACTGCGCAAACTATTTCGCGTGTTGCTTCGATAACGAAAACGTTCACTGGCACGGCGATTCTGCAGCTCCGAGATTTGGGACAGCTCGAACTCGATGATCCGCTGCTCGTTTATATGCCCGATTTTACTGTCGCTTCGGCGCTACAGGGCACGCTTGAAGAGGTGACGATTCGCCGATTGATGACCCATTATTCGGGTCTGCAAACAGAGCATCCACTTACCGATTGGAACGCACCATCGTTCGTGACTACCGAAGAGTTGCTCGAAGGGCTTGCAGATATTGAAGTTGTGATTCCGCAGGACAGCCAGTGGAAGTACTCGAATCTGGCAGTGGGCTTGTTGGGGCATTTGATCGAGCAGGTAAGCGGTATTCCGTACGAGCAATACGTGTACGAAGAAATCACCGGACCACTTGGCCTAACGAACACCCGATTCGAGCTTGATTCGAATCAGCAACAGCTCAAACCGACAGGGTATAGCCAGCCGTTGCCCGGCACTGACGATGTTCGAGAAGCTCCTTACGCTTCTCTGCGTGGGATTTCGGCGGCAGGTCAGCTGCACTCGAACGTTGAAGATCTGGCGAAGTGGATGTCGTTCCAGTTTTCATCAGGTCGTGCCAATCATCCGAGCAATGTTCTCGCCGCTTCAACGCTGGCTGAAATGCACCGACCTGTTTACATGTCGAGCGATTGGTCCAATGGTCAGGCAATTTCATGGCGGATGAACCGGCGCAACGATCTTGTTTTCCATAATCACGGTGGCGGTATTCAAGGCTTCTCATCGAACATGGTGTTCAGTGTGAAGGCCCAGACCGGGGTGATAGTACTGGCGAACCTTTGGCCGGCTCCGACGCCTTACAATTTGGCAGAAGATATCGCCGAGTTGGTGATTCGGGAATTGGGCGTTGTTGCCGAGGAGACCGAATCAAGTCTTGAGATTGTTTCCGAGACCGATGCAGCGCCGTTTGTTGGCAGGTACTGGGCCGAGCCTGGTGCTTACGCTGATGTAGTTTTTGGAGAACGGGGCTTCGGATTCGGTGATCCTGTAGGCGGTGACTATGGGTTGCATGGCCCCGCCGGTCTTCAGTCGGATCCTACAGTGAGCACGGCTAATTCGTTCCGCGTAGTTGGCGGTCGAGGTGTTGGAGAGCTGGCTGAGTTTTCCTTAAACGACAATGATGGAAAAGCCGAGTCGTTCAGGCTTGGTGGATTTCATTACAGACGAGTCGACTAATAGCGATTTCAATTTCACGAGTACGTAGAGGAATTTCACATGGCTGGAGTATTTGAGATCGCTGACGGGTTTATCGATACCGTGGCGAAGCATCATCCGCTATCGGCAACCCACATGGGCGTGCCCGGATTCGACCATCTGATGGCCGATTTTTCGCCTGAAGCCCAAGGGACGTTTCACGAGGAAACCCGGGCCGCATTGAAAGCGATGGAAGCTGCGGAACCGGCCAACGAACGAGAGCGCCTGTGCAAAGACACGTTTATCGACGAAGCGGCGTTATCGGTTGAGCAGTTCGAGTCTCGCGAGCATCTTCGCGACATGAACGTGCTGTTTTCGCCGGTGCAAAGCGTGCGATCGATTTTCGATCTCATGCCGCAGGATTCTGTTGAAGCGTGGGAGAACATCGCTTCTCGTATGGAGAAGATCGGCGAGTCGCTGGCGGGCTATCGACAGACACTCGATATCGGTCGGGCTGAGGGGCTTGTCACATCTGAACGTCAGGTCAATGGTTGCGCAGAGCAATGCGAGGTCTGGGCAGGTGAGGGAGACAATTCGCCATTTTTCGATTCGCTCGTAAATGCGTTTGCAGCTTCTGATACCAATGACGAGTCATTGAGCGCCCGTATCGAAGACGCTGCGGCATCGGCCACCGAAGCATACGACCAAATGGGCGACTATCTTCGCAATACGTATTTACCCGATGCAACGTCTATCGATGGCGTTGGGCGTGATCGCTACGCACTGTCAGCGAAAGGCTATTTGGGTGCTGAGATCGACCCCGAAGAGACCTACGATTGGGGCTGGGAACAGCTGGAGTGGGTGCGATCTGAAATGACCAAAACCGCCGAGCTGATCAAGCCAGGTGCTTCGATTGGGGAGGCTGTTGAAATACTCGAAACCGATCCCGCCAAAATGATCAAAGGCGAAGATGAGTTCCGGCAGTGGATGCAAAATCTTCAGGATAAAACGATCGAGGAGATGGACGGTGTCCACTTCGATATTCTCGATCCCGTGCGCAAGATCGAAGCGCTGATTTCACCTCCGGGTGGGGCATTGGCGATGTACTACACAGGGCCTTCCGAGGACTTCTCCCGACCGGGCAGAACGTGGTATCCAACCGGTGGCAAGACTGAATTTCCTATCTGGAGAGAAGTTTCTATCGCCTATCACGAGGGCGTTCCGGGTCATCATTTCCAGATCGCGACTAACGTGGCGATGACCGAAGAGCTGTCGAGGTTTCAGCGATTGTTAGCGGGAACTTCGGGGCATGCCGAGGGCTGGGCTCTGTATGCCGAGCGCCTGATGGGCGAGCTTGGATATTTAGAGAATCCCGACTACTACATGGGCATGCTCGATGCTCAGGCTCTACGGAGCGTTCGGGTGATTGTCGATATTGGGATGCACTTGAGCCTGAAAATCCCGAAGCATTCAGAGTTTCATCCCGGCGAAGTTTGGAACGGTGATCTTGCACTTGAGTTCATGAGTGAACGGGTGCATTTTCCTGCCGATTTCGTTGCTTCAGAAGTAGATCGATATCTTGGAATACCCGGACAGGCCATCAGCTACAAGGTTGGCGAGCGGGTTTGGCTCGAGGCACGTGAGTCGGCGAAGCAATCGGCGGGTGCTGATTTTGATCTCAAACAGTGGCACAACAAAGCGCTGAGTCTTGGGCCAATGGGTTTGGCGCAGATGAAGCGGGAACTTACTTAAGGGTGCGAGGGCTTCGACGCATTTGGTGAATCTTTCTGGGAGCCGTTAGCATCGAAGAGTTGTGGTCGCCCCAAAAGCGTACGCATGTGCTTTCGGCCCGCTTCGAAGAGGGATAATTTGCAGCTTCTGATAACAGACGACGCCCGAACCTACCTTGATGGTCGGGAAAGACCTGTTGCGCTCGACTATCTCGCCTCACTCGGCTGAGGTGGTCACGCCTCGGTATCGGTCGATACCTATGCAAAGAAAGCCAACATCTCGGCTTATCAAAAAGTTGAAGATAAAGGCGTTGAGATTCTAATCTCAAAAAACCTCGCTTCAAAAGCCGACGCTGTCCTCATCGAGCAGAAGAAATTCCTCTTTTTTAAGTGGCTATCCGTAAGAGCCCAACTCTACGGACACATGACCTGAAGCCACTAAATCACCCCGGCCGTGCGCCGGGAATCATTGAGATGCAGAACGAAAAAACGCCCGGCTCCTATTTTCAAGGAACCGGGTGTTTTGCTTGAAAAACTCGAATTGGTCATAAAAACGATTCTGCGTCGATTCCTGATGCCACTACATCCAATGCACATAAGCTTGCGGTAGACAACTCGCATGAGATGATCTGTACAAACGGCCTCGCAGGTGTTTGTGGCAGATGAATCGGAGAGATGCTTGTGGCGATAGATCGACAGAAATCTGAGCAACCGGCTTCCAATCGAATAATGAAGACCGCCGGTTCGGTGTTCCACGAACTCACTCGAACGATGTGCCCTGAGTGCAAGGACATCATAAACGGCGAAATTCACCTGACCGACGGCAAGGTTGTACTTCGAAAACGCTGTCCGAGAGGCTGCAACGATGGTAAGCAGTGGCAAGTGCTTGTATCGCCCGACATCGAGGGGTATCTCGATCAACAGCGGTGCAACAAGCCGGGCACAATTCCACTTGAGTTCAATACGGAAATCAAAGACGGTTGCCCATACGACTGCGGACTCTGCCCCGATCACAAACAGCACGCCTGCCTCGTCCTTATCGAAGTGAATACAGCATGCGATTTGGCGTGTCCGACCTGCTTCGCCAACGCTGGTCCCGGCTACAACATCACGCTGGAAGAGTGCGAAAGGATGATCGATACGTTCGTTCGCACCGAAGCCGAGCCGGAAGCGATTCAGTTTTCAGGCGGCGAGCCAACGCTTCATCCCCAGCTATTCGATTTCATGAAGCTCGCCAAGGCAAAGGGCGTTCGCCACGTAATGGTGAACACGAACGGTCTGCGTATCGTGCGTGATCCCGAATGGGCGGCTGAATTTGCGGCACTCGATCCAACCGTTTATTTCCAGTTCGACGGACTTCGAGACTCGACCTACGTGACGCTCCGGGGCGAGCCGTTGCTCGAAGAAAAGCTCAAAGTTCTCGATCGGCTAGCCGAATTTGATTTGAATACCATTCTGGTTGCGGCGATTGAACGTGATGTAAACGAGGATGAGATCCCGGCGATCATAAAGTTCGCTATCGAGCATCCAGCAGTACGGGCGGTGATGTTCCAGCCGGTGATGCATACCGGGCGCCATCTTGAATTCGATCCCATGAACCGGGTGACGATTCCTGAAGTTGTAGAGCGAATCGACGCCGGCATGGATGGCGTTTTCGTGAAGAGCGATTTCGTGCCGGTTCCGTGCTGCCATCCGTCGTGCCAATCGGTGACTTTCTCCTACATCGACGAGGACGGTGGAGTGGTTCCGCTGCCACGAATCGTTGATGTCGACGAGTATCTCGACTACATCACCAACCGAACATTCCCCGATCTTTCGGGCGAAGTTCGAGATGCGCTTGAGGGCTTGTGGTCATCTTCGGCGACACCGGGTGGGAACAAGCTGGCAGACGATTTTTGCGCTGCCTGTGCCGACCTTGGTCTTTTCAATGGTGAGTCTCGTGAAATCGCTAAACGCATCTTTTCGATATCGATCAAGGACTTCCAGGACCCCTATACGTTTGACATTAAAAAGCTGATGAAGTGCTACGTTGAAATCGCTACTCCGGACGGTCGGCTAATCCCGTTCTGCGCCTACAACAACGTGGGTTACCGGGAAGAAGTGAAAGAAGAAATGATGAAACTGCGGGCACGTGAACGATTCGCCCGAATCGATGCTGCGGCGCTGAAAAAGGGTGACAAGGGATAGTTTCGGTGGCGCATATTCCAATCGACATCGCTGATCAATCTGTGCACATACATGCCCAGCGAGAACTGGCGTTCGAGATGATCTCAGCCAAGGGAAGAACCAGTGGTTCACCTGGAGGCGGTCAGTCGAGCAGCAGAATCCTTGAGCAGGACGCGGATCGAATGCTTGTCGAGTTCAACACGCCGCTGAAGATCGGCCCGATTTCAACGACGTGGAAAACGACCGAGTGGGTGACGCCAAATGCTCCGTCTTCAATCGATTTCAATTTGGTTCCGGTAGGTGGGATTATGAGCGGGGGGGCTAAGGGAACTTGTTGATCGTTTTGAGTTTGAACAACAGGGTAACTGCACTCTGCTGACCTACAAAAGCCGGTTTGGAATTCGCTGGTCGGTAGGCGGGTGGCTACTCGACAAGGTGCTGTTCGGTCCGATCATCAAGAGTCACATGATCGAACATCTTGGCGAGGTCAAAGAGATGATCGAGAGTCGGGCTAAAAACAGCCATATTTACCCGCAATTAGACTGTGAAGAAGTCGGGTCGTAATGGCTACTTTGCCAACTGATCTCGACGAACAGCCGATCGGCGCGTGCTGCTCGATTATCTACAGCCACCCACTGGCTACCTGGCTAATTGGCGAGTCGTTCCACCCGGGCGGACTCGCTCTTACAGAAGAACTCGCTGGCCTCACCGGACTTCATGCGGGGCAGCGTTTGCTGGATGCTGGATGTGGGCGCGGTACAAGCACGGTTCATCTGGCAAAACTGACCGGATGCGACGCCGTTGGACTAACGCTTGAATCGGATGGCGTGTCGAAGGGTCGACAACTCGCCGAAGCGTCGGGAGTCGGCGAGCAGGTGAGGTTCGTTCAAGACGATATTTTGCACATGGATACGATCTCTGGCGATTTCGATGTAGTGTTGATGGAGTGTGTGCTTTCGACGTTGGAGCAGAAACCGGAATCGTTGCGGCAGCTCTATCGAATCACGAAGCCGGGAGGGTTTATTGGTCTTACCGATGTCACGGTTTTTTCGGAGTTGCCTGAGCAGTTGCGAGGCTCGATAGGTGCTGCTTTGTGTATGGCAGATGCTCGGAATCTTGACGAATACATGAGCCTTGTTGAAGAGGCTGGATTTCGGGTGAAGGAATTCCGGTCGGCAAAAGAAGCAGCTCAGCAACTTATCAAGAAAATTGGAGCCCGCCTGATGATCGCTGATGCTGCGATAGGACTTGGGAGCTTGAACGTAGACCGTTCGCTGATCGCCAACGCCCGCAACGCACTAAAAACCGCTTCGAAGATGGTCGATGAAGAAACACTAGGTTGAGGGTGAAATCGATTGTCGGATTCGACTCTTTCGTTGCGGGTTTTTAACGTTCAAACCCACCTTCTAACTCCCTCCCTTGATAGGGAACGAGGACAAGAGGCAAGGAACCCTGCGGCCAACCATCCACCGAAGATCCCTCCACAGGAGTCGGGAAATCGTACGGGGCGGCAAAGGACACGCCCACTACTCCAGCAACCCAACCTTGCGCCAGTTACGATCCCGAAACGCCAGCTTCAACTCGGTAAATTCTCGGGCGAAATGTGTGGCTATGACGATCACGCTCAACAGCAGGCAGAGCGCTATGCAAAACGCTGGCGCTCCAGCGATGATGAAGATGGCGTTGATGGCGATTATTCCGCCTCCGAACGCCCATACCCAGATTCGGGTGACGAAGTAGATGGCAAACACAACCGGACCCGCCATCATCGACAACACGGGCGCCATCGCCAGCGATATGCCGAATATCACAGCAACACCCTTGCCGCCCTTGAACCCGATATAAGGCGACCAGTTGTGCCCGGCAGTAACGGCAATCGCCATGGCAAACAGCGTGTAGTCAGAAACACCAGCTAATCGCCCAGCGCCGACAACCAACGCACCCTTCGCAGCATCAGCAGCCAGCACCAACAATCCCGATCTCAGCCCCAACGTGCGAACGGCATTAACCGTCCCAACGTTCCCGTTTCCATGCTCGCGAATATCGACCCCACGCTGAAGTCGGGCTCCTAAATACGCAGCAGGAATCCCACCGATCAAATACGAAACGGCAGTGAGTAGGGCAGCGAATATTAGTTCATATGGCATTGGCTATTTGATGCTCAAACAATCCATATCGTTGCGCCGCAATAATCCGAACAAGCAGCATTACACTCAAAGAAAACCCGCCACTGGCGGCTAAACCTCGATGGACATTAACTCTTCGGCGTAGATGGCCTGGCCGTTGTAGACCTCTCGAATATCACCGAGTCCCTTTTCGAGCGGACCGTGCTTGGCGATATTGGCACCCATGTGAACAAGAATCAGCTTCTTCACGCCGGCCGCCTCTGCCATTTGCGCCGCACCTGTTGTTCCGCACTGACCCGGCGACTCGCCATCGGCGTCCATTAGTTCCTGATCGTCCCAGCACATGCACACCAACACATCGGCGTCCTTGGCCAGATCGATAACCGACTGACACGGCTGCGTATCGCCGGTGAACACAACCGACTTGCCCGACTGCGTTTCGATGCGGTAGGCCAGCGAATCTAAATAAGGTTGAACGTGCTCGGCGCGCGCAGATGTAACTTCAAATTTATTGGCAGTGTGCACGGTTCCAACGCCAACATCACGCGCCAGAACCTTTGGAGCACGCCGTGGAAGCACGCCACCTCGGTTTACATAAACCTTCTGTGAAAGCGGGTGGTAAATGCGTGCCTTCCAGTCGTGCGAGAAAATACCGTTTTCGCCAATCACGCCCTCGGTGATCTTCTCGGTAAGCGTTGGGCCAAACACCTGAAGCTGGTTTTCCTTGCCGATCGACTGGTCGAAGCGAGTAAGCAGGAAGCACGGGTAGTCGATATCGTGATCGAAGTGGTGGTGCGTAAAGAAAATGTAGTCGATATCGAGCGGCCAGAGTCCGGCCTTAACCAGCTTGTGGGTAGTTGCAGGACCGCAATCGATCATGATTTTCTCGCCCTCGATTTCGAGAACGTACGCCGATCCGAACCGGGTGGGAGTGGGCGTGGGTGTACCTGCGCCGATGATGTAGAGCCTTGCCATTCGATTAGTGCCTCCCAGTTCCGATCGCCAATTCAGATGTCGAATTACCAGCTGCTGCGTCGGCGGATGATTCTGTCGCAAAGCATATTCCTGCCCCACTGCGAGCACTTCGAGCTGACAACACGAGTATTCCCGATTCCCTCACGGGATTACAAAATCGACGAAAAACCGCCGAAACTCGTATAAACCGCCAACAGGAAAGAACTAACCGGTACCGGATAGGATGCCGCTCGTTCGAGATAAACGAACGAACTAGTAAGTCACGGTGTCCGCTGTGACAGATGGAGGCGTAACGATGCTCTATTTCAAATCTTGCCTGCGATGCAAAGACGGAACCGTTCAACTTGGCGCTGACAATTTCGGATCGTTCCTGGCTTGCCTAACATGTGGCTACACGATCAACTCTCGCTCGATCCGTTCGAACGGATCTATCGAGCAGCCTGAAACTCTTGAAGAAGACGTTGTAATGGCTCCGCAGCTTGAGCCAGTTGCAGTGGTTGATGAGACGGATGAACCCGATTTTGAGCCCGATTTCGACGAGCTCGAAGAGCTGGAAACAGTAGCGCAGCAAGCGACTGCTATTTAGTTTCGCGAGTTCGACTCTCTCCACTTCGGTCTAGAAATAGGTGCGGCGCGAAGGCCTAACTCATCCGCTCAATCAGATCTAGCTTCAGATCGTCCGTCGTCGAATCGAACCATTCGATAACTTCTCGGTGCAGAGGAATGCCGTCCCGTTCGCGGACGATAGTCTCCTCGTGTTCAGGCAAACCTGCGTAATAGACGCGGTCGTGGCCCGGAGCAGGTGGCGTCTCGACCAGATAAGTCAGAAACTCATCCATCGAGCTTTTGAACTCGGCAACGTCCCGGAATGCATCGATGCTGTATGCCGCAACGAACTGCGAACCGTTGCCCGGTGGGGTACTTACGCCGAACAGTCCAGCCGAGAGAATTCCCGAGAAAACCTGCCCAATAACCGCCATGCCGTAGCCTTTATGCGATCCAAGCTCACGGGTCGAACCCCACGGCAGAAGTCGAACACCATCTGGAACCGGACGCTCTTCCATTATTGGAGTTCCTTCTTCATCGGCCATCAGGCCGGGTAGAAGAGGTGCGCCAGTTCGCCTGAGCAGCTGAATTTTGTTGGCTGCGACTGACGATGAAGAAATATCCAACACAAACGGTGGCATCTTGTCGGCCGGAACCGCCCATGCGTGCGGCACAGCGCCTACACGTGGCTCGGCTCCATACGTAGGAACCATCACCGCTCCGCCGCCCGTGATCGCATAGCCGATCATGTCGTGCGGCATCGCCCGCATTGCGTGGTAGGCCATCATCCCGGCGTGGTTGCTGTTGTGGATGGTCACGGCACCAATGCCGACTTTTTTGGCCTTCTCGATAGCGAGGTCCATCGCTTTCGGAACCATCACCAGACCGTGCGCTTTATCAGCGTCGATAGTCGCTACGGCTGATGTTTCGTGTGTGATCTTCCAGTCGGGAGTCGGGTTGATCTTGCCTTCTGCAAAAGCTTGCAGGTAGACCCTAAGCATGTTGGAAACTCCGTGGGTTTCGCAGCCTCGGATGTCGGCAGTAACGAGACCATCGGCCGCGAGTTCGGCGTCTTCACGAGACATGCCCATCGATTCGAAAATGTCGGTGGTGGTTTTGAATAAATCCGCTCGGCGAATCATTACTCGGTCTTCATCAGGAACATGAAAGTGTTCAAGCATTATTGTTCAGGTTCCTATCGTTCCAAAGGTGCGAGGTTGAATTCGGCAGTTGCGGAGTCGAACCATTCGACCACTTCGTGATGAAGCGGAATGCCTCGTTCGTGACGGTCGATCGATTCTTCGTGCTCGGGCAAGCCAGCGTAGTAGACGCGATCGTGACCCGGAGCCGGTGGAGTCTCTCTGAGATATTTCAAGAAGTCGTCCATCGAGCTTTTAAATCGTTTGACGTCGGTGAACGCTTCGATCGAGTAGACGCCAACGACGTGCGACATGTGACCGTTTTGGTACGGGCCAAACGCACCGTCCGAAAGAATTCCACCAAAGACTTGGGCGATGGCGCTGAGTCCGTATCCCTTGTGCGATCCGAGTTCACGGGTTGCGCCGTTTGGAAGCACGATAGTTTCTTCTGGGACCGGACGTTCGTCCATGATCGGCGTGCCGTCGGATTCCGCCATCATTCCGGGGATTGTCATCGAGTTCATACGGCGCAGTAGCTGAACTTTGTTGGCTGCGACTGACGATGAAGAAATATCGAGAACGAACGGTGGCTCTTTATCGGCAGGCACCGCCCATGCGTGAGGATTGGGGGCGAGTCGTGGCTCTGCGCCGAACGTGGGAGGCATGCTCTGGCCGCCAGCCGTGATTGCGTAGCCGATCATATCGTGGGGCAGAGCCATCATGGCGTGATAGGCGATCATCCCGGCGTGCCGACCGTTGCCCATTGTGATCATGCCGATTCCGGTGTCTTTGGCCTTTTCGATCGCCAGCTCCATGACCTGTGGAATGACGGCGATTCCGAGTCCGCGATCGCAATCGACGTTTGCTGTGGTCGGGGTTTCTCTAGTGATCGTCCACTTTGGAGTCGGGTTGATAAAGCCGTCGTTTACGCCTTCAATGTACCTACGCATCATGTTCGAAACGCCGTGGGTATCGACGCCTCGGGTGTCAGAAAGCAGTAGCACGTCGGTCGATTGCCAGGCGTCCTGTTCAGAAAATCCGATCTTCAGAAAGAGTTCGTTGACCGTCTTTCGAAGGGCGTCCGGCATGATCCGAACTGCGTCGTCTTCAGCAACATGAAAATGTTCGAGCATGTTTGGAAGTGTTCCTCACTGGTGCGATTCACGTCGGCCAACAGCGAACTCAATAGTGGATTCGCTAGTGTGCCGCAAACATACGCCTGAAACGCTGTTGCGTAAATGAGGTGCGATGTTGGAACAGATTGTTAGCGTATCGTCCGAAAAACAGCAAGAATCAGATCGAGTTCAGCCTGTGATCTGTACTCGGCACGAAAGTTCAACCTGCCGTGAATCGCGCCGACAATGTTGATGATGGGTGTCGTCAGGCTTGAGGTGGAAAAGTCCTCCGCAATCCAGAACATGAAGTTGCTGCCGTTCACCTCTTCTCGCCAGTATTCGACTCCGTTTTCAGGCGAGGCATTCCACCCTGAGAACGGCCCTTTGTCGAATTTAATCTCTGTTGAGCCAATATTGAGTGTCCCGATAATGTTTTCATACTGGATTCTCGCGTTCATCGTCGATTCCGATGGCGCAATAATTCTGAAAGGCGGAGCTGCGTCAGGGTCGCCGAGGAACATGAATTCCGGTGCAATCCACGTATCGTCTGGAAACATAACAGCCTCTGGCGGAGTTCGAGTTGTCACCGGTGTCGGCTCCGGCGTGGCGGTAGGAGCTGGGGTTAGGATTGGAACAGAGGAGGCGGTTGCTACTGGCTCAGCGGTTGGTGAAATCGGTGGAACTGCGGTTGCAGGAAGTGGCTCAGTGGCAATCAGCATGACCAGTGTTACTTGTTCCGATTGGATCCCTGGCGCAGAACATCCGATGACGGCCAACGAAACCAACAATATTGAAATTGCGGCAGCGACGATAAATCTACTTGATTGCCTGACAATCATTTGTGTACCCAGGATGGTTTCAGCAATGTTCGCATTCTAGAGTTGGCCTCATGAAATTACCGCACCAGCAACCACACGTATTTCACTTATATGTATTTTGTCTTAGTCACCCCTTTTTGTTTGTTTCAGGAACTAGCTAAATAACGGCACCACACGTGTTCCGTTCTCGGAGTTCAGGTACGATTCAGCCTGAATATCGAATTGTGAATGGTCACCCGGAGCAAACATTGCAGGATTTGAAGATAGCGGCGATACAGATGACGTCGGTGGTTGGCGATATCGAGGGCAATTTGGCTTCGATAGATCGGCTGCTTGGCGATGCGGTTGGGCAGGGCGCCGATATCGCCTGTTTTCCTGAACTTTCTGTGTGCGGCTACAACACCAGCGAACGAAGCGGCGAGTCTGCGAACGACACAAGAATTCCGCCGGCTATCGAAATTCCAAGCGCGGCGACCGATGCCCTAGAAGCCATCGGCAAGCGTCATGGAATCTGGTTTCTGGTCGGTTTACTCGAACGTGATTCAAGCGGGATCGTCTACAACACTCAGTTGGTTATTTCACCGAACGGAATTGAAGGCAAGTACCGCAAAACCCATGTTCCAACGACCGAGATCGGCACATGGCGACACGGCGACGATCTACCTGTTTTTAGTCATTCAAAAATCCGGTTTGGAATCGAAATTTGCTACGACACCCACTTTCCGGAAGTATCGGCAGCACTCGCCGATAAAGGTGCCGAACTGATCTTCATGCCCCACGCCTCGGGCGGTCCCGAGCCAGCACCCGATAAGCAGAAACGCTGGGAGCGATATGTTCCGGCAAGGGCCTACGACAACACCGTTTTCGCTGCCATCTGCAACCAAGTTGGCGACGACGAGGCAGGCCACGTTTTCTCCGGCGTGACGTTCGTTTGCGATCCCACCGGAAAAGTGATGACCCAATCTAACGATGGCTCAGCGGAAGAGATCGGCAGCGTTGAGGTGGGCGATGACGATCTCGAAGCGGCGCGCCACGTTCCCGAAACGTTCTTCAGGCATTTCAGACGACCTGAAATCTACGACGTTTGGAAGAGCAACTAGTGACCCCCCAAGAACTTGCGCAAAAACTCCACAGCGTTTCGGGTCGAGGCTGCGTAGTAGTCACAGGAGCCGGAATTCAGGCGATTAGCGATCTTTTCGCCGAGCCCGGAACTTCCCGCACAATTCTCGAAGCCCAAGTCCCTTACGCCCGGCGTGCGTTGGACGAATATGTAGGTGTACGAGCCGAGCAACACGTATCGGCAGAAGAGGCCCTGCTGATAGCGCAGGCAGCCCTAAAACGTGCACAGCACCTTGCCGAAGGCGATGATGCCGACCAACCGCTGTTCGGCGTGGGCTGTACCGCTGCGGTGGCAACAGATAGGGTGCGTCGTGGCGAGGATAGGGCTCACGTCGCCTGGACTGACGGCATTCGCTCAGGCGGTGCGTCGATTCGGTTCGACAAGCAGGCTAGAACTCGTGCTGAAGAAGATGCAATAGTATCGGCGATCGTGATGAACTCGATCGCACAGGTACTGAATATCAAAGAGCGGCTGGACGTAGACGTGCTCGAAACGGAACGATTTGATGAAATCATTTGATCGGATTTACGCAGAAGAAATCGGTGCACTCGTAATATCGCCGGACGGCACAGCAAGCGAATCGCTGCCGTCTCATCCCCTCGTGCTGGCAGGATCGTTTAACCCGCTACACGATGGACACCGCAGCATGCTTAGCGCCGCATCTCAAGTGGTGAATCGACCTGCCTTCTACGAAATCTCCGTAACGAACGTCGACAAGCCGATGCTTCCACGGAAGGATCTTGAAAAGCGTGCTGCACAAATCACCGCCGACGGCAGTTCGCTGATCATCACCAGTGCGCCGAGGTTTACCGAAAAATCATCGATACTGCCCGGTGCGACTTTCGTGATTGGATTCGACACCTATATTCGCCTGATGGACAAGCGGTACTATCCCGATCACGTCAGCGGAGCACACTCGTCTGTTGAAAATTCCCTCGATCTAATTCACGAAAATGGCTGCCGATTCGTTATGGCTGGAAGAGTGGACGATCACAGCCAATTCCGTGGGCTGCACGATATTGAATTTGAAGTACCTGCGCGGTTCCGAAGTATGTTTACCGAGCTGACTGAATCGGAATTCAGATCGGACCTATCGTCGACGGATATTCGCAACCAGACTCGATAGCTTGTGAAACACTCAGTTTCCGGCAGGCCACTTCTGGCATTTTGCATCTGGCATCGCGCCTCGGCGAAACGGCATCAAACGCCTGTACTCGGGCGCAAAGTAAACACACATAGGGACAACTCTGGCACATGACTACTACTGACAATAAGAATTCTCGAGTCGCAGATGCATCGATCGAGCCGATGTTCACTGAACGATGGTCATCAAGATCCTTCACCGACGAGTCGTTATCTGAAGATGAGATTGCTTCGTTGTTCGAAGCTGCTCGCTGGGCACCTTCTTCGGGCAACGCCCAGCCATGGCTGTTCGTTTACGCCACCAATGGCCCAAAGCGTGAACAATTCAATGCACTGCTGAGCGACGGGAACAAGGCGTATGCCCCCAGCGCGCCGCTTATGATCCTCGTGTTTGCACGAAGCGTGAACGATGATGGCAATAAGATTCGAACTGCCCATTTCGATACCGGAGCAGCCTGGATGTCGCTGGCACTACAGGCAAATCGAATGGGCCTAAACACCCGAGGCATGGGCGGGATCGACCTTGATGCTGCTTACGATGTTGCCGGTGTTCCCAGAGACAAGTTCGAGACGATCTGCGCAATCGTTGTCGGCCATAGAGGCAGCGATGACGATATTCCCGAACGCATGGTTAAACAGAATCTTGCGAACGGTCGAAATCCCGTCAGTGGAGCCGCTTTCAAAGACGGCTACACCGGCTAGATTGACTACGGCAGGCGAGTGTCCGGGTTCGCTCGGATGTACTCGGCCTGTCGGGTGCCGAATCTTTCCTGAAGCTGAACCGTAAGTCCGCCGTCGATCGTCAGCGTGTGACCAGTTATGAACGAAGCGTCATCGGAACACAGGAACGCTATGCCGTTCGCAATATCGTTGGGCACGCCGGTTCGTCGTAGCGGGTACTGGTCGGCGAAGAAAGCGTGTCCGGTCGGATTTTCCGCCCACATCTTTGCCAGCCCTTCGCCAACGATGTGGCCCGGGGCGATAGCGTTCACCCGAATGCCGTCTGGTCCAAAATCGGTTGCCATCTGTCTGGTCATGCCAACAACACCGGCCTTCGCTGCCTCGTATACAAGCATTCCGGGCTCCTGCAACGAACTGTGGACGCTGGCAAGGTTGATGATGTTGCCCCCGCCTGCTGCACGCATGTGCGGAATTGCATGCTTGGGACCGAGATAAAGAGCCTTGAGCAAAATGTCGATGCCGTAGTCCCACTCGTTTTCTTCAACAGTGAGCGCACTGCCGTGTATCTGCGATTCACCTGCCATGACACCGAACGCATTTTGAACGAGGATATCGAGCCTGCCATACAGATCGACCGCTTCGTTAATCATGCGAGCGATGTCTTCGCTTATCGAAACATCAACGTGGCTGGCAGCCGCGGTGCCGCCGGCATTCTTAATGCGTTCAACGTTTGCTGCCGCCGCTGCGTCATCGATATCAGCGATGAAAACCTTGGCACCATCAGCCGCTAGCTTTCGGGCTGTTGCTCCGCCAATTCCAAGTGCGCCGCCGGTGATAACCGCTACCTGACCTTCAAACCTGCTCATATCGCCTCTTTGATCCACTTCGCGTTGGGTGTTGCTGATTTATGGCGAAATGGTACCGGAAGCAGCAGGCTGTGCTCAGGTTTGTGTGGACGCATGAGGGACGAGGTGTGACACTTTCGGGATGTCGACGATCCCGATCCGCCGCGAAGAAATAACTGCTGAATGGCTTGCCACCCGTTTAAGCGGAGTAGGGAAGTGCAAAATTTCGGGCGTCGTGTTGGAAGAATTGACCGGGCATAATCCCGATCTTTCTCAGCTGTTTCGGGTTCGAATCGATTATTCCGTTAGTGAGGCTGAGCACCCCGACGTGGTGATCGTGAAGATTCCGCCTGTTGACGACGTGGTGCGCATTCGAGAGGCGGGATATGGGCCTTACGTTGGTGAGTTGGGCAGCTATCGATTGCTTGAGTCGTATTACGGTGAGTCGATAGCCCGTATGTACGACGCGGTCGAGGATCCCGCTGAGAACACCGTCTGTTTCGTATTCGAAGATATTGGCATTCTTCCTGCTGGGCAGAAATACGCAAAAATCGATCTCGATATAGCGAAATCAACTCTCGATTTCATGGCCGAGTATCACGCTCGATTTTGGCGAGACGGGACGCTTGGCGAAGCGAGTTGGATTCGTGACAGCGACTGGGCATTTTTGTTCAACCAATCCCCGGTAGATTCATCGGTAGGCTGGGACGTAATCAAGGCCGATGATCGCTTCGAGAAGGCGGGCGGTCTTGTAGTTGCGGGGGAGTATCTGGGGAGTCGCCTGACCGACCTACGTGATGCCATGCGAAGTCGGCCGAATACGTTGACTCACAATGATTTCCATCAGGGTAACGTGATGCTGCACCAGACACCGTATGGTGCCATGCCGGTGATTATCGATTGGCAGTTGCCTGCGTTCTCAGGGGGCACCAATGATCTTGCCAAGTTCATGATGACTGCGGTGCCCTTCGAAATACTCGCCGAGCACGAGCAGAGTCTTGTTGAACACTATGCCGAAAATCTCAAGGCTCGCGGCGTTGGCGATTACTCGTTCGACGAGTGTTGGCGTGACTATCGTCGAGCGCAGGTTGCTACGTTCGGCAACTATGCGATCGGCTGCTACGAAACGTCGCCAGACGGTGGGTTGATCGAATCGTCAGGCGATTCGACGCACGCCGTCATCAAGGCGCTAACGCTCGCCGACCCGGTCGAACTGGGCCGATTCCTACCTTAGTTGTAGGTCTTGACCGGATATTCCACCAACCTGCCCGCTATTACTTCGTCTTTGAAGGTTGGCTAAACAGCGCAAAACTCGCCGAGTATCCGTGCAGGAACGTCTGATCGCCCACTGGTCCGATCTCGCCATTCGAGAAGAACCCGGCGATCGGTATGTCGGCCACCATATCGGTAAACATCGTCGTGTCGTGATCAGGTGATCCGTAGAGGTACTGACCACGTCCGAGACAGCTGAACAGCAGGGCGGAAGCGGGAATATCGCCTTCATCGAGATTATCTATGTATTCCTCAAGCATCATCCGCAAATCTTCGTCAGCGGCCTGGGCGTCTCGAACGAAGAACTGGACAACTTGTCCCTCCTGAACGAGTTCACCTATCGCAAGGGTGCCATCTTCTTCGTCGGCTCCCAAAACATTTCTAATAAGAAACTCGCCATCGCTTTTTTCCTGCGGAAGGCGGTCCATGATGATGCCGATCTGCAAAGACCGACGGATTAGGCGTTTTTCGCGTGTTTCAGCAGCATCGAATAAATCGCGCAGTACTTCGAGCGGAGTTTGATCGCCAAGTTTGGAAATGACGTTGATCTCGGACTTCGTGACGACCAGCGGTTCGCCGATAGGACGGCAGCCCTGAGCCACGATAGTCTCTACGGCTAAATCGCCTGTGAAGGCAACGCCAACAGCACCAGATCGAACAGATTTGTCGTTAATAAACAGCGCATTTGCGCCTGGCTGTCCGCCACCACTGGCGAGTCCGCCAATTTTTACGGCGTCAGAGAATGCAAAATCGAGCCCGGCTAGCAGATGATCGCTACGAAGCGTGAACGGATCGGGTAGCAGCATTATTGCGGGGCAATCTTCAGGTCGAACACCGAGCAATGAGTGCCACTCGTCAGGCCCTGCATCGGGTCTTGGGAGTTCATCCTGATTCAGATGAAAAGCGGTGAGATCGACTCCCGGCAACACTGCTGCCGAGATCGCAATCCCGGGTCGGCGTTCCACTTCTTGTCCGCCGCCGATGACACCAGCTGCTGAACAGCCGATGAGTACTTTCGCCCCAAGGGCTTCAGCGAGTACTTCTGGTGCCACAAAATACGAAGGCGCGTGGTGAGACGATATGAATACCACTGCCAAATCTGGATGTTGACCATCCAAATTCGCAAGTATTTGTTCAGATGCCTGGGTGACCGCCTCTGTGAAAGAGGGCGAATCAGATACGGTAGAACTCCATTGCAAGTCTTGCTACTCCCGTCCCGAATCACCTCACGGTTTCATCGGGATGTATCCAGTCAGTCTGCACCGCCACAACGTTCTGAATTGCCGACGGTGCAGAACTGGATAGCTCTACAGGGTCGGCAGAACGGCGGCGGCCGCAGCGACAGTCTTGTCTATATCTTCATCAGTGTGTGCTGAAGAAAGGTGAATCCGGCCATTTGAAGACAGCCTGATGCCTTGTTTCAACATCTCTTTGGCGAACCGTGTGTACTTGCTGTCATCGCAATTACGGGCATGGTCTCGCCAATTCGTTATTTCTTGTTTCGTTGTGAACGATATAGCGAATACCGACCCTACACCTTGTACATGTAAGTCGGACTCTAGCGATTTTGCGACGTCTTGGAGTCCTTCCATTAAGCGTAGCCCTTTGCCATTTAGATCGTCGTAAAACTCGTCACCACGGTCCAGAATGTGCTTGAGCGATGCGTAGGTAGCCGATATCGACATGACGTTGGAATTGAAGCTTCCACCGTGATAAACCGTGCCATCCCCGATCAAGTCCATGATTTCACGCCGTCCAACAATCATGGCGATTGGGAAGCCTCCGGCCATTGACTTGGCGTACACCGCAAGGTCTGGGGTAATTCCCAAAATCTCCTGCGCACCTCCTCGTGCGACACGGAACCCGGTAATCACTTCGTCGAAAGCCAGCAGGGTACCGTTTTCTTTACAGAGCCTTTGGAGAGCCTCCAGGAACTCGGGTGAAGGAACGATGCAATTCGTGTTAGCGAGGATCGGCTCCATAATCACGCCGGCTATTTCGCCTTTATGGTCGGCGAACGCCTTTTCGAGATATCCGACGTCGTTCCACTGGCAAATAACCAGTCCGTCGGCGGTCGCTTGATCCATTCCTTCCGATTCGCCAACCGCTACGGGCGCATCTTCGGGTCCTGCCTGATCGAGTGGTGGGTGAACGCTCCAGTTCACCGAATCCATCCAGCCGTGATAGTGGCCTTCGAACTTCAGGATTTTTGGTCGACCTGTAAAACCGCGCATGGTTCGAAACAACAGCTGGTCGATTTCAGTTCCCGATGATGCGAAACGGACGGTGGCGTCTTTCATCGGAATCATGCTCAGCGCCATTTCGGCTACTTCAAGTTCCTGCTCGAATTGAGCCGAGAACACGTAGCCCTTCTCCATATCTTCAGCAACCTGCTTGTTGATGAAGTCGGGAGAATGACCGAACAAATTTGGCCCCATTCCCATGATGAAGTCGATGTATTCATTACCATCGACATCCCACATTTTCGAACCTTTAGCGTGGGTAAAGAACAGCGGGACGTCCGCCGGCTCGTTAACCCTGATCTGACTTGAGACACCACCTGCAACAAGCTCTTTCGCCTTATCAAAAAGACGCGCAGATCGTTCGTGATTCATCGAAGTTTCACCTTTGAAAATTTCCTTACTCGAACCGAGTGAGAAAATTGTATCGCCGCGTGGGGCGAAGCGGTTGTGACCTGCCCCCCAATAAGTAGACCAGAGTAAATGTTAGAAACTCTGGTTGATGAAGGGGGTAGAAATGCCAAGAAGGAAACACAGCCCGGAGCAGATTCTGGGCAAGCTGCGTGAAGTTGAAGTAT
>Ga0209501_10001572_pt1 | contig 24919 bp, 24 predicted proteins | sample ArcticOcean_MG_C_4_FD_187434 | JGI IMG/M metagenome (GOLD analysis project Ga0209501, IMG submission 187434) | Marine microbial communities from western Arctic Ocean - ArcticOcean_MG_CB4_134 (SPAdes) (version 2) | ecosystem: Environmental > Aquatic > Marine > Oceanic | place: Arctic Ocean...
CCTATTTGGGCTTGAATTAGGGGGGTTAAAAAAATTTTCGAAAATGCCTTGATTAAAGTTTATTTAGTGCACGACAAGATACTGTTTTTTGGTCCCGGCCCCCTCTATAAGCGGTGTAAAGTTCGTGAAAGTGAAAAAAAGGGAAATTTTTTGGAAAGTCGTTTTCATAATTTTTTGCAAATATCGTCTATATTTTGGGTCAATTGTTGTACTCCTTCCTATTTTTTTCGAGCATAAATTATTATTTGGTATAATTTTGTGGGGGATAATTTTGAAAGATAGCCGTTATTAATTTCGAATTTTAAAAAATGGCCGGATATACGAGAAGACTTGGGGCAATCCCAGTTGGGGGGCGTTTCACTAGAGCTAACGGACAGGATTTATTTGTTGTGTCAAGTCACAATGGTAAGACCACTACAGCCTCCTTTGAGCTTGTAGCAGACAGTCTTGTCAGACATATTCAGACAGGACATCGCGCTCAGCCTGAACCATCGCATGACTTCAATCCTCTGTCCTTAGGAGGATACAAGAGAAAGTACGATAACTTCAATAAGATCCCTGGAGTTAGTATCGAGTTTGGAGACGATTATGATCATGGACCTACACGGGTGGTTCAAAGTAGCATAGGAAACAAACGAGGAAGGCATTTGTTTGAAGAAAGCTTGATAGCTAACGCCATCTATAATCAAAGGATTCTTGCCGGTTTTGAGAAGCGCCGCGAAGAAGGTGAGAGAGCAGGGATGGTAAAGGAAGATGTAGACACACCACAGGAAGCCCCTGCGAGAGAATCACTGTCTGCAGCCCTTAACCTGGCAAGAGGAAACCCTTCTATCACCGACCAACAAGTAAACGAGAGGATTACAAGAGAGCTCAACGAGACGAATAAACCTCAAGGACCAAGCGTCGCAGAGCGTGCAAGAATGCTAAAGGAGAGAGATGAAGAGCTGGAACGCGCGGCAGTGGAGAGAGATACGGCTGGAGAAATAGCAGACAGTCAACATCCAACGCAGGAAGTAAGAGCAAGGACCATTGTGAAGGGAGATGTGATCGTTTACCCTACAGCTAAAAAACCCCGCACCGTGATAACGAAGCATGGTGATAAGGGTAATATCACTATCCGAACCACCGGAAGATGGACAGAAGTATCAAGATTAGATGACGGTCTCTGGGTTTCCAAGGACAAAGTACCCTCAGACAACTTTGTTACGATATTCAAGAGAGACGAAAAATTTGTAAATATTAAAAAGTCTAAAAAATAATTAGTCATAATTTTTTCATTATTTGCGATAAAAAAACCAAAATTAATGCTATGGGCGATAGGACCGGTAATGGTATTGATCGGCATAGTCGTGATTATATTACTTATGTTCCTTCCATCCCGTGCAAATGCGGAGGAACCTTAAGAGACTTACGCGAAATAGCGGGGGAATTAAAGCCGGTTCTCTGTTGCATCAACACTCATTACTGCATTCTTTGCAGAGAACTGTTCCATGCGCTAGAGAAAGATGGTATTTACAGCAAAAGACGAATCTGTTTTCGATGCGAGCCAGAGGTTTCGACGGGGGCCAAGAATCTGGGCAATTTACTCATAAAATCGGTGGAGTGGCCTTAAAGTATTCACATTTTTTCTAGTTTTTTCGTGAATAATTTTTCTTGATTTTGATTTTTGAAAATGGCTTTAGCAAATGTTCGCCGACGAATACCGATTGTCCCTGTGGCCATACCTAACATACCACTCACACCACCAGATGGACATGAACCTTATGTACACGTAACACAGAGGTCTCTTAGTAATAACTCGCTTATTGCAAGACCTCCATTGATCCTTGACGTTGAATATGTTATGCTTAACTCGTTTGAAGGGCTAGGTGTTCTTATGGAAGATGACTGGGGGAGAATGCTCTACAGTCAACTGGAAGATGCCATGAACGTGGCTAGCGGGTACTTTAGATTCAGACCAGGCGCAGGTCTTCGCACCTATGTGAGAGTAGGATTCACAGGGTTAAGATTCCTTGGAGAAGCTCAGACTACCGGCATCATATCCGATACAAGACACCATATAGGTACTGTCTTAGAGACAGCTAATAGCCTGTACCACACCCTTAACGCCAAGTACCATCAGGACCTGGAATTCAGTGTTAACAAGGACCGCCAGGGTAGCGGAGGGAATCTAGCCCTTGATAACACTCTGTCCTATACATTCGTTATGACCTACTCCTTCAATTTCGTCCTGGATGATCCTAATGAAGAAATCTCGCCCATAAGACATCGAATCGCGTATAGCAGCCGTATTAATGATGCAGGGCCACTCCCCACAGGGTCAAGATTACGAAGCGGCGCCGCACCGGTAGCGCCAAAAGCAACAGAGATGGCTGAAACACCTGTTAGAGCTCTAAATCGTAACGAACGAAGACGAGGATTACAACGCTATGAACCAGGGATGAGGGTTCATAGATCGGGAAATGTCTACGCAAGACCTGAAGCCGCAGTACCACGAGGAATCGGCATAGGTAACACGCAAGGCGAAACTATCTACAGCCGGTTAAAGGCTCAGATCTACATCAAGCGAACCCTAGGAGATATCTTTGAACACTCCAAAGCAGCCATCTCCACCCCGGAATCAGAGGATCTCTTTTGTTTTCCTATGGCATTTCTAAGATGCCAGAAACGATCATGGACCTGGGAAGAAGGGAAACCTACCCATGTCAATGAAGACTCGATGGTGACTCTACCATTCACCCAGGACTTTGAGATACCTGCTAATGTCCTCGCAAGCAGATCGGCGTTTATCAACCAACAGGCTCATTGCATTAATGTCTTTTGCAATAACAAGTTGCAAATAGGTAGAGGGCTTTACGCCAACGAAGCCACAACACTCAACGCCGCCGCGAAACTAGCCTGGTTATGGGCTGCTTTTCAGCTCCACTGCTTCGTTGAAAACATCTGGGATGGAGAAGTGGATCCTCACGACCTAGGTCTTTGCCTGCAGGCCTATAGCTACGCATTTGATGTTCACATCTCCATTTTCGCGGTGGAACAGAAGGGAGAAAGGATTCATTTCCAGAGACCTCATCGCAATGCCGGGACAGGAACGGATAGCTTTGTCGCTATGCTGCTACAAGGAGAGCATCTTCATGCGGTTTCTAATATGCGCCATTATCAGAAATCGGAATGCAACGCCCACGGAACGTGTGTGCACAGCTATTGCGACTATTGTAACACGATCGCATATAACCGCAAAGCCGACTATAAACACCAGGTGAAGTGCCTCAGGGAGGATAAATGGAGTGTCCCAGCATCCCTTGCCCAGCTTCATGAAGATGATATGTTCAAGAGTGAGGGGAAGAGACGCTATCATTTCCTTAAGGGCGACAAGGCAACCGCAGATATGTGCATTCATTGCAAGCATCTCCTTTCTTCCCCGGGCACTTCTTGCCAGTGCCGTGATATCACTATTGCGAGCGTTCAAGTGGTTTGCTGCATCACCTGCGGATGCTCTATTCCTCGCAACCACTTCAATAATCACAACTGCTTTATGCCGCCAAAGAAGGAACTAGACGCTTTAGATAATGCTAGTATATTCGTGTACGATATCGAAAGTGCTCAGGACTTCAATGAAGACATAGGGCAATACGTCCACGAATGCATTCTGGTTTGCCTTAGAGCCGTATACGATGACAGACGCTGGAGGTTCAGCAATATCGCAGAGTTCACTCGTTTCCTAATCGACAACGAGTTCATGCACGGAAGTGTCATTCTTGCCCACAACGGAGGTGGTTATGATCATCAATTCGTCCTTCGGTTTCTTGAAGACAACGGTATCATGCACGCTACGGTCCCTAGACCAAATACCCTGCACAAGTACCTAATGGTGAAAATAACGATGGGCGGACCAAAGACCGAGATTCGGTTCCTTGATTTCATGATGATGATGACTGATTCCCTGAAGAACATCGGTAAAGCCTTCAATCTCGAAGCCTGTAAAGGCGATTTCCCGCATCGATTCTCAAGAAGAGAGAATTTGAACTACTCAGGACCTCTGCCTGATCCTAACTCGGAAGAAGACTACTATGGGTTCAAAAACGTCAAGTCCGCATCAGAACTAGTGGAATCTAAACAGTACTGGGCAGAACAACAGGCTATCTACTGCGAATGCAGGCATGGCAACGAATGCACCTGCGGCAAACCTCCCTGGGTGTTCCAGGACCAGCTCTTTAGCTATTGCGAGATCGATGTAGATGTCCTAGCAGGAGCCTGCAAAGCCTATCGTGATGAAGCACTTGCTTTCAGCGGAACGTCCAAGTACGAGTGGGAAGCCTATGGGGTGGACCCGTTCAATTACATGACTCAGAGCCAGATTGCCCTGGCTTTGTTTACCCGCGGTAAGACTAAGCGGGATATTCTCATCACCCACGAACGAAGAAGTCCTGGATTCCGCCCGAATCAGCTGAAATGGATGGAGTACCTCATGTATAACAACCCCGAATACCAGATCCAACATGCGGGGAATAGTTTCAAGGAGTTCTATGATGTGGATGGCCGCTTTGACGTAGACGGTTATTGCCCAAAGACTAGGACGGTGTTCGAGTACAAGGATTGCTATACGGATGCCTGCCCCACTTGCTATGCCGCGGAAATCGCCGGGGATGAAAAGCATCCTACTAGAAATACTCCCTGGAAAGCTATCCACAAGTTCAATAACCGGGCGATTCTATCCCTCCGACAGAACAATCTCTACCAGAATGTGGTGATTCACTGGTCCCATGATGATGCGAAATTCGATAACTTTCATATGGATGAAAGGTATACTGACATCATGAAGATGCGGGATATCTTCTATGGAGGTCGCACCGAAGTCTTTAGTTCCTACTGTAAACCTGAGAAGATGGGGATGGAAATCCGGTACGAAGACGTTTGTTCTCTCTACCCCTATGTCTGTTCCTTCAAGGAATTGCCTATTGGGATTCCTGAAGTCTTCTACTACAACTCTATCGATACTGAGAGAATGTATCCCACCCATAAAGAACCCTACTTCGGCTTTGTTCGTTTACGCATACGCCCCTGCAAGACTGATCTCATTGGAGTTTTGCCTGAACGTATTGAGGGTAAACTGATGTACACTCTGGAGGAAAAAGAAGGTGTTTGGCACACCGAGTTCATACGACTAGCTCTGGAGAGAGGTTACACTATTATCAAGGTATTTGAAGTCTGGCACTGGGGGCCTACCCAGAGATCCTCTACCGTTATGCGTGGTTATATGGAGTTCTTTCTTCGCATGAAACAGGAAGCAGACGGATGGTTAAAACTAGGGAAAGACATTTATTCGCCGGAGGAAATAGAGAATCGCACGCCTGAGGTTACTGAACGAATCCTTGACTATATCGAGAACAATAACGGAAAGATGGCCCGACCGCGCGGAGAGTTGGTTGCTAAGAACCCTGTAAAACGCCAGCTTGCCAAGATCTTCCTGAACTGCCTGTGGGGTAAACTATCCCAGAAGAGTGCCTCAGAGTTCGAACGGTTTATCTATGGTTATCGCCAGTACCTAGAGCTGATGGCCAATCCTTTACTAGACATGACCTCGCTTAAGTTTCGCCATGTAAACGGCGGTGTTTACAAAGTTCGCTATAGACTTATTAATACCCTGGAGGAGACTAGTAATACCATCAACGTTCCTATGGCCGCGTCAGTGACCGCCCACGCCCAGGTTCTTCTAATGCGCCAGATGTTTGTAGTAGGCCCAGAACGTATACTCTACTGCGATACCGATAGTATTATCTACCTACGTAAGTCTACGGATATAGACTACGCAAAGAGCGGTCTGGGGAACTGGGAGAATGAATGCCCAGGCAGGGTTATTTCCCGTTTCCTTGCGCTAGCCCCCAAGTGCTATGAGATCAAGTACGAAGGAGAGGAGGAAGGGATTTTCAAGTGCAAAGGTGTTCGGAGCACGGATGAGAATAGGAAACTAGTTTCGTCTAGTAAACTATTCAAACTTGTCCAGAGTACTTTCCTCTATGGAGTTGCAACCAAGGAATATAAAGAGGCCTATAAAGCGAAAGAGGCCCATGACAAGAGTAAGCTAAGCGCCCAGGACTTGGAGGCCCTGGCTGAAGGAGAGGAGGATGAAGGATATGCCGCGGCTTCTAAGAAGCAGCGTATCCACGACCACGCGGGAAGAGTGTTGTCTTCGGACGCCCTGGAGATGTTGAAAGCGGACTGGGTTCCTTTGATATCTGCAGAGACAATGACGATTCATTCTAATAGTGTGAATGCCCAGGTTCCCTATGGGACTTTACTGACTAGGTATGGGCATAAGGATATCCAGACTGTGTATTCAAAGCGGATACTAGTAACAAATCAAAATCCCGGGGTTATATCATTAGATCAAATGGGGCTTGTCCGCCTGTTACCTAAAGGATATGAGGGTAATGAAACACATATTTACTTAATTAATTAGCTGCTTTTTGAATTTTAGTTCCCAGGGTCTGTACTTTGATCGCTTACGATTAGTAATTCCAGATGATCTGACCGCCGGCCATGTAAGTCATCTGGGCCTCGTGGGGGATGATGGCGATACCTCTCCAGGCGCCAGTGGCTAGGCCGACGGCACCGGTGATAATCGCAGTGATGGTGTTGTTACCAAGGTACAGTCCGCTGGTGGTATCTCCGTCCACGAATCTGGCCAGGTTGGTGGCGAGCATGAACTTACCAGAGGGGGTGGTGAACATGTTGTTGACGCAGTAACCACGAGGGCACAGGTAGTTGAAACCGTTGGAGACATTGGTGGCCAATTCACTAGTACCACCAGTGCCTGCACCGGGCTTGGAGTAAAGTGGGACGAAGTCTTCGTTGCCAGTGATGGTCTGATCATCAAGGAGATTAGCGTCCACAAAAGCCGTGGCAAAGGTGTTGCTGGTGAGGCAGTCGTAGACCATTTCATCACCGCCGATTTCGTTACCAGAAAAGGCACCACCGGTACCAATAGCCTGAGTCATACCGGCATCGAAATCAGGGGAATACTTGGTATCCGTCCACCCCTTCATGGTCTTGGTAAGTTCCACGGCCATCTCCGTAAGAGTGGTAATTGGCTGAGGAGGGAAGAACTCGTTACCGATACGCAGCTGGTAAGACTTAGATCCGGGCACGATAGTAGTGGGGGTGTAAGCCAAAGGCCCCGCAAAACCAACACCGTATACGTCCGCAGAATTGCTCGACTCACTATCAAAACCAGTGATCTTGGCGTTGGTTGCAGTAGCTCCAGTGGTGATATTGGCGAAGATATTGAATCCGCAGTTGCTGTCGTAGTAGTATCCAAGGCTGCCTGAGCGCTGCTCCTGGTTCTGGAACACAAGAGCGATCTGTCTGGCCATGGCGATCTTGGCAGGGATGATGATGTTCTGGGTGGCGCTCTTAAGGATAGGAAGCTGGTAGGTTCTCACAGAGTTGGTCATCACGGAGAAATTCCCCTGGGCAGCGTCACGGACAACCATGTCGGTGATCTCATTGGGAAGGATAATCTGGTCACCCACCAGGTTAATATTGGACACTTCGTAAGTGATGTTGGTGGAGTTGTTAGCGTAGGAACCAGAACTGTCGGTGACGATACTGGCCTCGGTACCGGTAGTCGAACTGAACTGGAAAATACGCTTGGACTGGGGGACAGATTCAGGGAGGTAGGAGCCATAGAACACCTTGTTCTCCGCCGCGTAGTTAATAACCACAGCTCCACCGGTAAGAGTCTTGTACACCCAGGGGGTCTTGGTCAGAATGTACTGAGGAGTAGGATTTACTGGGTTTTTTACGCCGAAATTGCCCCAGAGACCCAAGCCCTGAGCAGAAGCAGTAGTGAAGATGCTGTTCAGCTGAGATTGACCAGGGTAAGTTTGACCATGAGCCATGGGAACCGAGTGTGTTGGGTTGTATCCCACGGCATACGAAGTAGCAACTCTTTCATAGGCGTTTGAATTAGTCGCAGTAGTAGTATGGGTAGTACCGCCCCAGGCCAATCCATTCTGACTACCAATGTTACGAACATAATCTCTGATAGTACCAGCGATACGGCGAAGAGGATCACTGGACAGGTTGAGTGCGACTGCGGCAGACGCGAAATGAAGGGTGAAGTACATCTGCTGAGGGGCGAGCAGAGTCGTGGCAAGCATCTTGGGAGCCAGTCTGCCAATGATCCCGGAAATAGGTTGGTAGCAGATACGGACTTTGTTGCTGCGCGCGGCGGGGGCAGTACCCTGAACACCCGCAGTAGCGATACCACCGTTGAAAACACCTGCCTTGATCTTGCCGTATGTCCCCTCATAGGAGCTGTAGCAATCATTGGTAGGGATCATACCAATAGGGAAGCACTTGACATTGGTGAGATTGGCCATCACCTGGGGCTTGTTAATCGACCCGTACTCGCGAACAAAGTTGCGCTTCACGATCTCGGACTGAGAGGCGGAATAGAAATCGGGCCAGTCTGCGGCGGTAGTAGCCATACGAGGGGCGGTAGTTAAAGTGTTGTAGTTGGTGCCTACAGAACCCCATCTAGCGGCGCATTCGTCTCTAGAAGTAGTGTAGCAAGGGGCCGCGGTGTTAGGGTAGCTCGTTGCGCCGCTCAGAACCATGACGCCGGTTCCCGAGGACAGACATTGATTCATACGAACGGTAGTAAGAACATTAGCCCCCGACAGGTTGGAGTAAGTAGCACCACTACCATGAGCAGCCGAGTCGAAACCCAGACCGAAAGGGTTCAACCCGAACATAATGTTACCCCGAGCATCACACATCGGGGGCTTAATGAAGTTCTTGTGAGCGGCACCAACATAGCCGTTCTTCAGTTTGTTGCTGAAGTACATAGTGACCTCCTGCTGGATATCACCCTCCAGGGTTGCGTAAGCACTAGCGACAGTACCATACTCATTGATTTCCTCAAGCACAGATCCCTGGTTGTGGACCTTGAAATCCTGGGTAATAGCACCACCAACACCCTCAATACCCCAGTTGGCATAATCCACCATGAAGTTGGTGTTCTTGACCTCGAAATCCATCATGAAGTAGGTGGACTTGGGGTCGATGAACGCACCAGGGGTGGAGGTATCCGGATAGATATTCACATAGGCGTCGGGACCAGCAGCAGAGACGTTGGTGCTGGGAGACATGAACCGACGACGGTAACATTGCACGGCCTGAGGCACGCGAGAGGGCAAAATAAGGCTTTCGGGGAGCGCTCCTTCCATTTCACAATTTTCTAATTAAGGATGAGGGGAGATAATTGGTCGTGAAAAAAATACAAAATTCTGTATAAAATCTGATTGCCGGTAAAAAAGACCAAAATGAGTACGAAATCGCCCTATTTTAAGTTTCATGAACAGGACAGTCTTGCGCAAACTCTGCAGGATGCGAGGGATAGAAAGCGTAATCACCAGCTAGCCATGGGCGCTTCAAATCAACGAGGTGTACCCGAAAGTCAAGTGGACAATATCAACGGTGCTATAGCTATGTTTAATGGCGTTAATAAGAATGTGGGGCTAGGGTTTGGTAAAAAGAAACAAATTAACGCGATTTAATATCCCCATCGCCCGGTTCCGAAAGCGGGTCTACGATACTGTTGTGTTTGCTTGTTCGGTGTTTCTTCCTCATGTTGTTCATAAGCCACCGTTTTAGCTCTTTTTGTTTTTTTCCGCTTTACATATTCATACTCATCTTCGGAGCTGTCCGATTCCTCTACTTCACTGGAACTTGGACTGGGGGGAGGCCTGGTCTTACGTTGTTTTTGGGTTGAGCGCTGCTGCTGCTGCTTCCGTTTCCGTTGCTGCTGCTGCTGCCGGAGCTGCTTTTTGGTTTGGATTGGGATGTCGACGTCGGTTTCGACTTCTTCGCTTTCGCTTTCGCTGCCGCCGCCGCTGCTTTCGCTGCCGCTTTCGCTGCCGCTGCCGCGGCCGCTCTTGCCGCCTTTTTTGCTGCCCTTTTGGCCTCTCTTTTGGCCTTTTGTGCCTCCTTGGCTGCCTTTTCTCTTCGTTTGTACTCTCTGTCGCTGTGCTTTTTCTTGTCCGACTTTCCGCCCGCTGCTTGATTCGCTGTCGACGCCGCTTTCTTCGCCGCTTTCTTGAAGAACCCCATGCTTGCTGTTTTTTTTCCGTGGAACTAATTCGAGTTTATCTGACATTTTAGAGGGTTCTTTAATCAAGGCGGTATCAAGGTTGCTATAAGAGGGATTATTTATGGCAGCAATTTTTGCGTTGAAAAAATCATCAACTTCAGAAATTATGAGCTCTCTTTTTTGCCCCACTTTTTTAAGCAAATCACTGTCTTTTTCTCTCATTTCTTTATACTCTTTTCTCAGAGTATTCGCTTTATCAAGACTAGCTTTTCGAGCTTCGGTACGGACATAGGGCTTGCGTGTATTTGGTTTCACCTTAACCTGAATTAAGGGTAAGTCTGGTGTATCATTAGTCACCTCTGGAGGCTTTTCACCCTCCTCTTTATCACTATTATTTTCCATCGCTAAATCTGCAAAAATGTGAATTATAGATGAATAGGGCGTATGAATTGGAGAAATTGGCCGGGACGATCACAGAAACACATTTTTCGGAAAAGGTCCCCCTATCAAAGACGAGTATTAAAACCCTCACAAAATCTCTTCCGGGAAGCGCAGGAGAAATACTCAATCAAGTCAGAAAAGGCGATATAATTCCCGACCCGGTATCTGACGAAGATCTGCAGAAAACCATCTCTGATTATCTGGAACCTAGACAAAATGAGCATAGTGGGCACCCAGCAAGTTGTTAACACTAACACCCCGCCCTTGTGGGTTAGTCTTAACAGTGCGAAAGGGGAAAGCAATGGTAGTCAACTCTCAGAGGTTATATTCGATGTTGATAATGCGATTGTAACTCCAGACAGTAATTTTGCGGCTGTCTTGAGCATTCACAGCATGTCTTTTTTCAACAGCTTTAATAACATCACACCAAAAAACAATAAGTTGACCTACATATCCACCTATATGGTGGCGGGTGGGGCGATCGAGTACGCAGAGACTGATGTATTCATCCTGCCAGATTACTACACCGCAGCGGATGCTAATGTAGTGCTAAACGCAACGCAGGAGGCTGCGGGGCTGGGCGGTAAAAATGGGCTTCTTAGCCATAAGGATGCAGCAGGGTATGCTTATGGTATGGGTCATATCGCGGTGAGTGGGGGCCTCGGCGCTTACGTCTATACCGTAACTGCTCCTTTTTCGGTTGCTGCCAACAATCGCCGGTTCCTCCTTCACGCGACCCCTGCCGCCAGTCTCGACCCCGTTGTTGCGGCACACCGGTACATTGGCTTTTATCTCGCCGTTAACGACAGTACTCTTCCTATGCTGAGAAAACTAGGGTTCGGAAACACTGGTAGTAACAACGCTTTCCTGGATGCGAAAATTATTACCGAGATATCCCCCCTACCTGATACTAGCACCAACCTATACGGTATTGGGTTCAAGTACGATAATGATGGTGTCAACTACACCCGCTTGGATAGCTATCCAGCGCAGATCCAATCCCCGAACTTCCTCAACATGAACACTGTTCTCTCCCTAGATATTCGTGTAGAAAGTATGCACACCGCAGTGCGCACGGGAGTAGGGTTGAGAGCGGGAGATACGGTCGGTATTGTCCCCGTTACCGGAGGGTTTGGCACCCGATCCTTTTTCGAAGCATCCAACCCTATGAGTTCTATAATGACAAACCTGAACATGAGTAGACTCAAAATTACTATTCGCGACGCCACCGACGGCCATCTTGTGGATTTCAATGCTGTTAATTGGATTTTGAACCTAAAATTCGATTTCATGGAGATCAGCAACGGGTATAACTCGCAGAGCGGGTCGGATGGTGTTGGCCAAAAGGTATTGCCTATCTTCCACCATGAATCAGCCAGGCATTTCGACGCCCACTCTGGCATGAAAAAAAGCCGGCTTACTTAATCTTAGGTGTACTTATAAAGTGCCTGTATATACTTTTAATTTACTTCTTCATCCTCGCTGTCTGATTCCGGGTGTCTTTCAGCGGCCATTTCATCGTGAATGATGTCGTCCATAGTCTTGGGTTCGATTAACGCGAGACCGCTTTCCTTCGGGGGAGCCTGCATATACTTAACAAAATCTTCTTGACTGCATACACGGCCTACGTATAGTCTTTCAGGGACTATCTCGTTCTGCCAGTCGGGGTTAGGGATTTCGTAATACCTCAGAGTGATATCACGCAGCTTGGCGATCTGGCGGTAGCACACCCACCAGTTTCTCTGTGTTTCTTTGAACTCTGGGCTATCCTCTTTGTACTTTCCATCTTTTTCGCTGTAGTGGCGGATACTCTCTGCTGCGGCGTCAAGGTTGGCCATTAAGCCATAGTATAGTGGGTTGTTCTTGATGAAAGCCACATCTTTTCTGTTCTCGTGAAGGTAGCTTGATACATAGCCTTCAAAGGTCTTTTTCCCTTCAAGTTCAATGTTTTCGGTAGCCATTTGTAAAAAAATTTGTGAAAAAATAAGGAATTTAAAAAACTTAATTATGATTCATTTTTATTCGTTATTAAGGACGAAAAGCGTCTCCCATAATTAAGTCACGCACCCTCTGAGAAGCGCTCATCGACGCCGCCGCTTGCGCTCTAAGCCGTTCCCCTTGCGCGAGTAGGTCTTGGACTGAGGGAGTGGGCTGGGCCGCGGGGACTCTCTGGGGGGTGGTGAAATTTAGGGTCCTCGGGCTCACCGTGCGAGGGGTGGTGAAGCCAGGTCCAGAGGCGGGGATTCTCAGGGGGGCGGTGGCGTCAGGTCTACGCGCCCTTCTTATACCAGGGTTGGGCGTCGTTGACCTAGGTACATCACTGATATTACTAGGCGTGGATCTCTCCGCCGTAGACGCGTTCGCCTGGGCTAGTCGATGACTGGCCAAAGCTTGTTCTTGCTCTTTCTCGGTAAATTTAGGGTGGTCGCTGGCATCTACGCGACGGTTATCCTTGGAAAAATGATCCGAAGTAGCGAAATTAACCCGCCTAGTGGCCGCGGTATTGGTTCTGTGAAGGTTAGTTTCACCCGATTCACCGGTAGTATGAATGCGGTGATGACGTTGAGGCATATCGTCACTAGCGGTAGATCTGACTTTACCCCCGGTCCTTGCTCCACCACCTTTTCTCTTTTGGAAATATTGCCCTTCGGCATAGACCAACTTAATCTCCTTATTATACTGAGCCGATCGGTTAGATTGAGGCTTCTGAGCGTTAACATAGTTTTCATTTCGGGTGAATATCTCGGTCTGATCCCAGGGATTATTAGCAAAAGGAAGAGGGTCCATCTGGCCATTGACCATTTGTTCAAGTCTAGACCCCGTATCACCATAGGGAGATATCCCCGTAAGCTTCCATGGATTGATCATATCCCATCTCTTATAGTTCTGGGCCTTGGGTGGGTAGAGTTGCCGAGCTTGATACAAAGCATCATCCGCATAATGATTGTCGCGACGCTCATCCTGAAGACCATTTGAGATAAACGTATCGTACCGAGTTTTACCTATGCGCTTAGCAGTATCACCAAATTTACCGTAGACGAGTGCTTGAGCTATGGCAGGGTTGGCAGGGGTGTGCTTAAGGCGCTTGTTGGCTATCTCCGTCACGTAATTGGGATTTCCGTATAAAACTACGGGTCTTTTCGTCGCCATGTTTATTGATTTTGAATTTTTGAATTTTAAAATAGGGAAAAATGTGGGGTTTTTTAAAACGGCTATAAAAGAAAGAAACAGTTAGTCTTTTTCATCTCCATAAAGCAAAGAACGTCGCTCAGCCACAGGATCAACGATGAATGTGTGATCGAAATTCATCCCGAACTGCCTTGTTGGGTCTTCGGCGTTCTTATTGATCAATAAGAAATCATGATCCCCCTTTGTCGCTTCAAACAACACCTTCTTGAACGTTGCGAACGTGATATTGTTACTTATCTCCTGGTACATTTCCTCTACTTCCTTCATGTTGCAAGTAGGGAAAATCAAAATCAGACTCATGTTAGTTCTGACAACTCTAGGCATCCCGCTCTTGAAGGTCTGGAATGCCTGAAAAATAGAGATACCCACTCCTTCTAAATGCCGGTGATGAAGACTGAGATGGCTCAATTCGTTGTTGATAGTGTTACTCATTAACTCTGTGTGGGTCATGTCGTCAATGAAGATACCTGGTTGAGGCCATGGGATATTAATAGGTTTTCTATAGTTCTCGTTTGCAAGCATTTCTATTTGCTGCCACGTCAGAGTGTGTTTAAGCCCCTTGGCGTATACCTTGTATACTTTCTTATACTCTTTTTCAGATAGGTGTTCCATATTCTTTTTCTTGATGTACGCTAGGATTCGCTTTAATCCGTCTACACTATTCCTAGAGTCAGTGAATATCCCACGAAATCCTTTCTCCTTCCCGCCGTCTGTCTCATCCACAAAGGGGAGGGTTTGCAGCGAGGCGTTGCTATCATAGGTGGGTGATATGCAGAAAAGCATGTTGATGGAACCATAGTCGCAATATTCCTGTATGAGATTTACAAGGGCGTTTGATTTACCAGAACGACACACTCCAAACCCTCCTGCAAGTAGAGGTAGTGCAGGTAGGTGGTCAGGGACTTTGGGCACTCTTTTGGGCTTGCATTTAACTGGGCCGTTACGAAGGCCATTTTGAATGGGTTCAAGGCGCATCACACACTTTTTCTCCTCTACTTTACTGGATCGATGGCCCGTTACCCCCACCTTTTCCTCTTTTTTGTTTTTCCCCATTTTTTAATATTCAAATTTGTAAAAAAATATGGGGTTTTTTAAGAAGGTCCGCCACAGCGCAAGTTCGAGTGCCGGCGTAATACAAAAGACTGCGTCTACGACAAAAAGAAAGGTTGATAATACGGCCAACATTGTTCTACAGCATAGAGATAGTGTAGATGTTAAGAGAAGGAAGACCGCCAACACGCTTGAGAAGGTCTCTAATATTGGACTCAAGTCATCTGAAGTTGTGGGGAAGGGTGCGGGTGTCACCCGTAAAATCGCGCAGAATCCCGCTGTTATCGCTGCAGTCGCAACCTACGCGCCTGAGCTTCTCCCTGGCCTTATTGCGGTAGGGTTAGTAGCCCAGGGGACAGAGGAACTTGCAGACAATGTGCACAAGGTTTCTGAGCATACTGGCCGCGCCTCCAAAGTTATAGCGCCCCCACCACGCAGTACGCATGCTAGACCTCCCCCTGGTACTGTGGCTCACCCTCAAGGCGATATCCGTGGGCATAATGCCACGGGTGAAGTTCCGGTTAGTACTGTGAAGGGTTTCCTTGATCGGTCCTATGACAGCGAGCAGCCCGTCCCTGGCGGGTATTTTATTGACCCAGAATTGAGCGGAAAGCGTGTCCAGGTATACAACCATCCTACGAAGGGGGCGGTGGTTGTTCATCGTGGTACGGATGGTGCTCAGGATATGCTTACGGATGCTAAGATCTCTGGTGGTGCTTCTGGAGGTAAGCGGGTTGATCATTCCCAGAAGATTCAGCGACAGGCCGAGGCTAAATACGGCCCTGAGAATACCATGACCATGGGTCATTCCCTTGGTGGGTGGTTGGCGGAGGAAGTAGCCCATCCCCACAGCAGAGTTTTAACGCTTAACAAGGCTGCGGTTCCTTCTGAGCTTGGCAAGAAGATCAAGCCTAACCAGACTGATATTCGTTCTGAGCATGATGCTGTTTCTGCGATGAGTCATTCCCAGCATGGTGGTAATCGTGTAACTATCCCTAGTGCAAGCCGTCACCCTCTTAACGAGCACAAGACTGATGTGTTGGATAGACTAGGCGACCAAAAGGTTTAATTTAATATGTACTATAAAAAACCTATTTATTTATCCAAGAAACATAAATACGGTTAATTTTGGGCATTGCTTGTACCTTCTTTTCCCGCTGCGGAGAGTTTTACAGTTTCGCGCCATTTTTTTCTTTCCTGTTTTAAATAATTGTTTATTCAAGAAAATTAATAATGGTTTGTGAAAAGAAGGTAACAGTCAAGGCCCATCGCCGGTGTAAACCAGAAAAAAACCCCAGAAAGGCGGCGAGTAAGAGTACGAGTAAAAGTAAGAGTAAGCCTAAGAGTAAGCCTAAGAGTACGAATACGAGTACGAGTAAGAGTAAGCTTACCCCTGAGGAAAGGGCGGCGGCGAAAAGAAAGAAGAAGGAAGACGAGGTTATCTCAACAGGAGGTAAAAAGAGTGTCGCTGATGACGCATTCCGTCGAGATGTAATGGGGCCATCTGGGGCTTATGATGAAGGCACAGGCAAATATTACCAAAGTACGTACACGAAAGACGTTATTGATAGATTAATTGAAGAGCATGGTGCTACCGAGCCACACCCGCATACATGGAAAGACACGGTTAATCGCTGGACCCCTCCTAACGCTGGACCGGCTACTAATGTTAGAGCGGCTACTACTACGAATGCCTTTTCTCCCGCCTCAAGTTCTGGGCTGGTGACCACGTTAATTCCAAGAAAGAAAAAGAAGTCGTAGTAATGTGGCTGTGTGTTTGTGTGAAGTGAAGCGGAGGTAATCACTATACTTTTCAAATTAAAAATAAAAAACGGTTACTTGATAAGCTGATACGCTCCTTTATAGACAATGGTCATGCTTTTAATGGTGTAATTTCCAACGTATACGCTGAGAGGATTCAAAGTACCATTGAAAACATCAAAGACGAGGCCCACGTACCCTGTACCAGTGAAACCTTGAGCGCCGTGGAGAGGTGCAAGTATTATTCTGTCAAAGGCTGTAGAGTATCTTACAGGGGCAAATGTCCCCGTGGACGGGCCATTCGTCGAACTCCCTGCAGGCGGGAAGTTGCCAAGCATAACACCAGTCGTTGAGCCCGTAATCCATGCCTGGCCAGTTACATTGTCTAAATCCAAGCAACTGTACCATAGCGGAACACATCCATCCCTCCCGCCATAACTACTTACCATTTGCACGGGCGGGATAAGACAGCGGCCCCCCAGGCTATCCGCGTTGAGAACAATAGTATCGCCGCCCTGAATGTTGATGTTTTTACCGTATAGATTGAGGGCCCCGCACGCGATATTGGATATATTAACCGTGGCGATGGCATTCGTAACATTAGTAAACAGATTGCAACTTGACCATGTCGCAGGCCCCAAGACTTGTTGAATATATTGCGGGCCCGTATAGTAGTTGCCTCCAGCAAGATTTACCTTCAGGGCAAGAGCGGCGATCGTAAGAGTTGATACGGTATTGGGTTCAAGTCCGATTACACCCCTCCCCGTAAAATTCCAATCGCCGGATGAATCTACTGTAGTTGTCGCCGCGCTCGGGCCAATGCACACCTGCCCCGCTCCTGTTATTTCATCCCCAATTACGAGGTCGGATGTCGCCGCGATGCCGAGGAACTTTCGTGCTCGGCACTGCCACGATGCGATTAAATCTCCGTTAAAGGAGGTTTTGTTGAGGGTTAAATTGAATATCTGGTTGGTGTTGTGGTATTCGAGCGTCGCGATGTCTGTAGCATTAGTAGCGGTTAAGCTGTCGACGTAGGCTTTATTTACTAAACTACTAACGTCGTCGGGTACTGCGGCGTTGCGAGGCTGGTTGGCTGAACTGCCGAGAAGGACAATCCCGGTCGTCATGTTATTGCACAATTCGACATTTAATGAGGGGTCTGTCCCGTGGAACGATTGTGCGTAAATGAGCGGGCATATCAATTGGTGATAAAACCACCAATTGCCATTTGGTGATAATGAAGTTGTTTTTCCGCTCGGGCCAAGTACGAGTGACGACCCCGCACCCATGTTACTCCCTATAGTCATGGCTGCGGCCGGGTTGTTTAACCCATAGGCGTTGGCGTAAACCCCTTGGGTATAAATAGTAAGATTGCTAACAAGTGTCCCTGCAAAGGTTGTAACGGCGGCGGCATAACTTTGATTCGTAGTTTTGGTTGTGCTGTCTGTAATCGCAGTAGCTTGTCCCCCAGTAATACCAGTCTTGGCGGTGTTTGCAGCTACACTAGTATTTGCAGTAACTTGAGCCTCAGTATATCCTACTTTAGCCGTGTTTGCAGCTACAGCCGTATTTGCGGCAACTAAACCTTCAGTATATCCCGTCTTAGCAGTATTTGCTGTAATCGCGCCTGCTTGGGCGCTAGTAATGCCCGTCTTGGTAGTGTTAAGTCCGATAGCGGTTGTATTGGTGTTAATCAGACCAGTATTACCACTAATTTTCGTGATGATGGAATCAACGGGATCTCCACCATACCCCAAGGCGTCCGATAGTTCTTTCAACGTATTCAAATAGGCGGGCGCCCCATCAACCAAGGAATTTATAGCCGTATCAATTAAACCAGTTACGGTGGTCACATTCGCGATATCCGTAGCCGCAACACCGGTAAGTAACGATATAGGAGGTACGTTAAACGTAGTTAAAGTAGTAAACGTGTTAATGGATTCAAGGGTAAGGAGACCTTTGATCGTTGAAACACCATTCACATGTAGGCTACTAGTGAAATTACTCCCAGAAAGAGAATTTGTCCCTGAACTTTGAGATTCCATACTGCTTAAAGCTTAACCCTTGAAATTTGAATTTTGAATTTTGAATTTTTGAAATATCTGATTATTTACGTTTCACCAAGAAAGAATTTATGCTAACACTACTACAGCAGAGTTTTTAGGGGTCTTTAGGCGGGGGCGCTTACTTCTTTTGCTTCTTAGCTTCCGCGGCTTTCTCGGTGTCGCGCTTGCGCTTGTCGGATAGCTTCTTCACCACCACGTCTCTCTTCTGAGAGTCAGACAGCTGCTTGCTCTTGTCCATGGCGATAAGGAAACCAACCATCTGGTTATCGAACTTCTTCTGGTGCATGCTCCACATGCTACCAAAGCGGATCATCAGACGGCCAGGGGCGCGCAGATGGTCAGCCAGAACAAAGCGTGGGACGACGATGTCGGCCTCTCCGGCACCATCCATCTTGGTGACAGAGCTGTTCTCGCTGGGAAGCTCCATCTTAAGGCGCTTAGGTTCAAAGACGGTCACCTGATCCTCATCGGGGTAGTACTTCTTAAGCTTCTCCTTAAGAATGGGGTTGTAGTATGTTCTCACGGCAGACCAGTCCTCCTGCGTGTCCTCGGTTAGGCAGCGGGAGTCGTAGTCGACCTCGTCCTCCTGCAGGAAATCGTAAACGAGTCTCTTCTTGCCATCCTGCTCGTGCACATCGATGCAGTTTCTCATGAGGCCGATGTGGATGCTACCCACCCCTCTGTCGCTGTAGCGACCCTTAAGGTTGACGTGGAAACGACCCGTAGCATCGAAGTCCTTGTCATAGACCTCAATAACGAGCTTGAAGGTGCTATCTCTAAGGCATTCAAGCAGAGACTTAATGCTGCGAAATTCATACTTGATGGACTTGGCGCTCGTTTCAATACGAGGGGCGTGGCTGATGGTGGGGTTGGAAGATTCAGACATTTTTTGTTTTTGGATGAAAAAAATGAAGACTTTTTGTGAAAAATTATGAGGATTGATTTCCAAAAAATTATGTGAAATGGTGAAAGAAAATGAAAGTGTGATCCCAAAAATCGCTCACAAAGGAAACATCTCAAAACATAAACCAGGAAAGAAACGAAAACTGAAAGAGTCTACCCGTTCTAATTCGAAAAAAAACACGAAAGCACAAAGGGTGGAAGAGGAAAAACTTTTTACAAAACTACAAGGAATCACTTTTTTATCGTTTCCTTCCCGACAAATTTCAACTTCTTGGGACGATTCGGTATATTACGAGTTTACCTATAATTCTCGCAAGTACAAACCCTTACTTGGCGAGCCCCCTACTTTTTATGTACCCCCAGAAACTACGAGAGATGTCGAAGCGCAAGATGAACGTTAAGGAAGTTAATGAGCTCATTGAAGGGGCTGTAGACATAGGTCCAGACATTAAGGTCACTCCTTTAAAGGAAATACCTGAGGCTAAAGCCGTGCCTGTTCCTGATTTAATCAACCGAGTTACAAGAGTACGGATTTTTTCGCTTGTGATAACCATTATCATCCTGGTCATTTTATGGCTAATGATAGTGGGGGCGGTTGACTTGGCGAGTGGGGCCCCCCTAATTAACGAAGAATAAAAAGTATCTGTGTCATATTCACACATATTTTCACTATAAATAGCTTTATTTTTATCATGGATTCAACGGCAAACCCAAAAAACGTAGAGGAAACACTTTCCGCACATATTTTAGACCATAAAGAGCTGGTCACACAAGTATCGAGCAATCACAAGGCGATTGAAGATTCGCTTATAAAAATTGTTAAGACGATTAACGCTCTTAGGGTTGTTGTTCTCCTTATCAGTATTGTGCTTTCTGTAGTAATAGTAATCAAAGGTATAATGGCTATTTGGTATACTGTGTTCAATGATCAGTTCTGGGTTGTTATAGCAGGAATGGTTTGTGCTTGTGCTGGTAAAACTGTTAATAGTCGGTGTAGGAGTGTATCCATATGCGGCCCGCGTGGTTGTTTATCTTTCGAGCGCGGTAGAGAGCCTGACAACATACCCCAACCAGTGCCAACAACAATACCAGAAACTGAGCCTGGTGTAGAGCAAACAGAGCTACCACCGGTTGCGTTAACAAGGACTAGTAGCGGTGCCACGGTCGCTTCACCACAAGATAGTGCTCCTGGTGGCTATAGGTTGCCTTCTGAAATGCCTGCGATGCTGCCGATACCTCCTTCTACTGCTCATTATCCTGCTCCTGTTAGCCCTGCTGGGGTTATTTCACCCATAAGTGTAGATAGCCGTATATAAAATTAAATTAAATTCTTATTTGTACATATTAGCGACTTCGTCTTTATCCGCACCCCCGAATTCAATATCAGGGTATCTAGCTTGAAACCAATGAGCAGATACAGCCCCACCAATAACCCACCCCTCATCAGGCCCTGCTCTGGTAGCAGTAAATGTAAAATCCGGAGTGCGATAAAAATCGCTACCTGGTTCACTCGCGCCTCTATATGCGTTGAATAGCCTTTGGCACTTGCAAATAGTGCATGTGGGTATGTCTTGAGCGATATTTTCACTCATAACCACTGCGGTGCCCGTGGGGCAATTACACAAGGAAAATTTAGCTAAAGGGACCGACATTATATAAATTAAATTAAGTATTTATGTTAACATTTATGATTTAATTACGTTCATGGTAGTGCCCTGGAGGCAGTTTGAATTGAATCTCTTGGCGTTCTAGGGTGTGATAAAGAGTAAGCATTTCCGCCTCTACAAAGGAAGAGGTGTGCTGTTCGTGGGGGCCTAGCCCGCCTACCATTAGGATCCTGATGTTCGTATAACTAACTAGGTCATGCACTATAATCACGAAATTCTCTAAGTTCTGCGCGCTGAAGAACTCTGACTGGCGGATACTCATCTTTCCAACATCATGAATACCGCCTTCAGTGTTAAGGTCCACACTAAAATAACACTCTTGATAATAGACCATAAACATTTCCTCTACGGTGGGTGAGGTGACGTCAACGTACAGTGTTAAGCAATCAGCTGGTGGGGTGCTTGTAAAAGTACCAAGCAGTTCCTTTAGGATAATAGGAGACTTGTGTCCTCTACCACAGAAGGCTCCGTCAGTGATACCACGGTTTTTGGATCGGGTACCATAAGCAGGTCCGTCCTGATCTTTCAAGGCAATATTCATCTTTAGTTAAAATGAAAATTTTTATGGGTAATCTATATATTTTTTGTGTACAGCATCTTTTGGAAGAGTATAGAAACGATCAATTTTATCCGACACATGTCGAACCACCACACCACCCTTTACAAATATAACCGTTGCTTGAGGTACAAAACGTTTCGCGTCTGCCACCACTACCACCCTCAAAGCTTCTGAAATCGAAGTAACCACATCTGTGACTCTAATACTCAAGGTATTAAAAAGCACATTATGAAAGAATGAGGTATCTTCGATAAAGACGGTGTTAACATTACAGCATAGAAGGCCTGTATGTTCAATTGGCTGCATAATAAAGTACCTCCCTGTAAGATGTGACTTGAACATTTCCAACCTGTTTGTCACATTGATATCGATGTAGACGGTAGTATAATCATAAGGAGGTCTCTTGATAACGAATCCTGTTATTTCCTTTAGTACTAACGAGGTGCGTACACGTGCCGCTAGTTGGCTATTGAGTTCATCATAGTACTTGGTCATTATTACATCTGGTGTGTGTGGTTCCATGTTAATTAAACTACGTCTTTTTATAAAATTATGTGTACTCAAAATATTCAAAGGACCTACCATAGGTAAACGATTGAAACATTGGCCCTGTAAACATTAATAGCCCGCGGTTCTTGATGCATTGATGATACCATTCTGAGGCCCAAGGCCCATCTGGCACCCAGGCGGCCTCATCATATAACTTATATGCTTCAAACATACCGTTCCCAGAGCGATAATAATCAAATAGATCATTTCGTGTATAACGTTTGGCGATCACCACCTGTTGTTTATTGCACTTAGTACACGGCGGTATATCAGGTCCTGGGTGTGGCTGTGCTACCGTTCGCCAGCAATTGCACATTGAAAACTTCATATATTTATCCTCCATTTTTATCAAAATTATGTGAATGTGTGCTTCTTAAAGTCTGAATACACGTCTAACGGATAGCTCATGCACAAGCATTCTTGTTCTAATCGTCATTAAACCATTTTCACGGTCTACGCTCACAACCCAATCGTTGCACCCATAAAGAACATCTCCTGGGGCAAGGCTTCCGATCCCGATGTTTACCTTCATGTGATCACTCTTGATAGCAATGTCGGTACCAGGGAATGGGGTGGTGATATCCACGGACATGTTGTTGATGTTACCTCTTGGCGAGCACTCGACGTACTTGATGATCTGTGAATAAACGGGGTCGACAAGTATATCTTCGGTTCTCTGGCAACAAGTGCCTGGTGTGTTGATATTAAGAAATAACTCCCCTGTCGCCAATCTATTAATCTCTACTCTGGCTCCTACTCTGTAGATGCGTGGTCTGAACCCCATTTTATGAGGTCTGATGATAACACCACCGCAGTAGTATACGCTTGAGCCCCCTGGGTTACGTTTATTTTCATCGCAGAAGCAATCAAGTACTAGTCCTGCTCCGCATCGGACGCATTGAAAGTTGTCGTCGGTGATGGGGTAGAATAGATCTACTTCCTCCGCTGGCTCTGCTCTCAATGGGCCTTCTCCGACGATGCGTCCTCTTCTGATTGCTTTGAATAATGCCATGAAACTATTGTACACGTATAAAAAAATCATTAAAAACTAAATTTATATTGTATATATTTATCAAAATTATGTTTTGTATTTGCGAATTAAATCTCAAAATACGTGAATCCATCGTTCTCCGTGCTGCATTCCCAGACACAGATGGCGTTATGCTGGGAAAAATACAGGATCGATCCCCTGGTAAGGTAGTGGTTATTAGGCGGGATTATGTTTACCGCGGCGAAAGGGTGCACACCGTCGTTATTTGGCCAGAGAGGTGCGTCGCGGTCAAAGCTATAGAAGCGCAGCGGACCGTCTGGGCTCGGGAAGTAGGGCTCTACTCTAAAGTAGCGGGCGCTGTCGGGCAATGCTCCTGCGTAATATACTAATTTAGGTTGATCTACCCGAACGTAGACTATCTTGGTGTCTTCGATGTCGTGGATGCAGATGGGTTTTTGAGTGATTCCTCCTACGGTGTTAATCCACTCTTCAGGCACGAACATATCGCCTTTCACCAGCTCATGTAAGGGAATTGCGTTTCCCTTGCTGGCGTATCCCGGATAAGATGGTCTGAATATGTCTGGCGTGGCTGGCGTGGTTAGATCTAGAGGGTTAGGAGGCGCCTCGATGGCTGTTTCGTCGGAATCATAGGATGTTTCCGCGACCTCTTCCTCAGGTTCTGGAGTGGGTGGGATCACTCTAGGACGTTTCATCGGTCTGGACGGCTCCGGTTGTTCAGGTTGTTCCGGTGTTTGCGGGATGATTCGTCTCTTACAGGGCTTAGCCTGGTGGATGCGTCTATCTTTTCCCGGTGCAGTGACGCGCTGGTAGCTGGGTTGTGGCGACATGAACGTGATTGGAGACGTCAGGCAGAATCTCTTTATGCTGAGCGGGGTGGACTCGTGGAAAGGATCCCTATCCTCTGCGTCAGAGTTTGGTTCGACCTTAACTGCTGCCTCTTCAAAGTCTGAGCTTGAGTCGGCATCGATATGAAATCCTAAGCCCATCGTACTATCTTCATCGTCGGTGTCGTCCTCTCCCGCTCTCGCTCTCTTTCTGGCTATGATGCTTTCAGCCTGCTCCGCTGCGGGGAAGTCGCTTCTGTAGTGCACACTACGGTAGAGAGTGTCGGCTCCTTCAAAGAACTCCGATGGTCCTGGTCCCATCTTATCACCACCTTCAATGACCACCGTAAGGCCTTTCTCAGTATCAATGGCTTCAAGCACCCATGGCTTGCGTTTGATACCCTCTAAGCCCTTTATATAGCCCACATCTAGGAACATATCACCAACGTTAAGCTCATCTAAGGCCACCAGAGCACCTGTGATGAACTCAGGTAGTACCGGATCGTCTTCATTCAAATAACAAAAATCACTCATATTTATAGTCAATATGTTAATTAATATGTTAATTAATCTAAAATGTCTATTTGTAATAGCTAATAATAACAAAAAGTAAGAAAACAAGGCTAAATGATTACATCATTACATCATTTACGAAACAATTGTGTTTCCAACATATCAAAATCGAAAAACTCAACTGACAACTTACACCGCTTATAGAGGGGGCCGGGACCAAAAAACAGTATCTTGTCGTGCACTAAATAAACTTTAATCAAGGCATTTTCGAAAATTTTTTTAACCCCCC
>Ga0209501_10001575_pt1 | contig 24852 bp, 19 predicted proteins | sample ArcticOcean_MG_C_4_FD_187434 | JGI IMG/M metagenome (GOLD analysis project Ga0209501, IMG submission 187434) | Marine microbial communities from western Arctic Ocean - ArcticOcean_MG_CB4_134 (SPAdes) (version 2) | ecosystem: Environmental > Aquatic > Marine > Oceanic | place: Arctic Ocean...
TGGTTGGGCTGAGTGCGTTTTCGTAGAAGGCGACGACCGCCCTGACGAGCGGCTGTCTCGCCTGCGCGAGCACCGCATCGACAATCTGTTCTGCCTGCTGTGTGCGAAATTCCGCAGTTTCCCGATCGAGTCCCCAGTCAGTAAGATCATTCACGGCGGCGTCCTTGCCATGCGAGATTGACTTCCCGTTCAGAAATCAGGATCGCAAAGGACGCCGCTTTCTCCAAGACCACTTCAACTCACGGCAAAAGCCGAAGAACTCCAACTCACAACTCCCACGTGTTGTCGCCTCAGAGAGATCACACCCCTTCGAACCGGGGAACACGATCTCGCATGCCCACAACTCCATCGGCTGGCGGGATACAGAACACACGCTCGAAAAGCCAGATGGCGTCTTCCGAATCATTGGTTTGGGCGACAGCTATTTGTGGGGACAGGGAGTCAAACGCGAGGATATCTGTTTAAACAAACTACCCGCATTGCTCGAAACATCTCTCGACGGGAACACAATCGAGACAATCAATGCGGGCATCAGCGCTTATAATACAGTCGATCAGCGACAGCAGTTCATGAACAGAGCCGTTCGCTACAACCCGGACCTCGTGATTCTGCATTTCGTCCTCAATGATGTAGAACAGCAGTCGAATCACCACGGCCCAAAGGTTGAGTTCTTCGCCAGTCATGCAAGCCCCGGTCGCCCATCAGATCAACTGTCGGAGCTGTCGTGCTTATGGAGCTGGAGTCGTCACCGGCTCTTGAGCTACATCCAATCGGAACAGTACATCCGGGAATGCGTTAACAGCCTCGCAGACGACCATCCCGGATGGCTCGCCTGCAAGGGAGCTCTCGCGGACATCAAGAAGACATGTGATACAAAGGGCGTGTCATTCTGCGTTGTCGTTTTTCCGTTCTACTTCAGACTCAACGGAGATTACCCGTTTCAGCCCGTTCATACCGCGGTCGTTGAACACTGTAAGTCGCTGGGCATTGATGTGCTGGACCTCCGAGAGGCGTATCGGGAATTCAACGGGCCAGAGCTGTGGGTTCACCCAACCGACGAGCATCCCAACGAGATCGCTCACGAGATTGCTGCTCAGGAGATCGCGCGGTACCTGTTACGCCATCAGAAACAACTGCTCAGAAACTGAGGCACAGTAACGAATCTCGCAGCCAAGTCTGTCACGTAGGGTAATCACGGAACTGGCGTATCGTGAACTGCCAGAAACTGAGAATCGCGCGCGAGCATTGCGTCCGCGACGAGTTGATTGGCGAATTCATTCGGGTGAGCGTCGTATGGATTAACCACCAGTATCCCGGGGGAATAGGGGCTCAGTACCGGTTCGAGATCGAGAACAGGTATCAATTCCGAGTGGCAGAATTCCACCAGCTTTTCATGGGCCTCCAGGAAGGGATACTCCGGGCCGATATTATGCACAAACGGGAATACCGCGATTCGCAGATCTGCCCCGTATGACGAGCAAATGTTTCGGAAACGAGTGATCTTGCTGCGAAGCGTGTCGAAGTGCTGCTCGGAACGATACAATTCATCCACGAAACCGTAGTAGTTACGAAGCACTGGTAGCTGGTATTGCCAGAACCGGAAGTACAGAAAGTTGAAAAAGTAAGTATCACGGAACAGAAAGGATGTTGGACGGCGGCGCCCAATTTCGTAGAACAACGAATCCGCCAGTTCGGGATTCAGTCTTTCGATGTCATTCAAGCAATAGACATACACGACCGTGTCCGCCGATAACCCTGCCCGAAGCTGCCGGTGGACAACTTTAATGATTTTGTCGATAGTGGCTCCAGGGAGGCCAATGTTTGAGACATCGCACGTGCCCGACGTCTGCAGATTCAGTTTCGAGCGAACCAGGTTACTGAATCGGTCTTCAACATTCCTGATCCCGTGCCCGAAGGTAAAACTGTCACCGGCAAACACTATACTTCGCCGGTCATGCTGCGGCTGCGATGCGTTCCGCTCTACGTCGTCTCTAAATCCGTTGCGATTGTACCTGACGTGAATGTGCATCCAGCGTTTTGAGGCGTTCGTCTCCATGATGGAGTCGGTCTGATCATACCAGACTGCGAACGCGAATTCGCACAGGGTCAGTGCCGCCAGAAGACACCAGATTGAAAGTCCTGCGCGTACAAGATTCAGCCGACGATGCAATAGCCTGCGGCGCCGCAACTGAGTCAGCAGCAGGAAAAGACTGACGATTCCTGACAGCGTCCACACTGCCGCTCCAATTAGATACGACGTCGGTGTGTGGAGGAGTGTGTCCATCAGGCTCTCCTGTTGGGCGGCAGCTTCAATTATTGTCACTCGAAATCCGGTAGAGCTGCTTTTCCGTGCGAATCAGCAGCGACGATTTCAGCACGGCGTACGAAGCAAAAGTACGACCTTCGAGTTTGTTCCGAGCGACTTCGGTGTATTCCAGACCCGGTCGAATTACGATCCCTTCGCCTTCCTCTGCCTGAATGTAAATCTTCCCGTCGGCGTAAAGTGGTGACGCTGAGTACTTTCCACCAATCCGCTCCGTCCAGTGAACTTCGCCAGTCTTTGCGTCCACGCAGGATGCGATTCCACCATCGCTGACGAGGTACAGTTCGTCGCCAACGACCAGCGGTGACGGTGTGTGTGGAGCACCACGGTTGAGTGTCCACCGGACGTGAGTTTCCGTGACGTCGCCTTTGCCGGTCGGATCAATCGCGTACATCACGGGTCGGTCATAGCCAGAGGAGATGAACACGAGGCCGTGCGCATAAACCGGGCGAGGAATGACCGAGTAGCCAGTGCCGTAATCGACCGTCCAGATCACGGAACCATCCTGGGGCTGGTAAGCGTAAACGGCGCCAGCTCCCTGTGACACGATTTGCTTCTGGCCACTCGCCTCGATTACGAGTGGCGTTCCGAATGCAAATTTCCTTCCAGATTTCCGGGTACGGTCTGTCTTCCATCGAACGTTTCCCGTCGCACGATCCAGCGCCACCATGAACTCAATGTCGCCTCCATCACACGAAACCACCAGCAGGTCATCCACCAGAACAGGCGAACCACCGTTGCCGTGAACGGGTGCGTATTTCAGTTCCTGCGTCGTCCACACGACGTCGCCCTCAAGCGTCAGGCATGCCGTGCCGCGGGTTCCGAAGTGGACGAAGATGTGCGTTCCGTCACTGATCGGAGTCGGACTCGCCTGGCTGTTCTTGCCATGCACACGATCGACCGATCCACCGCCGGCCTTCTGCTGGAAGATCTCCTTATCGAAGACAATCTGACCCGAATCTGCGGCCAGGCAAACGAGCCTGAGTGACTGCTCGGGATCACGAATTGATGCACCGACCGCCGTCGTCAGGTAAATGTGGTCACCAACAATCACCGGCGACGACCAGCCCAGGCCGTTGATGGGCGTTTTCCAGGCGACATTACCATCCGTGCTCCATTTGTCGGGCAATCCAGATGCTTCGGCGTGTCCCTGTCCGTCTGGGCCACGGAATTCGGTCCAGTCAGCCGCCAGTGCGGATGTGGTAAATGACAGGCTCAGGATGTAGATCAGGACTCGCATTTGGTAGTGCCCTTCGTTGATATGGCCATCGTTGAGTGTGTTGTTCAATCGATCGCAACGACTTCAAGCTTCTGCACGCTGCCATTCGGAAGCGTTACATCTACCTGAGCGCCGACTTCTTTGCCGACCAGTGCGCTCGCCAGCGGGCTGCTGGTGAGAATCTTCATGATCGCGCCTTCGTAGTCCTCTTCACCCGGACCGACGAATTCGTACTTCTCCACGTCGCCGTAGTCCCGATCTTTCACCGTGACTGTGCGACCGAATGCGACAATCCCCTCGGGCATGGCCGACTTGTCGACGATGGTGCAACTGGCCAGCTTGCTCTTGAGCTGATTAATTTTCGCCTGCATTAATCCCTGTGCATCGCGCTGTCCGTGATACTCGGCGTTCTCTTTGAGGTCACCTTCCGCGCGGGCCGTAGCAATCCGCTGAGCGATCAGGGGCATCTCGTCGTCTTCCATGCGACGGATGTCTTCCCGAATCTTCTCGTAACCTTCCCTGGAAATCGGATTTTGCATTTGATTCTCCTCAGACGCTGAACTTTTGCGTGGCTCGTACGACAAAGTCCTCGATGCGCAACAATAACTGGCGGCCGAATCTGTTCCTGCGAACAGCTTTGACCGCCAGTCTGAATTCGTTCGATGCAGGCTGAGTATAGGCCGATGCCAGGACGCCCGCTATCCGACGTCCTTCCACGCACGGTCTTTCGCGCTTGCCAGAACAGCATCGCAGACCTTCTGAGTTTCCAGTGCGTCGCGGAATGTCGGTGAGACAGCTTCCCCCCTGGCGTGCCCTTCAAGGAAATCAGCGACCTGATGCACGAAGGAGTGTTCGTAGCCAATCTGCAGGCCAGGCACCCACCACTTATCCATGTAGGGCTGCTCGCCACCGTGATCGGTCACGTGAATGGAACTCCAGCCACGCAGCGGGCCTTCCACTTTGTAATCGAACCACTGCAGTCGGTGCAGATCGTGCAGGTCCCATTTTATTGACGCGAGTTCACCATTGATCTCAAAGGTGTAAAGCGCCTTGTGCCCGCGCGCGTATCGCGTTGATTCGAACAGACCCAGCGAGCCGTTGTTGAAGTGGCAATGGAACGTGCAGGCGTCATCAATGTTGACAGGCTGCACTTCACCAGTCGCTGTGTGGACACGCTCCTTAACGAACGTCTCAGTCATAGCGCTCACGTCAGTGATGCCTCCATTCAGCCACAAGGCTGTATCGATGCAGTGCGCCAGTAGGTCACCCGTCACACCAGACCCGGCGGCCTCGGCATCAAGCCGCCACAGAGCCGCACCCCCTTGAGGAACGTCAGCACCGATCGTCCAGTCCTGCAGGAAGTTCGCCCGGTAGTGGAAGATCTTTCCGAGACGGCCTTCGTCGATCAACTGTTTGGCAAACGTCACCGCGGGGACCCGACGGTAGTTGTACCAGACCATATTGGGGACGCCGGCCTTCTCGACCGCCTGGCACATTTCCTCACCCTCTGCGGTATTCATCGCAAGGGGTTTCTCACACAGGATGATCTTGCCGGCGTCGGCTGCGGCGAGGCAGATTTCCTTGTGCAGGTTGTTCGGAACGCAAACATCGACCGCATCGATGTCGTCACGTTCGAGCAGCTTGCGCCAGTCCGTTTCGACCGACTTGTAGCCCCAGTTGTCGGCGAAAGCCTGAGCATTCTCGGCGTTACGAGCACAGATGGCCTGAAGCTGAACGTCGAACTCAAGATCAAAAAAGTTGCCAACCTTGCAGTAAGCGTTCGAGTGAGCACGGCCCATAAAGCCGTACCCGATCATGCCCAGGCGGAAGGGCTTCTTTGCCATGGCCAATCAACTCCTGAAAAAATCAAGCTGAGTATGAGAAAACAGAAGCCCGGTTTCGTGCAGGAAGCCGGGCTTCAGACAATTGCAATCGTTCAATTCCAGCCGTGGGCGTCGCGAACTTTGATCATTGCATCGAGGATCGCATTCCAGGTACCCGGGCTTTCGAGCACTTCGTTGGGGAACATGCAGCCGTCCCAGCAGATGTGCCGGATGCCTCGATCCTGAGCATCTTTCAGCCAGTAGCCGGCTGTCTTTGTAATATCGAGCCGACCGTTGGGATCGTCGGCCTGGCAGTGCCGGCCGGTCTTGTCGTGCGATCCAGCTCCATGCACCGTGCCGTCGTTCTGTGCGACGTGGAAGTCAATCGTCCACGGACGCAGCTTGTCAGTCATCTCGGTGTAGGCAGCGTGGAACTCGTCGTCGTTGTAACCATCCTGCAGCAGCGCACATTCGGGGGCGTTGTAGCCCAGCAGGTACAAATATGTGTGAGCCTGATCGGCCTGGAAGCCCAGCGTCTCCGGCATGCCAACTTCTTCCAGCAGGTTGAGCATGTCTTTCCACGAATGCATTCCAGCCCAGCAGATTTCACCTTCGGCCGCCAGACGCTGGCCGTTGTCGGCGGCAATCTTCGCAGCTTCCCGAAAGGTCTCGGCAATGCGTTTCGTGTTGGCGACCGAATCTTCCCGCCACTTCTCAACGCCGAATTCGGCCGAGTCGATACGGATGACTCCACCTTTTCGAACGCCATGGTTCTCGAAGACCTTTGCGATGCGGCAGGCCATCGTGACAGCGCTCAGGAACTTCTCGCGGGCGGTGTCGTCGCCCATCGCTGAGTCGCCAATGGTGCCTGGCCACACTGGGGCCACGAGCGATCCGACGTCGAAGCCGTGACTGGCGATCAAATCGGCGATGCGATTCAGTTCGTCATCGCTGGCTTCCGGATCCGTATGGGGCAGGAACAGGAAGTAATCGATGCCGTCAAACTTCTGGCCGTCGACTTCCGCAGCTGCGGTCAGTTCGAGCATCCGTTCCAGGCTGATCGGTGGCTCCTGACCTTCGTCAGTTCCTTTGCCGACCAGGCCGGGCCACATTGCGTTGTGAAGTTTTGGAAATGCATTGCTCATAATTCCGCCAGTCTCCTGCAGGGAACAGACTCCAGGCTCTGTTTGAAAACCCGTAGGATGGGCACTCTTGCCCGTCCCCACATCGCGATTCATCGAGAAATGGACGGGCAAGAGTGCCCATCCTACGAGCGAATTCGAGTTTTCAAACAGAGCCTTGCAGTAAGTCAATTCACCGGTTTATCAGTTCGTGATTTCAGTTCGCTGATCAACTCCCGCAGCACGACATTCTCAGACGTAGTGCCGAGTCGATCCAGTGAGCGTTCAATGTCCTCGGGAGTCAGCATCGGAAACGCAACGCTGTGAGTCAGTTCCTCGTAAGAATCGTCACCAGTGCGTTGCAGGAAGTGAACCGCTCCATCGGCACGTCTCCAGACTTCCGGGATTTCCAGTGCTGCGAATCCCGGGAGCCGGGGCAAAGAACTGTGGGTCACATCCACTTCGACAAGCAAGTCGGGTGGTGGGTCGACATTCGGTTCAAATCGCATTTTTCCGCGGACCACGGACTCATTGGCAACGTAGTAGGCTTCGTCAGGTTCGAATCCTTTTTCAACTGTATCGCCAGTCAGGGTTGTAGAACCAATGGACTTGATGTCGATCTCGAATTCATAGGCCACCATTTCGATGACTCGACCAATCATGCGCTTGATCCAGTCGTGATCCAGTCTGGGCGACATCATTTCGAGATCTCCGCCGTCATACGTATGTCTGACCGAATGGTCGCCGAGTGCCTCCAGAAACTTCAGATAGTCAGACCAGGTGACGCCGTAGAGTCGAGCCCGGAATTCCAGCTCCCCGGAATCGTATGTGTGACGCAGGTGATACTCGCCGAGAGCGTCCAGGATCCGCTCGTACGTCTGCCACGAGATGCCGTGCAGCACGATGAAGGGGTCTGATTGTTCGACTGTGGCACTCATCAGCAGATCACCAGCCGGGGAGAGTCAACCCTGTTGTTTGTACGCGCCCATCGCCGGAGCGTCCGGCTGGGCATCCGGGCCGAAGTATCGCAGACCGACGAGTGGGTCGGTTCCGGTGTTCTCAAACTCGACGCCTTCGGCAGCTCGCTTTGCAGTCACGAAGGCCTCGTCTTCCGTCATGTCACCGAAACGGATCATCGCGGGCGTTTGAAGTTTGAGGCTTCCAATGCGGCCTTCTCCCTGAGTCGTGATCCAGGAGAACGCGCCACCATCGGTGATCGTGCATTTGGCACCGGGCTGGACAGTCAACTCTTTCGCGGTGAAGAGCTGCTCGCCGTTGACCTTGCCGTAGACGATCCATCGATCGGCCCAGCCGTCGCCTTCCGAGCAGACGACCGGCTCAAGATAGTTGTTGTCTTTGAAGTTGGGATCGACGTTCTTTTCCCAGTCGAGTGCGTCGACCATGTACTGATTGTCGTTGTGGTATTCCTCTGGGAAATCCTTCGTCAGGAGTGACCGCGGTACCATTCGGCCCTCAACGAGCGACTGGTACATGCCGAACACATCCGAACCCCATTGCGGTTCGTACGTCAGCAGACTGCCTGGAGCATGCAGCACACAGGGCGGAATCAGCCAGCCGGTGCCAGGCTTGAGGCGATAGGCTTTCGACAGGTCGAGGATGCCGTTATCGCCGGTGTTCCAGTCGGCCAGGCACTTGACGACCTGTTCTTTCGTCGTTCCCGGTTCCAGCCCCATGAATGTGTACGGGAAGTTGTTGCCGGTCGGGTTGTACTGTGGCGGGAAGTAGTACGACTCGGGCTTGCCTTCCTGTCCGACAAGCTTGGCCTGCTCGGCATTCTGATGCATGTGATGGGGGATCGGTCCCATGTTGTCGAAGAACTTCGAATAGCACGGCCATTTGCCGTATTTCGACCAGATCGCATCGCCAATCACTTCGGCCCCGAGTTCACTGACTGCGTCCCGCAGCAGGAATTTCTCACCCGATGGCGTGACGCAATAGCTGAGCCCCTCGTCCCAGTTCCGGTTTTCGTTGGCTGCTTCGGTCGTTGACCCGAACCACCGTTCGTCGATGCCGCCGCGGTCCATGCCGAGTGCGTAATAATGGTCCGGATGCAGCTTGAGCCGCCGACCCGGCTGCAGGAACGATCGCGGCACCCAGTTCGGAGCGAGGCGAAAGATGCCGTTGGTTTCGGACAGGACGTTGGATGCAAGTGCAGACACGCTTGCCATCGGGCTTCCTCGGTGCAAATCAGCTTGGTGATTGGAGCCCGGTGAGCGAACCGGACACAGTCGAACAACGGCAGGAGCGTACTGCCAGACAAGTGCGGAAACAACTCTCCACAAACCCTTGCATCAACGTCTGTTAATGCACGCAGACAGGGGCGACGGGTACTGCTGGCTTAGCTGAGCACTGGCAGCGCAACTGACGTCGGCTGGGGGATTTGCGGAGCGGTTTCGTCTGCGTCGTCGATGTAGTCGTAGAAGACGTTTCGCTGTCGCGGGATGTACCCGGCTTCGCGGATGCAGCGGCGGATTGTCTCGAGCGTCAGGTGGTACACAGTGCCGGCCTGAGAGACGACGTTCTCTTCAATCATCAGCGAGCCCATGTCGTTTGCTCCGAAGAACAGGGCGACCTGTCCCGTTTTGTCACCCTGCGTGACCCACGACGACTGAATATTGGGGATGTTGTCTATGTAGATGCGGCTGACGGCCTGCGTTTTCAGGTACTCAAACGCCCCCACCGGCGGAAGCTTTGACATATCGGTGCCGTCCGTGCGATCGCCGCCATACCACGGAGCCTTGTGCGGAGGTTGATGCGACCAGCAGATGAAGGCCGTGTAACCTCCGGTCTCATCCTGAGCCTGTCGCAGGCGATCGAGATGTTCGATCCGATCTTCAAGTGTTTCGATATGTCCGAACATCATCGTACACGTTGATTTACCGCCCATTTCGTGCCACACACGCATCACGTTGAGCCAGTCGTCAGTGAGCACCTTCCCGCGTGTAATCTCTTTGCGGACACGGTCAACGAGGATTTCTCCCCCACCGCCGGGAATGCTGCCCAGTCCAGCCTCACGCAGTCGCCCGAGCACGGTTTCCAGTGGCAGCTTGCTCAGTTTGTGGAAGTGAAACAGCTCAGGCGGGCTGAAGCCGTGGACATTGACCTGCGGAAACTCAGCCTTCAGTCCGCTGAGCATTTCCTCGTACCACTCCAGCGGCAGCTTCGGATGCAGGCCGCCCTGCAGGAGAATCTGGTCACCGCCGAGCTGCACAGTCTCGCGGACTTTGTCGTGCAGCGCTTCCTGCGACAGCACGTAGACCTCGTCATGACCGACAGGTCGATAGAACGCGCAGAAATCACAAACCGCGGCACAGGCGTTCGTGTAGTTGATGTTCCGATCGATGTTGTACGTGCGATACGGCTCGGGATGCAGTCGACGGGTGATGGCGTCCGCAGCCTGGCCGATCGCGATCAGGTCGTGCGACTTCAGTAACTCGACGCCTTCGTCGGGAGTCAACCGGTCACCAGCCACGGCCTTGTCGAGAATGTGCTGAATCATCGTCGTGTTTCCCGATTCCAAACCTCGTCAAAAAAACTCGCTCCCGGATTCCAGTTTGGGAACGCACATCATCACAGCTCTGCTTCGACCAGTCCTGCCCAGATCTAAATGCACAGGAAGCAGAACTTCCAAAGCGACGTTCCCAGGCGAATCATGGGAACGCGTGAGACTTATCCCCTGAAAACCAGGTCGATTCCTTCGGGAGCCAGACCCAGTTGCACGGCCAGTTCGTGAAACAGTCGCAGGCCGTTGCGTTCGGCACTTGTCAGGCGGAAGTGCAGGTTGTTCTTCAGATACGATTCGGCCCCGGCCGCGCTGATACCCAGCTTCGCAGCCTCGCGTTGTGCGATCGCTGGAATGCGGGACACGCCGCGATTGCGGGCCTCGCCGAGCCGCTCGATGATGCGGTCCGAAGCGGTTCCACTGCGAGCGACCCACATGGCGAACACAAATGGCAGACCTGTCCAGTTGAGCCATTCCTCGCCCAAGTCCCACACGGTATCAAACTGTTCGGCCGGTGTGTGCATCGCCCGGTCGCCGATCAGCAGGACAGCATCTGCATCCGTGTCCGCCACCGAACGACCCAGCGGCAGCGCTCGGCGAGACGGCGAGACGCCGAACCGTTCGTGCAGCATAATCCGAGCCAATGCCGCACTGGTGCGCGAGCCCTCGTCGAGAGCCAAAGTGCGAATGAAACCCGGATGCACGCGGCTGTACAGTTTGACGCTGAGCACGGGACCGCGGGTTGCCACACACGCGTCAGAGATGATCTCGTAATCCGGATCACGCATGCACTCGACGACGGGAATCAGTCCGATATCGAGGTCGCCGGTCGCCAGGTCGTCAGCCAGTCGGCTGGGATAATTCAGGCTGACTTCCGCGTCCGGCAACAACAGGCCGAGATCTTCAACCAGCGGCTTCGAATTGAGATAACTCACAGCCCCGACGCGGACATCGGCGACCGGCGCGACAGGTAGCGCCGTCGTTGCAATCGCGTCAGACGTATCGGCAGTCTCACTCACAAGTTCCGTTCCTGCGTGAGTCGACCAGAGCTGTTCAGTCATCATGATCCCCAAAGGACTCCGGCCGGCGAAGGAGTCCAACGCGTCACCGGCCGGTGAACGAATCTGACGATTATAGAAGTGTCTTGCCAGTGAGCAATCGGCCCTGGTGCGGGTTTGTCAGTCTCTTCCGGCAAACTGGCGGTTCATGACCTACCTTTGACACAACCCTTTCACCAGGATGCGGCCCGCGCTCAACTTCTCTCGAACCGCACTGAACACCGCGACTTAACCCGGAATCATTCGATGTCGGAACCCCTCAATATCGCCATTCTCGGCCTCGGAACGGTCGCGTCCGGAGTCGTAAGAATCCTGACAGAGCAAGCAAAGTCCGTATCCAGACGCGCCGGCCGTACCATTTCGATTCGCCGCGTGGCTGTGCGGGATACCTCGAAGTCTCGCGAAGTGACTGTTCCTCAAGAGTCCCTGACCACTGACTGGCAGGCCGCGGTTTCCGATCCCGAAGTTGACATTGTGCTTGAGCTGATGGGCGGAACGACAACGGCTCGCGAGGCAGTTCTCGCGGCATTGGCCGCCGGAAAGCATGTTGTCACAGCCAACAAGGCATTGCTGTGCGATCACGGAGCTGAGGTCTTCCGGGCGGCCGGAGAGGCTCGCGTGTGCGTCGCATACGAAGCGGCAGTGGCGGGGAGTATTCCGATTATCTCGACGCTGGGCACTTCGATGACCAGCAACGAGATCATCTCGATCGAAGCAATCCTGAACGGAACGAGTAATTTCATTCTCAGCGAGATGCTCGACAAAAGCCGGACGTACGAAGACGTGCTGGCGGAAGCTCAGGCGCTCGGTTACGCGGAAACGAACCCGGCGATGGACGTCGATGGAACCGATGCCGCTCAGAAACTCGTGCTGCTGACAGAGCTGGCGTTCGGACGTCGCGTGTCAATGGGCGACTTTCTCCGGCAGGGCATTGATACGCTGGAACTGGCCGACATGACGTTCGCCCGCGAACTGGGTTATCGCGTCAAGCTGCTGGGTGTCACACGTCGTGTCGGTGATCAGCTCGAAATGCATGTCGAACCGACATTGATTCGCAGTGACCGCGCCCTCGCCCAGACGGATGGTGCGCTGAATATGGTCGAGCTGGAGGGCAGTGCGGCCGGGCCACTTGTCCTGTCCGGAGCCGGAGCCGGTCAAATGCCGACGGCGTCGGCCGTCGTGGCCGACCTGATCGATGTGGCGACCGGCCGAGCCCAGCGAACATTCCAGCACCTTGACCTGTGGGAACAGAACGAGAGCCTGTCTGTGTTGCCGGCCGAAGACATCGAGCGACGATATTACCTGCGATTCAATGTCGAAGACCTGCCGCACGTCATGGCCGACATTACGGATATTCTGGGTCGCAACAAGATCAGCCTGGCCTCCGTGATTCAGCACGAAGCCCCCGAGGTCGAACAGACCGGCAATGGAGGCGCACCGCTCGTTCCGCTCGTCATCATGACCCACCGCACGACGGAGGGCCGATTGCGAGCGGCTGAGACCGAATTCGCGTCACTCGAATCCATCCATTCGCCGCACGTCCGCATGCCGGTCGCGGATTGAAGTTCATGGAGTGAGATGACTACTCGTCGCAACGTCACACCGATGATCATCCTGATCGGCTATCGCGGGACCGGGAAAACGACGCTCGCGGCGCCGCTGGCCGAGCGACTTGGCTGGACCGCTGTGGATGCCGATGTTGAACTCGAACGCCGTGCCGGCCGCTCTATTCGCGAGATCTTCGATGTCAGCGGCGAACCCGAATTCCGCAGGCTCGAACGCGAGACGCTCATCGAACTGCTGGGACGACAGCAGCTGGTCATCGCCGCTGGCGGGGGAGCGATCCTTGATCCCGACACGCGCCGTGACTTTCAAGCGGCCGGACCCGTCGTCTGGCTGCGGGCGTCCGTCGACACAATTGAGCGTCGACTCTACGGAGACGCGACGACCACGCAGCGCCGGCCAAACCTGACAGCATCGGGCGGCCGCCAGGAGATAGAACGACTCCTGGCTGATCGTGATCCCTTGTATCGCGAGTGCGCGACGATCGACGTTGCAACAGACGAGCCGCTGCCCGGCACGCCACAGGCACCGAGCATTGACGCGCTGGTCGATTATCTGGTCGACCAGTTACAGCTCGACGCCACCGTGACGGAGTCTGGCACTTCCAATCCAACGGAAGGGAGCCGTCCGTGCTGACTGCGTTCGGATTTCCCATGTGGGTATGCCTCGCGTACCTGTTCATTCTGGGAACAGTCGTCGGCAGCTTCCTCAACGTCTGCATCTACCGGATACCGACGCAGGAACGATTCTGGGATTCGCTCCGCGCGATCGTGTACCCGCCATCGCGCTGTCCACGCTGTCGCAACCGCATCCCGGCGTGGTTCAACATTCCCGTTTTTGGCTGGCTGATGCTGCGGGGCCGTTGCTTTCATTGCAAGGGCTGGATTTCGCCGCGTTATCCACTGATCGAATTCGGTAACGGAGTCCTGTGGGCTCTCGTTTATTGGATGTACATTCCTGGCGGCTTCGGGACGGAACTCGTCGAGAGTCAATCGATCGGGTTGTACGGCCCGGACGCAGAGGGTTTCTGGTCTCCGCGTGCGGTTCTGCATTGGCGCTACTTCTATCACATGGTGCTGATCGAGGCCCTGGTGGTCGCCAGCTTCATCGACTTCGACCTGACAATCATCCCGGACGGCAGCACACTGCCTGCGATGGCGGTCGGAGTTATCGGGGCCGTGTTTCTGGGCAACGTGTATCTGACGCCGGTCTGGCATCAGGATCCCATCGCCAGGAATGAACTCTGGCGGCTGATGCCCGAATCCCTGCAGTTCATATTGATTCGTGGAGTGGTGCCCGACTGGATCGCGGCCTCGCCACATCTTCACGGACTGGCAGTGAGCCTGGTCGGTCTTGTTGTCACCGGCGGAGTTGTCTGGCTGGTCCGTATCATGGGCCATTGGGCTGTGGGCCGCGAAGCGATGGGCTTTGGTGATGTCATTCTGATGGCCCTGATCGGCAGTTTCCTGGGCTGGCAGGCTGGAGTGATGGTGTTCTTCCTCGCCCCCGCCGTCGCACTGGTCGTTGTGATCTTCACATTCTTGACACGCCGACAACGCGAAATCCCGTTCGGACCCTATCTCAGTATCGCCGCCCTGATCGTGGTGCTCTTCTGGCAACAGATTTGGGACGCGACGTCGCAAATCTTCGGATCGGGACCAGTCCTGATCATCACCGGTCTGGTCATGAGTGTGTTGTTCCCCATCACCATGCGACTGTTCCGGATCGTGCTGGAAGCGCTCGGTTTTGCGAAGTACGACGAGAACTACGGCGAATGGACCTCCGCCGATCAGTTGTTCCACTACTCCGGCGAGAACGTGGATGCGGATGCCGGTCAATGGAAGGAACCGAACTGGCCGGGCCGCGACAGTTCCCGCGGCCGGACCCAATACGACACCTGGCGAAATGGCCCGCCCAGGTAGAAACACCGGCCAGACAGCTCAATCACCGAATGGCACGATCGTGATTGACCACCTTCTCTACGATTTGCCGCGCTCACCGTAGATCGGCGCTTTCCAGTCCTTTGGCAGTCGCCCCTGAGGTCTGACGCCGTATGCATCACTCGGAATGGGGTGATCTTCGGCGCTTCCCAGTGGCAGGTTGTCGGGCAGATGCTGGATCCTGAAATCCTTGTATTGAATAGTCATAGCCGGCCCGACATGGACCTGAACGGCCAGCACGCCTTCAAGGACGCGACCCTTCTCGTCGAGGTCGACCAGGTCGGCGGTTGGATGACCATCGATCCAGTGCTGGTGATGGTTGCCACGCACCAGAACACGATAGTCGTGCCATTCACCGGCGGCGAATTCCTGGAATGGCAGTTGGCCAACAACCCAGGGCTGACCTTTGGGGTCGATAATAACTTTCTCGCCAGTATGCGACAGGATCCGCCGGCCTCGTTCTTCATACAGCATACCGTTGTATTTCGGTGTGTTTGCCACAACGTCGCATTGGTAACCAGTGACAATGTCGAGTCCAAGATCAGGACGCGACGTTCCGCGATATTGAATTCCACTGTTGCCGCCTGGGCTGACTTTGACCTTCACACGCAGGTCGAAATTGCGAATTGTCGATCCCTTCCAGGTGAGAAACCGATTCATCTTCAACGAACCATCCGTGACCCCGGTCATCGCGCCATCTTTGACGGACCAGTGCTTCGAATCGCCGGTCCAGCCACTCAGGTTTCGACCGTTGAATAACCTGACGAATCCGTCAGCCCCGGGCCTCACCGTGACAGCAGCGGACGCTTCCGGGTGTGGAACCGTGGACGCGGCAAACTGACCTTTGAGCGGATCGAGCGGTCCGCCGTACTCGGCGACACGGTTTGTCGTGCGTTCACGCATCGCCTTCAGTGTGTCTGCGTGCTGAGGGTCACTGGCCAGATTGACAAGTTCATCCGGATCATTTTTCAAATCGTGAAGGAACTCGTGATTCCCCTGATCGAAATAGCGCACATACTTGAACTCGTCGTTGCGCAATGCTTCGTAGGCGGGAATTCGGTTTCGTACGGCAAAGTGTTCGTGGTAAGTCTCCGTCCTCCAGGACGCCGGTTTCCCCTGTGCCACGACGGGCTTCAGACTCCGACCCTGATAGCGGTCCGGCACAGCGATGCCAGCCCAATCCAGAAACGTCGCCGGAAGGTCGAGATTGAGAGCAGGAGCATCCGTGACCTGGCCACGCTGCGGCTGAGAGACTCGAGGGTCCGCCACGATCAGAGGGACACGGATCGATTCTTCATAGTGCGACCACTTTCCAGCAAACCCGCGATTGCCCATGTGATACCCGTTGTCGGCTGAGTACACGATGATCGTGTTGTCCGCGAGCCCGGCCTGCTCAAGAACCTTCAGAAAACGTCCGATCGCTCCGTCGATACCACTGACCATGCGAAAATAGGCGCGCATGTTTGTCTGGTACTTCTGGTCGGTGTTCCACCTCCAGAAGTAGCGTTCACGGTTGATTGTCGTTTTGAGAAAGTCCGGCTGTGATTCAAAGATCTTCGGATCACCAAGCGGCGGCTGGTAGACGTCAATGTCTTCGTACATCCCATCGACTGCTCGCGGCCATGCGAAGTGCCCTATCCCGGGCCGACGATCGCCGTCTTCGGCGTGACACGCGTTGAACCACATGTTCAATGCGAACGGCTTCCCCTTCGGCTGACCTTTAACGAATTCAATGCCACGATCCACGATCAACTCGGTCTCGTGACGCAGACTTCCGTCGGGCTGTTTCTTGTAGAACGGATTCCGCCCGATGGCTTCGAACTCATCGAAATGGTCTTCCCGCCGATAGCCTCGCGGCATCTTCGCGTGCCACTTGCCAAAGTAACCGGTGCGGTAACCATTCTCGCGCAGGATGTCGGAATACAACGTGTCGACCGCATCGGGCCGAGCTTGATCGGGATTGGCCGCTGTGCCGTAACTGCGTCCGACCAGCCCGGACAGAATTGTCGTTCGACTGACCCAGCAGATGGGATGGCTGACAAACGCGTTTTCAAACCGAGTGCCTCGCTCGGCCAGAGCATCGATGTTCGGTGTCTGGACGATCGGATTCCCATAGCAGCCAAGCGTGCTGGTCGTCTGGTCGTCGGTGAAAAAGAAGACGATGTTGGGCCGGTCTTCCGCGGTCAGCGCGGGAGATCGCAGAAGGCACACGAGTGTCAGTACGGCAAGGCGGATTTGCATGATGAGTCTTCTTGAGGTTTTGCAGATGTCGATTTGCAACGGGTGTCGGATTCGTGCACACGGATTGACTGAACCGCATTCAGAACGCTGACGGCATGGAAATGTCAGTTCGTGAAACGTAGCGCAGATTTGTACGCGTTAACGGAATTCGATTCATCCCGCTTTGGGAAAGGTGTGTCCCATGCGATCGAGCTGGTAACGAATCAGTCCGGTGACATCCTCGCTGAGCTGGCGGTTGCCGGGCATTACGACCGGCATGTCGAATTCCGATGAAAAAACCATACCCGTTTTCTCACCCCACTTGGCAACGCCGTTAAGGATTCTCGTTTCAGGGCTCTGCCCTGAAACGCCATGCCTGGGAGGCTCCGCCTCACGACTCCCCGGTTGAGGCAGAGCCTCGAAATCAGTGCGTTCCGGGGCGGAGCCCCGGAACGAGGCGGCCAGAATCCTTAACGGCGTTGCCCACTTGGGGGATGCGGTTTGCGGCGTCACGTTCATTGGCGAAGTCATATGGCCGAGCCCCACATCGCGAATCGATGCTGTGGAAATCGACTTGCCAAACTTCACGACACCGGCCCGGAACCGCACGGTGAAGTTCTTACGATCGAGATCAAAGACGGAGCGGGCGCGGAACATACCGAGTGACAGCCCCAGAGGTATCAGCCCGACCAAAGCAAAGACAACTGCGATTCCGATACCCGTTGCCTGGTCCGCCGGCTTCTGGTTCTGGGCCAGGATTGCGGTAAACAACATGCCTGCGACCACACACAACCAGATCGCAGAGAACACGAACAGGAAACAGCCAACGGCCTTAAACAACATGTGTTTGTTCGGATACCAGAACTGCAGATGCTCCGATTCATCGATCTCCACAACAATCGGAGATTCCGGCGACAACTCGTGTGGAGCGACTGCTGCCATTGGTTCCACGTCGATTGGTCTGGCATGTGCGGGCAAGTCGTCCACGGCGTCCGGCAGACTGGCAGCATCGCCGTCCCGATAGATACGTCCGCAGTCCGGGCAGACGCGTTTGTCCTCACCGATCAGCAACTGTGTCCCGCAATCGCTGCAGTAATCCAACCGGCGCGAGGACGGAGACCCGGATTGACCGCGATCCGGGCAGATGATTCGGTTCAGAACAGTGACCAGCCATTCCTTCTCGGCCTGAGACAGGCGCGTACCGAACTTCTCCTGGCGATCAACTCCTGAGACGCACACGCGATAGACGTTTTGGTCGTTTGATTGATACGCGACATCCATATCTGCCTGCGAGTGCTCGCCCAGCTTCGTGCGGGACAGCTTCTTGCGTCCCAGGAATTTGCGCTGCACGGTCAATTCATGCGGCTTGACGGCGACGAGCGTCTGCGTGAACCGCATTTTCAACCAGGCATACGCCATTCCCAGGCCGACCATCCAGAACACACTGAAGAAGAGGAACATGACCGCGGGCACCTCCTCGCTAAGCATCACAGCGCTCAGCGGCAGCGTGATCAGATTCCAGACGAACGCGAAGAACCCGATACTGCGCGCCCCGCGGCCCCCTGGCGGGATGTCAACAACCAGCAGGTCATCAGTTGACTGGACAACGCGAATGCCCGTGCCACCGGGCGGCGATGGGATATCAATGCTCATGCGGCAATGTTGTCGGTCTAGTTCGCAATTTCAATTCGTCGCAGGTCCAAGTGAGGAACGAGATTACCATGCGGCCCGCTGATTCGATGCCGGATCAGCGAAAATTGTCCCTCATCGATGTCGCTGGCATTGTGGTTGATTTCGCATTTCGGCAATGCTTTCTGTAATTCAGCCACACCCGCCTTCGTGACTCTGGATCCGTGCAAGTCAAGGCGTGAGAGCTGAGTAAGCTCTGCCAACTCCTTGAGGCCTGTATCCGTTATTCGCGTGCCTTGAAGGTCAAGATAGGAGAGCTTATTGAGCGTCGCCAATTCCCGGAGGCTCTCATCCGTTATTTGAGTGCATCCATAGAGTCGTAGAACGGTTAGTTGAGTGAGTTCGGCTAACTCTTTGAGGCCCACGTCGGTGATTGTTTCGCAGCGACTCAGGTTCAGGTGGGAGAGCTTCTGGAGCCTGGTCATTTCATTGAGGCTCGCGTCGGTGATTTGGGTGGCACCCAGGTTCAAGTACAAGAGCTGCTTAAGCTTGGCCACATCCTTGAGGCCCACGTCCGTGATTTCGGTGTTTTCCAGGCTAAGCCTGGTGAGCTTCTTAAGCCCGGCCACTTCCCTGAGCCCCGCGTCCGTAATTCTGGTGCCAACCAACCAAAGCGTGTCGAGTTGTTGAAGTCTCGCCACATGCTTAAGGCCCTCGTCCGAGATTCTGGTGCCAAGCAAGTTGAGGTAGGTGAGCTGTTTGAGCCGAGCGACTTCAATAAGGCCCTCGTCCGTTATTTGTGTGTTGTACAAGTTAAGCTCAGTGAGCTGCTTGAGTCTGGCCACTTCCTGCAGGCCAGCGTTTGTTGTTTTGGTGGAACTCAAATCGAGACAGGTAAGCAGCTCGAGCCTGGGTAATTCCTTGAGGCCTTCGTCCGTTATTCCGGTTTCATTCAAGTAAAGCCGAGAGAGCTGCGAGAGCCTGGCCACATCTTTGAGGCCCTCGTCCGTTAATAGAGGACTACGCAAGTCAAACACGGTCACTCTCTTCAGGTCTGCTCGCGTAAGTTCGCCGGTGGGCTTGTTGATTCTCTTGCGAATCACCTGCTCAACAAGTTCATCGGCTATGAGTGCTTCCTTTTCATTCGCCAGAATGGTTCGTGCCAGCGCTACCTTGTCTGAAGTCTCCGGTCTTTTAGTACGCGACTGCAGCTCCAGCCCCACGCCGCTCTTGAGTGTCCTGCTCCATAGTGCTTTGAGGTCCGGGATTTGTTTCGGGAACAATTCCTGCCGGCCGTCAGCATGTAGCTTCACATGAAGCCCGTTCCATGCGCCTGCCGTGCGTTTGTAATCGCCGTCAATCAGAGTCAGTAGTACGTGCACGGCCGCGAACCGTTTCGCGTCGTCCAGGGCGGCGTAGAGCGCGGGGATGGCAGCCTTACCTCGCTTGAGAATGGCGATGGCGGTTTCGGATTTCTCACGCACGAGCAGTCCAATGAAGTCGCCGTCCCAAACGATGTCCTCATTTCTCAGCTTGGCAACAAGGGCTCGCACGGACGCAGTGTCATCACCTTCCGTCGCCGCTTCTGCGTCGGCGAGCCTCGTTGGTCGGCTCTCATCGATGCCAGTCGAAGTCTCACTCTCGCCCGCCTGAAGGAAGCAGGCAGTGATCGTCGTGCTGAGAATCACGATTGCCAGTCCGCCGGTCAGCGACCTGGTTGGCAGAGCAGTGCAGCAGAGAAGGTATCGCGTGGCGGCCGTTCGACGTCGCAACATCTCCAGGACTGCAGCCAGCAGCAGCCCGATCAGTGCGAACTGCCACAGCGAGTGCAGCAGAACTCCGCCGAGGCGAATGAGTAATTCCGACGAGAGCGTGTCATTGACGATGCTCATGTTTCGCTCCCTTGGGCATGTCGTAGCAGCAGCTTGAGTTCCGCAAGTTCTTCCGACGAGAGCCGGTCTGCTGACAGAAGGCTCATGACGAGCTTCTGCGTACTTCCCTCAAACGCTCGCCGAACCAGATCGTCTGCCAGTTGCAGTTGAGTCTGACCCTGCGAACTCGCGGCACGGTACGTCTGCGGGCGAACCGACTCGTCAGACACAATCAGCCCCTTGTCTCGCATCACCTGAAGCATCTTGCGGGTGGTCGAGTACGTCACTTCACGTCGCTCAGTCACGACGTGGTGAATCTCGCCCAGCGCACTCGGGCCGAGCTGCCAGAGAATCTGCAGAATCTGCAGCTCGAATTCAGTGGGTTGAGATGACGCGCCTTGTCTCGGCATTACTGGTGAATCCGAAGTTCTGCGTTGGGTTTCGATTCCATAACGACGCACGACGAAAGCTTTCGTCCTCGAGCCCGAATCATTGACGAAAGCTTTCGTCCTGTCAAACAGAATCTGATTCTCGGCAAGTCCTTCTCGCGTTGACTTCGGCCGCACGTGGCATTATTTTACCACATGGTATTTTAGTGCCACATACGTCATGCGGTGAAAGAATGGCGAAGAAAATACGGGCAACTCCGGAGCTGGCACGCCGCGAGCGGCAGATCATGGATGTGATCTATCAACTCGGCGAAGCCACCGTGGGCAAGGTGCTGGAACATCTGCCCGACCCGCCCAGTTATTCATCAGTCCGCACGATCATCCGGAAGATCGAGGCAAAAGGGCTGCTGACGCATCGGCAGGATGGCAAGCGGTACGTCTATCGAGCGACTCAGTCTCGCGAAACAGCAAGCCGTACTGCATTACAGAGACTGATGAACGTCTTCTTTTCCGGCTCGGCTCCCGACACGGTCGCGGCCATTCTGGATGTGTCTTCGAAGGACCTCGATCCGTCGGACCTCGAGCGTATTGCTCAGTTTATCGACCGGGCCCGGAAGGAAGGGAAGTAGCATGGACATCGTTCAAACACTTGCCGGTTTCCTCGCCGAAACAACTGCCAAGGCCACGCTGTTGCTGGTAATAGTTTGCGTCTCCGCCCAGCTGCTGAGCCGTTCGGCGGCTGCGGTCAGGCATCGGCTGTGGTCACTCACGATGCTGTCGCTGATTCTGCTTCCAGTCGCTTCCTGCGCGCTGCCTGCGTGGACGATTCCCATTCTGCCAATGGTTAATGACATCGAGATAGCGGCGCCAGATCATGCGGCGATCCCGTCGTCGCCGATGCATGCACGGACCGAGTCGTCTGTCTCGAATGAAGACACCCCGACGTTCCATTCTTCTCGGCAACCAATCGCGGACGACTCGCAGGCCGGCGCGACTCTACTGGTCTCGGAACAACCTCGGCAAAGGCCGAATGCAGATGTGTTGGTGCTGCAGACCGGTGTGATGACGGAAGTCCCTCACACCAATTGGACGGAGCTAAGCACCGTCGCGATCTGGAGCCTGGGAGCCGGACTGCTGGCGATGCTGATGACGGTGAATGTCGCCAGAACAATCCGTTTCTGCCGTCGTTCGATGCCCATTCGCAATGATGTGTGGTGCCGGCTTCTTACGGAGCTCAGCCAGCGTCTGCGGTTAAGGCAAGCGGTCAGTTTACGGGAACACACCGAGCCGATTGTGCCGCTGACGTGCGGCGTGCTCCGTCCCATCGTGTTACTTCCACCAATCGCCCATAAATGGGACGAGCCGTTGCAACGGACGGTGTTGACGCACGAACTGGCTCATGTGAAGCGCAGGGACGTGATCTTTCAATTCATTGGCCGGCTGGCGTGCACTCTGTACTGGTTTCATCCGCTCGCCTGGTACGCGTTGCGGAAACTGCGGCAGGAAGGCGAGCAGGCATGTGATGACGCGGTCGTCCACTCGGGTGAGAAAGCCAGCGACTATGCCGCGCAGTTGCTGCGCGTTGCAGAGCTGTGTTGTGCCCCACGCGGATTGTCCCACGGAGTCGCGATGGCCGAGGGCAGCAATCTGGAATTACGGGTTCAGTCACTGTTCGATTCAACTCGCCTGCACGGGCCAGTGTGCAAGAACGCTTCCATTGCGATGCTGCTTGTTGGCGCGTTGACGCTGGGAATGACGGCCGTTGTCGATCCGGTTGCAGCAACGGAACCGGCATCACCGCCTGCGGTCCTGACTTCAGGTGATGCTTCAGGACAGCCTGTGGAGGCTGCCCCGGATGCACCTGTTGAGACGTCAAACCCGGCCTATGCCCCTGCTGCAGAACCGACGAAGTTGTCGGTTTTTAAGTACCCTGGGAGTTACCTTCACGGAAAGGATGCGCTCCAGCGGATCGTCGACCTCAAACCGATATTTGGTGCTGAGCAGGGTGGCCTGACACTCGGTCTCGCCTATGCGACGCCACAGCGAGTGTTCCGCCTCGGCGACCGTATGCCGGTGGAACTTTTCCTGATGAATGTCAGTGATCGTGTCGTCAGGACCAAATACATCATTAACTTTGTGTTCGACACGCCAGAGGTTGTCAATTCAAAGGGCGAACGGATGTCGGTCCCGCGACTGGAGACGTATGTTGGCAAGCGGCCGCACAATAAGTTGGGTCTCGGGCCCGGCGAGGCCTACGTTATTCAGACGAGCGGACTTGGACTGGGCGACATCGGTCCCGTGAGTTTCGAATCACCGACCGTTGGCAAATACCGATTCAGCTACCGACTCGCGGGACTGACTTCCGGTCAGCTGAAATTCGATTCGGCCAAAGAAGAGTCCGGCGACCTCAGATTCAATGGCTACTATGCCAGCCTGTACTCAGCCGAGCGGATGAGCATCATCAAGCCAGCATTCGGCAAAGCTCGCCGCGGGATTCAAATGGGGCTCGCGTTTCCCACCCTGAAGCGCGAGTTTGCAATGGGGGAAAAGCTCCCCCTGGAGATCTACCTGCGAAACGTCAGTGATCGCGAGCAGACAATCGGGTTTCATCCGGACTTCTACTGGTCGCCCCCCAGCTACGTGAATCCCCGCGGAGAAAAACAGCGGATCGATCCGCTGCCGGTTTGGCTGTTCGAGCCAGGACTCACACTGACACTCAAACCGGGCGAGGCGTACGGCGTGTCGACGCCCGGCCTGTGGCTGAGTGAGAGCAAACGAGGACTTAGCCTGGTGATGCCGGACCTGGGCACGTACCGGATTGAATATACAAGGCCGATTATCAACGGCGTAGAGAATACGGAGTACTGGGATGAGGAACTCCAGACGGCACCACTCCCGTTAGAAGTGTTTAATAACAAGGACGGCAAGCGCAGCGTTCGATTGCCTGGCGCGACTGATACTCAACCCGATGCAGTGCCGTGGTGGAATCAGGAGCAGCCGAAGTCTCAGAAAGAGCCAGCGAAGCAGGCTGATGTAAAGCCACACGTGTCGACTCCGAAACCAGCGGAGCCCGAAGCTGCTGCTACGCCACCACCGTCAGCTCCAGAACCGTCGGAGTCTGCAAAAGGCACATCGAAGGTCGATTTAAAAAGTGTGATCTGGTGGAAGAAGGTCAAAGGTCTGCAGGCCGGTTTTCTGCTCGATTCTCCCGGTCTGCCGAATCTGAGTGTGCCGTATGACTCGGTTGTGAAGTACCGAATCCTCGTCCGCAACACGACAGACAAACGCATCAAGTTTATGGCGCGGTCCGTTCCGAATGACTACCGCGACGCGCCGTTTCTGATCCCCTCTGACAATATTACGAATGCACTCGACGCCTCGAATCTGCCCGCCGAATTCCGTGCGACGGACGGACGGCAGGGCTGGAAGTACGATCTGGCTTACGAGATGAAACTGGGACCTGGTGAATCGACAATCATCCCGGCTCATAGTGGTAGTGACGATCTTGGCCTGTACATCGGCGGCGGCAAAGGCAATGGCCTGCCCACGATCAGGAAAGTAAAGGCCGGGATGAACTGGATCGTTCAGCCGCTGCAAATCCAGGTTTCAACAGAACCCGGTTACGGAACCGGGTTTCTCTTTGAGGGTTTGTATTTCCAGACAAGGATCGATCGCGAAGGCAATGCGAGTCGCGAACCGGCGACACGTATCCAGGCTGGCAAGGGAGGCACGATTCTGCATCCCCGCATCCAACTCGAAGTTGGAACTCTTAACGCGGCGGCAACACGCAATGCGAAGCACGCAGTCTGGGGCAAAGTTGATAAAGGCCTGCAATGCGGGATTCGACTGTTGAATCCCAAACTGTCCTTCAACACTGGCGACACGCTTAAAGCGGAATTGCTTTGGCGCAACACGAGCACAAAACCGATTAGCTCACCACGACCCGCGCCGCTTGATCTCTACCCGATGCTGCATGACGCGGATGGGAAATACGTCATGATCGACTTCGGAGCGAGATATAGGATCAAACCAATTCGGTCCGAATTTCAGCCGGGAGCCATTCGGTCTCTGGGAGGAATGGCACTGCCGGGGAGTTTGCAGAGATCAGCGCAGCAGCGAACCTCGCAGGCATGGCTGCGCTTGTTTTTGTGATGCGCGCCGGTGAGAAGTCAA
>Ga0209501_10001583_pt1 | contig 24814 bp, 21 predicted proteins | sample ArcticOcean_MG_C_4_FD_187434 | JGI IMG/M metagenome (GOLD analysis project Ga0209501, IMG submission 187434) | Marine microbial communities from western Arctic Ocean - ArcticOcean_MG_CB4_134 (SPAdes) (version 2) | ecosystem: Environmental > Aquatic > Marine > Oceanic | place: Arctic Ocean...
TCCTTTGCACAAAAGATGCTTTCATTCCCTGAAGTTGATGAAAAATTTTCATTTTTAAAATAGTTTATTGATGGAAATGTAATTTTGTCTGCAAGATAACCCGTAACAATACTAATATCATTAATACCACATTTTTTAAAAACATCAATCTGCATTTCTAGTAAACTTTTATCAAATAACTTTACCATACCTTTAGGAATACTAATCGTTTCGGGCCGTAATCGTGTACCCTCGCCAGCAGCTAAAATTATTGCATTCATATCAGTTTTTTCCTTGCAGTATACTTCCTAATTATGTATTAAATTGTTTTCTTAATTTTGCTCATTTGTATATTTCAAGAGTTCTTTTGAAAGTTCTTTTTCCATTTCAAAATTTTTCCCGATTAAATTATTTTCTTCATTTGGATCGTTTTCTAAATCATATAATTCCTTAGTATTATCATGTTCGTTATGAATTAATTTCCATTTAGAATTTCGAATTGATTTGGTGTTAGGAGTTTTTGGCGGCGCCTTTTCATTCAAAGGATTACCTGTTTCAGAAAAAGCAAATTCTTCAGATATGTTTTGACCGTTAATTATAGGCATCAGCGATTTACCGTCTAATTTTTCAAACGATGTATTGATTGGTATATCTAACATCTCTAAAATAGTGGGCATAAAATCAATATGTCTCACTTGAGATGAGATTGTTCTAGGAGTAATATCAGCATTGTATAGATATGCAAATGTTTTCAATGTATAATCATAACAAAATGCACCATACGCCCTCTCGCCAATTTTTTCCCCAATACCAACCCCATGATCTGATAAAATCAGAATAATAGAGTTTTCCAACAATCCTAAATCCTTAATTTTATTCATTATTGAATTTAGGTAGATTTCTGTGTCTTTGAATAGTTTGGCATAACGTTCAACATTCAATTCTTTATTTTCAAAATATTCTTTACTAAAATTATTAAAAATTTTTAAAACTTCATTGCTTATACCCGAATGGATCTTACTATAATGAAGATAAAGAAAGAAATTTTTCCCATTATTATAAATCACATTCATTTTTTCTAATAACTTAGAGTGCCATTCAACTAGGTCAATTTCTTGTTCATTATGAATATTGAATTCGTTAAATCGTAATTTTGGTATGATTAATTCTGAATGAGCATCAGCATACGTATAATAATTATTTTCAGACAGATAATCGCCTAAAGTGAGAAATTGATTATTTTTGAATTTGTATACATTCCAATAGCTGTTAACACCAGTTCTATTACCATAACAGCCAGATAGAACGGCATACATAGCTCCCGTAGTATACGGTGCATATGTGATACTTTGTGGACAAAAAACAGATTTTGACTGTAGATTTGTAAATATGGGTGAATTCATAGCTGTATCAACCCTGCCTCCATCTATGAGAATAATTATGACATTTTTTTTCAAACTCTACAAGTATTTGATAAAAACCGTGTATATTTTATCTTGTGGAATCCTGCGAAATGTATTTTTAACGTAAATTAGGTTTTTTTTATATGAAATACCTAACTGAAAGTCAAATTAAAAAGTTCCAGGACGACGGATTTTTACTTTTAAAAAAATTCTTTAGTAAAGAAGAAATGGAACCAATAATCAAATCTATCAATAAATTTTCGGAATTACCATACAATTTTTGGGAAGCTGGAAAAGAAATGGCATATTATGAGACAAGCAATGAAAATAAAAATGAACGAATATTAAACAGGATTGAAAAATCTGTTGATTATCATCCAGAATTCCAAAAATTGGCAAATTCTAAGAAAGTTCTAAGTGCTATGGAAGATCTAATGGGAGGTCCATGCATACTTTTCAAAGATAAAATTAATTTTAAAAGACCCGGCGCAGGCGGATATAGACCACACCAAGATGTACAAGCAAGATGGGATGAGTTTGTTAAATATGCAATGAACATTATGATTTCAACGGATCGTAGCACCCCCGAAAATGGATGTTTAGAAGTTGCTCCCGGTCAACATAAACGTGGAATAATTGGAAAGTATCATACATGTTTAGAAGGAGATGATCTTAATGGAATGAAATTTGAGATGGTTCCAACTGAAATTGGTGATGTTTTATTCTTCGATCATTTTACACCACATCAGTCAAAACCAAACATGAGCGACAAACCAAGAAGTAATTTCTATCTGACTTACAATTTACTTTCTGAAGGAGATCATCGTAATGAATACTTGGATAAAAAGAGACATGATTTTCCTCCAGATAATGAGAGAAAAGAGGGTATGAAGTTTGAGAATAGCGGCATACATGAAGCAAAATACAAATGAAATTTCACTTTATGTAGCCCAACTTTCTTAATTCTTTTGAAATTTTTTCTTCTTCCTCTTTACTAAGTGTATTATCTAATTCCAAAGTATCATTTTGCATATTTTGCAACAATTTTTCCATTTTTTCAATTATGGGAAGGTTATTTTTTAAAATATTATTATTTTCGTATATGTCATTTTCCAGATCATACAAATGAATATCCTTTTTTGGGTTTTTAGAGTTTCTAAAATATTTGTATTTGTTTGTTCGTATTCCAATCCTATCCGATGTTGATTCTTTTTGAAAAGGCATTGTATGTAAATAGTTGGATTCTTCCTCTTCCGAGATTTCGTTAGTGGTTGAAACCAAACTTTTACCACTAATTTTAATATCTAATGGAATATCAATTAGATCAAAAATTGTAGGAAAAATATCAACATGCCTAACTTGTTTTGTAATAATCCTTGGTTTGATTGAACTACCTACAAAAAGTAGGGGGACACGAATTAGCTCATCATAAAGTGATAATGTGAAGTAAGGATCTCTGGAACGTTTTTGGTATGAAGTTAAATCTTTATTAGAATAAGTTAGTTTGGCCTTTCCAATTGTGCCTTTAACTTTTCCTGAAAATTTTCCGCCTACTTTATGGAGTGAATGTGGTAAATATTTTCTGCCTGCTTTTACAGCAGTATCAAATCTAGGCTGAAAATCTAAATGATTTTTATTTTCAAATGGAATTCTTTCCCCATGATCTGACGTAATAACTAAAATGGTTTTTTCAAGATCAATTTTTTTTAAGATTTTTCCCAACCAATGATCTATTGAAGAAACAGTTTTAGCATACATACTTGAGCCTGATTTTTCATTGTCAAATTCCTCAATTCCGATTGGTTTCTTTCCTTCACGAAGTGGATGTAGATCAAATATATGAAAATAGTAAAAGTATGGTTCCTGTTTTTCTTTAGATTCCAATAATTGTATAACCCTTTTAGTTAATCCTGTGGGTAAAGTTTCAGGCGGAGTGAGAGGTTCGATCCAATCATAGCTGTTATTTTCATTTTCAAAACGTTTCCGTAATGAATTGAAAGAAACAAAATTGGGAAAAGTTCCATATATACGATATCCATTTTTTTTTAAAATATCAATTAAGTTATCTTCATTTAAAACTATTTTTTGAGATCTGGCAGCATTGGCAACTTGAAAATTTGAGCTAAATATTGTATTAAGTGAAATAATAGTCCCGTCTGCAGATGATATTGCTTGTTCAAAATACATTCCTTTGCGAACCAACGAATCAATGTTTGGTGTTTTACAAGTTCTATTATTTCCATAGAATTGCTCTGATCTTAATCCATCAATCAGAATAAATATTATGTTTGGACGCATTGATTATCTGTTTTACTTTGAATATTTATTCTCTACACCATAATCTGATTTTGTTCTTATTTTTTTATTAATATAATCTATGTCAAGATTATTAAAAAGAGAACGGTTTTTAATAAGTTCAGTAATTTCGGTTTTAATTTTTTCAATGTCATCGTGTTCCTCCTTACTGATTGTATCTTTTGATAGTTTTAGAATAAGATCAACCAATCTTAGGTTAAACCTGAGATTTATATCCGCGTTAACAGTATTTCGTCTTAGAAATGGATTACTTTCTACAAGTACATCCATTTCAGATCTGAATGCTTTAGTTTTTTTAAAATGAATATATCCTATCAAAATTAGTAAAGGAGTACCAATAGTTGTAACAATCAAAATATAAATCTCAAAAGATGGAAAAACAGTCTTTAATACTGGATAATTATCAATCGCAAGAAAATATGTCACTGTAAGTGTATTGATTGCTGCTAAAATGAACGCAAAATATGTTGACCATCCCATTCTGAAATAATACCATCCTCGAAAACCTGTACTCGTCTTCACGTATTCCTATTTTTTGTGCACGTATATCAATATCACTAGCTACCAATCCCTAATTATATAATCATAAGAGTTTGATACAAATCATCGACTCATTTTAAATTAAGTTAAATGCTCATTATTTGTAATTATGTGGAAAATTCTGCAACCATCTTCCATTCATTTCGGTGCTGAAGTTGCACGTAATTACCATTATCCATCTAACTGTTTGATAATTACTTCAAAAGGTGCAATCTCTAGAGGATGGATCGATTATCTGAAAATAAAAAATTCAAATGTATTTGATGAGGTTGAACCAAATCCTTCTATCAAAACTGTTGAAAAAATTATGGGCGAATATAAAAATGAAAATTTTTCTAGCATAATTGGTTTAGGGGGAGGTAGTTCGTTAGATGTTGCTAAATTTGTGGCATTTAAAATGGAAAAAAAGAAAATTATGATCCCAACTACATTTGGTTCAGGGAGTGAAGTTACTAGAATTTCTGTGTTGAATGTTGATCGAAAAAAAACCAGTTTTCATAATGACAAAATTTTAGCAGACGTTGCAATAGTTGATCCCATTTTCATTGAAGGCACTCCTATTGAAGTAATAAAAAATTCTGCAATAGACTCGTGTGCACAGTGCTCGGAAGCATATGATAGTAAACTTGCTAATCCTTATACAAAATTCCTTTGTAATACTGCTTTTGATACATTAGAATATGCTATTCTTAATGATAAATTTGAGAAATTAGCTTTAGGCTCATTACTTACTGGGTTGGGATTCGGAAATAGTTCTACTACATTAGGTCATGCATTATCGTATGTTTATTCAAATGAAGGAATTATGCATGGTCATGCACTGTCATTTACTACCTTGATTGCTCATAAATTTAATAATTCAGTTTTCTACAAGCGATTTGAAAATATTGTAAAAAAACTGAATTTTAAAAAGATTTCATTAAATTTAGATCTTAATACTGCGAGTAAATTAATTTTAGAAGATAGAAAACATTTAGATAATAATCCTATACCAATAACAAAAAATGAAATAATTAATTTATTAAAAGAAATTAATTTAAATGGTCAGTAATAAACAGTTAATCATCATTTTTTTGAAATAACTTTAGCTTTAATTTATTCCAGTATAATTTTAGAGTCATGCCTATACCAGCAATAGCACCGATAAGCATTGTAAGAATAGCCATTGCGCTATTTGGATCAATATAACCTGGCATATCCAGCAAAAAGTAATGGAGGATTAGATCAGTGCTTAAGAACAATTCAACTATCAATATACTTACGAATTATTACTGTTTAATTAATTTCACTGTACATTTCGATTTAAAATTAACAGAAATTTTTTAGCTATACTATCCCAATTGAAGTTTTCTTGCATAATTTCTTTGCCTTTGGAGCTCATATTGCTAGCTACGATAGGTTGATCAAAAACTTGATTAATTTTTTTAATTAAATCATCGTGATTACCTGCTTCGATTAAAAAACCAGTTTTCCCATCTTCAATTAATTCTGGAATACCACCAATATTTGTTGCGATAACAGGTTTTTCCATTAGAAATGCTTCAATAATTGTTTGACCTAATCCTTCCATCCCACTTAACAATAAATAAACATCAATTTCAGAAAGAAATTTTTTTACTTCAATGGGATATTCTAAATTTCCTAACCAAACAAAATTTTTAAAATTTTTTAATTTTGGAATAATTTTGTCTTTGTAAAGTCCATCCCCTGCAAAATAAAACATTACTTCAGGTAACTCTTTCATTACTTTTGTTAATGTCAAAAGCTCACGTGTTTTTCCCCAAACATTCATTCCTTGCAATAATCCCACACATGGATGTTTCAAATTCATCCCTGATACTTGATTCCATTCTGACGGATCTCTCCCATCGACTGTAAATAATTCAATATTTTTTTCAGAAATGTTTTTTCTTACTACATTTTCAAGATATTTTGAAATTGGTAAAATTACTGATGCGTTATTAAAACATGTTTTAATAAAACGCTGCTTTTTTAAAAATGACAATCGTTTCTGGGGAGATGTGTAAATAGTTTCTTTGGCCCATTTTAATTCTTCCCAAACATTTCCTCGGAGAAGAATAAAAAATGGAATGCCTGCTTTAGTTATTTCTGTTGCTATGCCTGATAATCTATCTAATAATACAACATCTGGTCTAAACTCATCTAATAGTTTCTTAAGTTTTTTTTGTTTTCCTAATCTATTTTTAATATTAATATCAAAAAACTTGTTAGAATATTCTATATCATAAATTAATTTACATTTTATGTCATTTTTTTGAAGCGCATTCATAAACCCCTCTAAATGATAAAATCTTGTTTTGTCACCTGCAATTAATAATTTCAAGTTAAAAGAATGGTAATTGTTAAGAATTAATTATATTTGCTATTTTATGACTATTAACTATGAAATTTGGATTAGGCTATGACTGGAAAGAACTGAAGCGATTTGAGAAATTAGATAAAAAAGACCGCTCAATTGTTTTTTATTTAGAAAATGAATATTATTTTATTTATTTTCAGCCTATTGTGGAAAAATTGACACAAAAATATGACATAAAAATTTGCTATATTACATCAAGTAAAACTGATCCAATGTTAACTTGTAAGGACAAAAATATCCTTCCATTCTATATTGGAAATGGTATAGCACGTTCTAATTTTTTCATAAATCTAAAAGCTACTATTATTGTAATGACTATGCCTGACTTGGAAACATTTCATATTAAAAGATCAAAAGTATATCCAGTTCATTATGTGTATATTTTTCATTCATTAGCTAGCACACATTATATTTATAGAAAAAATGCTTTTGATAATTTCGATACTATTTTCTGTACTGGCGACTATCAAATAAATGAAATTCAAGAGAGGGAGAGAGAATTTAATCTTGGGGAAAAAAAATTAGTAAAACATGGATATGGAAGGCTTGATACTCTAATTGATGAAGCCCGAAGTACAGATATCAGAAAGAGTACGTCAAATAATAAAGTAGTTTTAATAGCGCCATCGTGGGGGGCTAATGGACTGATAGAAACTAAGGGTCAGGAAATTATTAGTATCTTACTTGATTCTGGATTTGATGTAATCCTACGTCCACATCCAATGACAATAAAAAAATCAAATAAAGTTATTCAAAAAATTGAAAAAGAATTTAAAGATAATTTAAATTTTAAATTAGAAACTGACATTAGAAATACAGAATCATTTTTTTTATGTGATTACATGATCTCTGATTGGTCTGGGGTGGCAATTGAATATGCATTTGCATTTGAAAAACCTATTTTATACGTCGATACACCACAAAAAATCAATAATCCTGAATGTGATCAAATAAACCTTGTTCCTTTAGAGGAAAAAATCAGATCACAAATAGGTGAAGTCGTTTCCTTATCTGAGTTATCTCTTATTCCATCAAAAATTAACCAATTCTTGCAATCTCAAAATAAGTTTAAAGAAAAAATTCAAAAAATTAAAGAGGAGACTGTATTTAATGTTGGAAATTCTGGTGAGCAAGGCGCAAAATATTTACTTGAATTAAAAAAATCTTTTGAATCGTGATATGAAAGTTATAATTTTAGCAGCAGGTATGGGTTCCAGATTGAGACCGTTAACAAATGACAAACCAAAATGCATGATAAAATTATTTAATGAAACCTTGATTGAAAGACAAATTAAAATTTTTCATAGTCATAACATTAATGATATTACAATCGTTACTGGATATAGGGGCGAGATAATTGATATTCCTGATGTTAATTATGTAAAAAACGAAAATTATGAAACAACTAATATGAATGAAAGTCTTTTTTGTACGCTTGAACCAACAAATAGCCCTGTTTTAGTAACATACAGTGATATTGTTTTTGAACAAAAAATTATTCAACAAATGTTAGAAATTACCGATGGTATAAGATTAGCTGTCAATCTGAATTGGAAGAAATTTTATCAGAATCGTTCCATGCATTCTTTATCTGAGGCAGAAAATGTTTTAGTGGAAAATGAAAGAATTCTTCAAATTAGAAAAAACATTTCTAAATCTTTACAGAATCAACAAATTGGAGAATTTTTAGGAATTATGATGTTATCCTCAGATCACGTAAAAATTCTATTAGAAAGATATTCTTATCTAAAGAAAAATCATATAGGCACATTTCATAATTCGTCCTCCTTATCAAATGCATACATAACAGATATGCTTCAAGAGATAATTAATTGTGGTATTAATGTTAATCCTGTTTTTACTGAGGGGGGATGGTTTGAAATAGATACACCAGAAGACCTCAAAAATGCTGAAAAATTAATTAACAAATTTTAGAGTTAGAGTAAACTAGACAACTTTTAATTTTTTCCTTTGGCGTCAAACCATTGTAAACTATCATTGATGGCTCTTGTCGTATTTTTTTTACCCATTAAAGATAATTCCCGTTGAGGTTCGCCAGTTATTTTACCACTTATCCTTAGAACCAATAATTTTCCTTTACCTCTAAAGTTGTGTTCAACAAATGGTTTTAGGTAAAATGAATCGCCAGGTTTAATCACATCAGTTTTCAATCCATCATGACTTTCATAGGATATTGAAACGTCTGTATTACCTATATTGTAACCATATTGGTGCAATCCTACTTTTAGATCTAAAGTTTTATCATTTTCACTTAAAACATTAACCTCTAAAGCCTTTGAATATGGTAGAGAATTAGCATTTGCTAATTCAACTAGCTCATAATTTTTTGTATCTTCTGGATAAAACCATTTTTTTGTGTTTTTGTGAAGTCGTACAATAACTTTGTTTGAAATTTTATCATATGAGAATAAATCTCTTATATTTACATTGAAATGTTCTGCTAAAATTGTGTATTCTGAGTAGGTTGGGATTTTTCCATTTTCAAAACCCTTCAATTTTTCAATATCCATATTGGTTCTCTTAGATAACTCATGCAAGGTAAGACTAGAATTATTTCTATGAAATTTAATCAATGACGCACTAGCATTCTCTTTTGATGAAAAATCTAATGCAAATTCCTTTCCTAATTTTTTACCTATTGAAGATAATTCGTGTTGAGAATCACCAGAAAGATTATTTCCATAAGTTAATGCCAAAATCATACCATTTTTTTTTGCATCTTTTCTTGTAGTAAAACTGTGAGGAGTAAATGGTGTAATATAATTAGAGTCGCCTATATTCATCACACCTACTTTTTTTTCACCATTCTCACCAATATAGTAAAAATTTACATCGCCAAGAAAATATGTAAACTGATGCATAAAATGTCCATTATTCCATTGAACCTGTCTACTACTTGGCTCATTATCGTCAACTACACATAACATCTCAATCCATTCTGGTCTAAATGGACCTACACTACTCATGGCTGTATCTCTATATTCATAGTATGGTTTTCCAGATCTGTGCATTATTCTACTGCTTTTAACAGAATCTTCACAACGCATTATCTTTAAGCCACTAGGACAATCATCATGCATAATGTAAAAATCACGTGCGTTCACAGGCCAGATTTTTGTGGCTTTTGATATGATTTCACTTGACAGTCTGTTATTCCCATTAATTATATTTTCAATTTCTTCCTTAGAAATTTCTAATTCTTCTGCTGCCTCAACTGCTGTTCGTTTTATATCATTTAATATACCAAGAAAATTATTTCCCATTCTTTTATTTTCAACAGATTCTCTGAGCTCTTTTGTAAAAGTTTTTTCGTCAGCCATACGTCGTAATAATACTAGTCAGATTTATATGAATTACTTATATTTTCTTTTAATAAATTAATTATTTCATTTTTTGTTACTGGTTTTGGATGATAGTTGTACTTAGAAATTAATCAACTTCTTTAAATTACCATTTTTAAGTCAATGATCGTGGAAATTCCAAAGTTATTTCATCCTTTATTATTTTCTTTTTTCCCTACGTTTTATGTTTATTCTCAAAATATCCACGTTTTGATGCCAACCGAATTACTCCTCCCATTATTAGTAATTTCTGGTGGCACAATTATTGGATTCATTATTTTAGAAAAAATTATAAAAAATAAAATCAAAGTTGCTCTCATTCTAACTCTTTTCTTAGTCTTATTTTTTTCATATGGCCATATATACAATATGTTAAATGACTTCACAGCAGACGGTTTTGATTTGGGTAAACATAGATACTTGCTTATTCCTTTCACTGTAATTTTTGTATCAGGTATCATCTATTTTTTGAAAACAAAAAGAAAACTAGACAATGCAACAAAAATTACCAATGTTATGTCAGTAGCAATCATGTTGATGATTTCTATGACAGTTATTACAAATGTGCTTGAAGGAAATTTTTATGGAAGTCAAACATTAGGATATGAAGAAAAAATGTTGGGAATGGGTTCAAGTCAGGAATTTAATCCAAATGATCTTTTCTCAAATCCTTCACCTAAATCTATTATTGATACTCAAAATATGTTAAGAGATAGCAATTTACCTGATATTTACTACATCATACCGGATGAATATGGAAGTTATCAGAGTCTAAAGGAATTTTTTGACTACGATAATAGTGACTTTGTTAATTATTTGAAACAAAAGGGATTTTTTGTTAATGAAAAAAGTTTTGCAAATTATCCTCGTACGATTCAATCTGTAAGCTCTTCATTAAACATGGAATATCTCGATAAAATAACTGAACAAGCAGGAATAAATTCAAAAAGTTATCATCTTCTTAATGAGCATGTAAGTGATAACAAAGTCATGTCAAATATGAAATCAAGAGATTACATAATTGTGAATGTGGGATCCTTTTGGGGTCCAAATATGGGCTTTGCTAAATCGGATGTAAATCTTTGTGAATTCAAACAAATTAACAGTAATTCATTGATGAATGAATTACTCCTTTCATCGATGCTTGGTTACATACAGGAAAGATTTACTGAACAAGGTAGGCGTGATGCTATTTTATGTACATTTGATGAATTATACACAATAAATGAAAAAATCCCTAAACAAAAGTTCGTTTTTGGTCACATACTGCTACCACACTCGCCATTTATTTTTGGTCCAAACGGTGAACATGTTACTCCTGGAATTCCACTAAATTCTTCTAAATGGGATGAAAGAAAAGCACATGTTGATCAAATAAAATTTGCCAACAAAAAACTGAAAATCTTAATAGACAAGCTTTTAGAATCTGAGGAAAAACCCATAATTATTCTTCAGGGTGATACTGGCTCATTATATACTGGAGACTTTAGTGAATCATCTATCATTACAATTCGTGAAAGACTGTCAAATCTTAATGCAATATACATTCCTGATGAAAAATATGACTTATTCTATGACGGAATTACACCTGTGAATACTTTTCGAATAATTGAAAACACTATTTTTAATGGAGATTATTTATTACTTAAGGACAAGACATATTGGAGCACTAAAGATACCCCTAATAATTACGAAGACGTCACTGATCATCTATTGAATTAATCTAGTTTTATTGTCTTTTTATACTGACATCTAGATGTCATATTTGTAATTTTTCATTTTCATTCATTTCTTTTGTTACTAACAACCTATACCAAATTTCTAAAGCTAAAATTCCTAGAAATTTATTAATGTATCTTGTATCAAGATCATTTTTTGATATGTGTTTGTCAATCCAATCAGAATTAATGATTTTATCTTCAACTAATCTTGATTTATCAAAATAATGAAGGAAGATTTCCTTCCCATACAGATTCCATAGATTGAATGTGTTGACTGAAAATCCTTGTTTTTGTATAGATGTCAGATGTTTTAAATTATATTTCTCAAGTAAGTTTACAAGTATAATTTTGCCTAGATTAGATTTAAAATCATATTTCTGCTCATTTCTAAGTATACAAGAAAATTGAATCAATTCCTCATTTTGTATTGGGGTAATATTTCTGATAGAAAAATAGTCATGAATTGATTTGTAAAGAGGTTGCATATTATGGATTAGTTTTCCATTATAATCTGCAAGAAATACTTGCGTAAGTCTAGGTAATGTATTATCAAAATAAGGTTCTAATATTTTATAGATGTCATTCCAATTAAACTGATTCTCCCTATCGAAGATTGATTCCTGATCCGGAACCCAATCTCTTTCATGGCAATTAAGATATGCAATTATTTTTTCATTAGAAGTTGAATTTTCATTTGTTAATTTAAGAAATTTTTTATAACGAAATGTGTAACCTCCAAATAATTCATCACCACCATCACCTGAAAGAAAAACATTTGTAAAATTCTTCATTTTTTTCACAAGATAATACCAGTGAAGGTCCCAAAAAGGCTGTTTCACAATACTAATGGCCTTTGGTAATTCTTCTAAGAAGTTATCAATTTCTAATATATGGTGATTTGTTTGAAATTTTTCTGAAATTTTTTTAGATGCGTCAGTTTCATCAGTACTTTCTCTAAATTTTACCGAGACTGATTCAATTTCATTAGATGGGTATTCTTCTCTTAATAATGCTAAAATCAAAGTAGAATCAATTCCAGAACTTAGTGATATTCCAATTTTACCTGTATTTGTTCCAATTTCATGAGAAATTTCTTCCCTTATTGATTTTTCAACAAATCCCTCAAGATTATCATCAATTCGTTTTTCATGAAAATTTTCAGGAAGTAGTTTTTGAGACAATGAATGCAGGTTAGTGGAATAACGAAGTGTAAGAATCTGCTTAATAGTTTCTAGTTCTATATGATTAAGTTTAGTTATATGTCACCACGTCCAATTCCTCTAAAAATAAAGCCGTTTTCTTTTGCATCAAGTGGTTTTACTAGACCAGTACAATCTATCAGTACGGAATTTTTCATTGTCTTAGAGAATTTTTTAAGATCTAAATTTTGAAATTCTTTGTGACCGGTGATTAGAATTACAGCATCTGATTCAGATAATGTATCGGAAATAGATTTTTCAGTAGTTAGGCCAAATACTTGAGATGTGAAATATGGATCAAAGATTTTAATTTTGGCGTTTTTTTCTGTTAAAATTCTGATAATTTCTTCAGAAGGTGCAATCTGTACATCGTGTATATTTGGTTTGTAAGATACACCTAATATTGCAATTGTAGAATTATTTAATGTCATACTAGCTTCAGATAATGCATCAAAAAGCAAATTCACAACATGCCTAGACATACTTTCATTAATTTTTCTCGCATCCTTTACAATTTTTAAAAAATCGCCGCTAAATTTTTTTGAAGAATTAAGATATTGATATGAATTTACAGGTAAGCAAGGCCCCCCAACACCTGGTCCTGGAAAATGTGGCTGAAAATTGTATTTTCGTTTTGCAGCTTCAATAACTGTATAAATGTCAATTCCTAATTTTTCAAAGAGTAATGCTAATTCGTTGACAAAGGCAATATTGACATCACGAAATACATTAGTGGTTAATTTTACGGCATTTGCAGTTTTACAATTTGGCAATGAAATTACTTCTACAGCAAAAACATCTGTATAGATTTGAGACACAATAGAGGAGATTTTTTCATCAATTGAACCAACCAGTCTAGGTAATTTTTTAAAATCTTTCATAATTTCTCCGGGATTTGCTGTTTCAGGGCAAACAGCTAGATGAAAATCTACTCCGGATTTTAGAGTATGATTTGAACCTTCAATTGTATGAAGTAATTCATTTTCTATAAATCCTGGTTCAACTGTACTCTCTACAATTACAATTTGACCGTTAGACAATAATTTGTTAAGACTTTTTCCAACAGACAATAAAGCAGTATAATCCGGAATATTTTTTTCATTCATTGGTGTTGGTAAAGATAATAATATAATATCACATTCTAGTACTGCTTTTGAAATATCAGTTGTAGCAACAAGTTTTTTTTGACTATGAACATTTTTAAAAATCTCATCAAATTCAGGTTCATCTTTTAATGGATAATCTCCAGAGTTTACCATAGTAACTAATTCAGCATTGATATCAATCCCAATAGTTTCAAAGCCAGAATTTGCAAAACATAATGCAGTTGGCAAACCAATGCGACCAATACCTATAACACCTATCTTTAATGAATTACTAGTTAGGTATTCTTCAATTTGATTTTTATCTAGTAAAGATAGATTTTTTGTCAATATTCTAATCGTATAAATTCTAGTTTTTGTAGTTTTGGATTTATTGGTTATTCTGCCTAATACTTAAAGACAGATAATATTAGATGTGAATATGCATTTTGCAGTAACAGGCGGTGCAGGATTTGTTGGAAGTCATTTGGTTAAACTTCTAGTAAAAGAGGGGCATAAAATAACTGTAATTGATAATCTACATAAAGGTAAAAAAGAAAATCTCTCCTCTGTAATAAATAAAATTAAATTTCAAAAAATAGATATTCGAGACTATCAATCCTTAGAAAAAATCTTGAAAAATATTGATGGTGTATTTCACCAAGCTGCACTAACTGTGGTACAAGATTCATTTTCAAAACCAGAGGAATATTTTGATGTTAATGTTCATGGAACTGAAAATATTTTCAAACTTGCACATGAAAATAAATTCAAAGTGGTATATGCAAGTAGTTCAAGCGTGTATGGTCACAAATCAAAAACACCAATTACTGAAGATGCAGAAAGAAATCCAATAAATCCATATGGTAAAACAAAACTAGAGGATGAATATCTTGTTGAAAAATATTCAAAATTAAATACAGAGATAATTGGTTTAAGGTATTTTAACATCTTTGGTAAAGGACAGACAATAGAATATGCTGGAGTGATAACTAAATTTTTAGATAGAATAAATGAAGGGAAGTCTCCAATAATTTTTGGCAATGGTTCACAAATACGTGATTTTATTCACGTTAACGATGTTGTGATGGCTAATTTAATGGCGATGAACAGTGATAGTTCTAATCTAATAGTAAATATTGGTACAGGAAATGCAATATCGATTCTAGAGTTAGCAAATATGATTATTAATGCATCTAGATTGGAAATAAACCCAATATTTGTAGAAGCACATGAAGGCGATATAGAAAAAAGCATTGCAGATATATCACAAGCAAAAAAACACTTCGATTGGGAACCAAAAATTGAACTTCAAGACTGGTTAGAGGAAATTTTGAAAAAATGAAATTATTAATTGGTGGATCAAGTTCAAAAATGTTCCATCTTCGAGAATTTGTTACGGCGTTAGAGAAATTAAATTTGGAATGTAAATTAGTTTTTGATGCAGATTATGCAAACGGATTTCCAAGTAGAAAATTAGAAACATGGTTTACTACTAATAGTAAATTTAACGATTTAATTTCAAGTTTTAAACCAGATGCAATTTTTGTTGATAGGCAACGTCATTTTGGTCTAGAAGCCATAAAAAAAGAAATACCATTGTTTGTTCACCTTAGAGGAAATCACTGGGAGGAGATAAAAATGGCCAAAGAAACTCTGTACAAATCTTTTCCAAAAAATATAGCCATACAAAAATGGGAAGAAATTTCTGAGAAATGCTTTGATGGTTCAAAAATAATTTTGCCCATCTGTAATTTTCTTAGTGATATAGTAATCAAACGATATCCACGTAAACCAGTTGAAACACTATACCAGGGAATTTCACCATCAAATTGGTTTCATGCTGATGGGATGAAATTAAAGCATCCATGTGTAGGATTACTTCAAAGCGCCACAATTTGGGATAAAACAAAAGAGATGTTGATCTTAACAAAAGTTTTAGAGAAAATGCCAAATGTTACATTTTATTGGGTTGGTGATGGTCCTTATCGTGATAAAGTTCTTCCCAAATTAGAAAAATTTGAAAATTTTAAGTGGCTTGGTGCACTTGAATATCCTGAAAAAGTTAGACAGTTTCTTAGCGAGATTGATGTTTATGCCTTACTTAGTGGAATAGATATGTCACCCTTATCGTTGCAAGAAGCACAATTGATGCAAAAACCTGTTGTTGCAACAGATGTAGGTGGTATCTCTGAATTAATGAGAAATAATGAAACTGGATTTTTAATAAAAAAGGGAGCAGATGATGAATTATTCAAAAAACTTGAAATTCTAATAAACGATGAAAAAATGTCGCAAAAAATGGGAAACGCTGGTAAGAAGTTTATCTCAAATAACTTTAATTGGGAAATAATTGCAAAAGGTTTTCAAGACAAAGTGCGAAAACACTTGGATTTATCTTAATACTTTATTTTTGGTAATCTCTTGTCAGAATCAAATGTTAGAATTAAACATACTCATCTATTAATTCGTTAATTATTTTGTGTAATTTAGATTGAGAAATCCTAGAAGCAGTTTCTGAACTAAATTCATTATATGGTAATTGTTTTTTGTTCTCAGTTTTAGATATTTTATACATATCTCCTATATCATGACAGAAAAGGTTCTCTTCGTTGGTAATCAATAACTCATGGAATCTTTCTCCTCTTGGTTTGGTGATTTTAAGTGAAGAAGTATTTCTATAGTCAGGAAATCTTAATCCATAAACATGTATTATGCCCTTAGCTAGATCCTCTATTCTAACAGAAGGCATTTTCAGTATGTAGATTTCACCACCTTCCAAAATTTTTGTTACTTTAAGTATCATTGAAGCAGCTTCAGAGATTGACATGATGTAACGTGTCATCCTTTTATCCGTGACAGTAAGAGGCTTTTTCATCTTAATCTGATTTTGAAATATTTGAAATACTGAACCACGTGAGCCTAAAACATTACCGAATCTAACTATAGCAAATTTTGTTTTGCCCTTTCCAGCATATGTACCAGCATCAAGAGTTAGTCTTTCTGCCAGTAATTTGCTTCCGCCTAGTGTAGATGTAGGATTAGTTGCCTTATCTGTACTTATGAATACAAATTTTTCAACTTCTTCAATAATTGATGCTTCTAGTATGTTACTTGTTCCAATAACATTAGTTTTAACCGCATCAAAAGGATTATCCTCACAAATTGCAATATGTTTCATAGCAGCAGTGTGAAAAACTATATCGACATTTCTTATAGCTAAATTTAGTCTGTCCTTATCTCTTACGTCACCCATCATAAATTTGTAAATATGGTTGACACCAAGATTTTCCTTAGCCTCAAATATAGAATTTTCATCATTTGAAAAAATCCGAATCTCTTTAGGGTTATATCTTAGTAATTGTTTAGCAAGACCCATACCGATAGAACCAGTACCCCCAGTAATCAGAATATTTTTTCCTTTGAATTCTCTTGATAAATCCATGTTCTTCATTTTTGCCAGAAACTTCAGTTAGATAAACTATACTTCTAATTACTCTTCCTATTTCGTAGAAATCAAAAGGTTACTATAATTAATTTAATTACAAGAATTTTCTACAAATAATGGATTAATCAATACAATATCTTTTATTCCATTAATCTAATTTTTTTCTAATGAAGGTACTATTAATTTCACCAACATCCGGAGGAATTGGTGGTATAGCACAACATGTAGATGGATTATCACAGTTTTTGACCGGAGTAGGTCATAAAGTTGATATTTTATCATCTGCGAATACATTTACCATACCAATTAAGCGTCTAAAAAATCCTAGTTTTATGTTTTCATCATTTTTAAAAACCAAATTTAAAAAAGGTAATGACATTGCTCATGCACATCATATTATTGCTGCATTAGCTATGAAAAATTTTTCTTGTAAAAAAATACTATCTATTCATGGTGTTTATTCAAAAAATATAGATCAACTATATGGTAAAACAATTTCCAACATATCAAAAAAATATGAAAAGATTGCACTAAATTTAGTAGATGCTATTACTGTAAATTCTAAAGAAGGATATGATTATTACACTAAAATGGGATTTAATGTTGTTCAAATTCCAAATGCTATAGATCTTAATCTAATTCCAAAAAAATCTAACAAACAATTCAAAAATCAACTAATTTTTGCTGGGCGTTTATCTAAAGAGAAGGGAATTGAAATTCTACTTGAAGCTGCATCACAACTGCCAAATAATTATCATCTTCTTATTGCTGGATCTGGTCCATTAGAAGAAAAAGTTAGAAAATTGTCAGATGAAAAAACAAATCTACATTATTTAGGATATCAATCAAAACAAAATGTGCTTTCTCTTATCCGAGGATCAGATTTACTCATTCAACCATCTCTGGAAGAAGGAATTAGTTCCACACTTCTAGAAGCAATGGCTTGTGGTACATGTGTTTTGGGTAGTGATATCGAGGGAATTAGTGAGGTAATTGAAAATAATAAAACTGGTCTGCTTGTAGAACCGAATAACAGTGATGAACTATTAAACAAAATTCTATATCTTCTACCAAAAAAAGAAAGAAGGTTAAGCATGGCTAACGAAGGACTTGAAAGAGTTAAAAAATATGATTGGAAAATAGTTGGAAAACTTTATCTTAATTTTTATGAATCTCTTCTAAACAAATCAATCTAAAATACTCAAGCATCATCAATTAGAAATTCGTGTTGAAGAAATTTTTCTCTCCAGAAATTACTTTTTTTGATAGTTTCTTTAGTTTTTTTAAGTGCATATTCTGATTTTTCATATTGTTTAAGTTTCTTATAACCAATCGATAAACAATTCCACGCAAATCCATGATTTGCTACTTTTTTAACTATCCTTTCAAAATCTTTAACAGCTCGTACAACATTTCGGCCATTCAAATTTTTATTGTTTTTAAAATTTGATCTTAAGTTAAAATCATAAGAAGTATTAAAAATATATTTATCTCCTGCATCATTGAAAACTTTTCCCTCATACGAACTATAATTATAATCCTGGTCAGTATTATTACCAACTCCTTCAAAATCAGCGTTATTTTCCAAAAGTTCATTCCATAAATCAGTATCAGGTAGTGGTTTACAGATTGAAAACAAATTCCAATCCCATGGATATTTTTCAGCTACATCCATAGTTTTTTGTAATTGTTCTTTTGTTTCTCCGGGGTAACCAGTAATAAAATTGGCTCTATAGTAAATTTTTGGACAAAGATCTAATAATCTTACCTTATCCCTTAAGATTTCTAATGTGAGAGGTTTTTTCATCTGACGTAGAATTTCGTCATCTCCACTTTCAATTCCAAAGGATAAATATGTACAACCTGATTTTTCCATATTTTTTAACATTTCTTCATCCAAGCTACCTAATCTCACACCATTTCCTATAGACCAAGTAAAATTGTAATCTCTGTCAATAAGACCGTCAGTAATTTCCATTACCCTTTCTCTCTCATATGTAAAATCATCATCTACAAAATCTACATGCCGAATACCAAATTTATTGTACAAAAGATCAATCTCTTTAAGAACTCTGCTTGAACTATGCATTCGTACACCCAATCCGTTAAATGATCTAACAGCACAAAAGCTGCATCTAGCTATACATCCACGAACTGTTTGCATGGTTGCAAGAGGAGTATCGTAATCAATTGTTTGCGCACCAGATAATATACCATATTTGTAATAATTCTTTAAATCTACAGCACCAAAATCTGGTATAGGTAAAGTATCTAAATCTTGTACAACATGAAAACCCGGTGATATATCTGCTTGATTTCTCAAAAGTGTTTTATTATTTACTACTACTCCAGTAAGAGTATCTTTTTCGTTATTTAGATATTCTACTAACCATAAAAAATGATATTCTGATTCGTTCATACATATGAAATCAGCAAATTTTAAATTTTTATCACTATTATTTGCTAATCCAGTCATATGAACTCCCCCGCATACAACGATGATGTTTTTATGATGCTTCTTTATTGTCTCTCCAACAAATTTTGTCCCCTCAAATGACGCACCAAACATACTGCTTAAACCAACCAAATCAGGTTTAGATTTGTTTATTGCATCATTAATAATCTCCTTCCAATCAACAGCTTCATTATTCTGTAATTTCTGTATACAGTGTAAGTGCATATCAAAAATCTGTACATCTACATCATTCTTTTCCTTAAACATTGACGATAAATAAAATAGTCCTAAAGGAGGATATACTTCATAATGAGTCTTATCCATGGGTTTAGATTGTGTACCCAAGCCTACAGTTGATTGAAATGTATCGTTTAACTGTTTGATAGTTAATCTAGGTACGCTAATTAACAGTATTTTTTTTATTTGATTTGTTTTGTTTGAATGCTTGACTAATTCTTCTTCTTTTTTTAATTGTTGAGTAAGATCTGTTTTAATTTGGATTAATGTTTCATTTGTTGTAATTTGATCTGAATAACTCATTTCAATATATCACTGTACATCGTATTTTATCTATAAGTATTATAATATGATTTGTACTATGAAGTTGCCTCATTAATTGTAGTTTAGAAAGAATATACTGTTTTCCATTCTAAATTAATAACATACACTGTTCAAATTTCATAAAAAGAGTATTAAGATGGATAATTTGATTTAGCTTATTGCAGTTAGGTGAAGGATTAGTTAAAGCTGAAAAATCGTCACATTATGTACGTTATCTGCTGATAATTGGAATACTTGCCCTTTCTTTTTCATTATCTGTTATGATACGGGCACAGCCTTTAGAGTACGGTTTTGAATTAGCTGAGTTTGATCCATTTTACAATTACAGAGCAACAGAGTTTATGGTAGAAAATGGTTTACCAGCATATTTGGAGTGGCACGATGATTTAAGCTGGCATCCGTATGGAAGGGATGTTTCAGCTACCTCACAAGTAATGCTTCATACTACAACTGCAGTACTTTACCAAACTTTTGGTATGGGTACAAGTCTACATGAATTTACTATATGGTTTCCGACGGTTATTAGCTCGCTTACAACAGTTGTTATTTTTGCATTAGTCAGAACAATTGGAGGTACTACAGCTGGGTTTTTGGCTTCACTCTTCTTTGCCGTCTCTCCTATAATCATTATGAGAGGTTCAATGGGTTGGTTCAAGTCCGAACCACTTGGTCTTTTTTACGGATTATTAGCTGTCTACATACTTCTTAGCGCTATAAAGTCAGACAAAGGAAAAGTATCTGTCGCAAAGATTGTGGGGGCTGGTATCGTACTAGCATTCGGTCTTGCTTCATGGGGAGGTATCCAGTTTTTCGTATTACCAATAGGATTTTTCTTCCTAGCATTACCATTTATGAGAAAAGATCACAAGTTCATCATATGGACTTCCGTTATTTTCACAATTGTATTCCTTTTGGTAAATGCATTATTGGATTTCTTAGTATTATCAGCAAGTCCAGACCAGATCAGTAATTCTGCAGGGCTGGCATATTTGATATTAACTATACCGTCAAGCCTTAATGGAATTTTCCTAATTGGGTGTACTGCATTTCTGGTAGCATATGTAATAATCAGGAATACATTAAGCAAAGCCCAGTTACGTAATGGTCTCGTACTCTTAGGTGGTACTATAATAGCTGGAATTGTAGTAGTATCTTCCGGTGTTATCAACCTACCATCATTTAGATATCTTAATGCCGCAAATCCCTTTTTGATTACAACTGACATGCTAACAGATTCCGTATCTGAGCATGCAACAACAACCATCGACATTTCATTTTTCTTTTTCTCAATTTTGATGATTTTTGCAGGAATAGGAGCGTGGTTACTCTTCCAAAAAAAAGTAAATCGTTCTTTCAAGATACAAGGAGAAATGGCGGCATTTGCTCTCATAATAGGATTTCTTGGAATCTATTTCAGCTCAGCATTTGTAAGATTAGAAGTGTTTGGTTCAATCTCAGTTATAGTACTATCATCCATAGGTCTTTCAATTCTAATATCAAAAACCCTGAAAGCAGAACACAGATCTACTAGTATTGTAACTAAAATTTCTTTTCTTGCGATAATTGTAATATTGTTAATGGTACCTATGGTTTATCCTGAAAATAATAACTGGACAAATCAGAATGAAGGAAGGCCTATTACTATACTGAGTAGTGGTGCTCAATTTAACATATCAACAAATGATTGGTATGATGGAATGCTATGGTTAAAAGAAAATACCTCTGAAGATGCAGTTATTGCAGCTTGGTGGGATTATGGATATTGGATTAGCACCATTGGTGAGAGAAAAACTTTAGCTGATAATGCTACATTGATAGATTGGCAGATTAGAAAAATAGCATCTACGTTTATGAGTACGCCAGATCATGCTTGGCAAATTTTAACAAGTGATGTTAGAACTGATATGAGTCCATACTATGCAAGTTTGCCGGATGATATTTTACGTTCAACACAAAATTCAGATGGTGTTTATGATATAAACCAAAGTAAACTTACTAATTTCAAAAGTTGGAAAGAAGATTCTTCATCAGAAAAAATTTACGATCCTGATGTAGCTGCCAGATATTCCACACTGTTTGATTATTGGGTATCAGAAGTGTATGAATTTCCACCGGTCGTAACTGGTTTAGACGCTGACTATGTTCTGATAAATCTTGCAGTAAAAAAATTAACTGATGATAACATAATGGACTTGTACACACTTAAGCAACATGGTGGGGATGAAACTAAGACTTTTTGGTTTATAAAAATAGCAGATTTACCTGTTACGGATTATATGACCACAGATTTGACTAGTTTTACTGATAAATTCTGGGATGAAACACTTTTAGGAAAATTGATACCATTTACCCCAATATTGTATGTAGATCCTGATAATACTGAACGTCAATCAGATACTTACATGCCAGGTTATATTGCAATCTATGTAGTAGATGTTAAGTTTCCACTAGATGGAGATGGTCCATTTCAATTAGTGTATAGCTCACCATCATTCGCTGCGAATAATGCTGGTCCACTAACTGGTCCTATAATTTATAAAATAAACGAAGAGTATAGCCCAAACCAATAAAATTAAATTTTAGATTACAAAAATAAACCTCCGAAGCATCCAGAAAATTTTTCAGATGTTGATTTCACAGAATGTTCATCAATTCTTTTAATTTCTTTGATTTAATATCATTCCTATTAACAAGTATTGAATTACAGTTGGCTTTAGTTGCTGAATTTATGTCATGAATTCTGTCACCAATCATGGTTACATCAGAAGGTGAAAAGTTCAATGATTCGCAAGTATTTTTAATTTGAAAAAACCTGTCATAATTCTCATCTCTTGTTATTATAGAAGAAAACTTTCCAGTGAGATTTAATTTTGCTAATATTATATTAGCTGATTTTTTACATTGCATAGTAACAAGTGATATAGAATATTTTTTTGATAGTAAATAATCAATTACTTCTTGTAGACCATCAATTTCTTTTACAGATTCAGATGCAATTAATTCTTCCTCACATAATAATTCAAATGCGTCATGAGTTAACTTTTCATTATTTTTTGAATACTCTATAATACTAGGAATTAAGGGAGAGAAATTTACCTCCAAATTAAATAATCCTCTTAGTTTTTTTTGAATTAGTTCATATCTTATTGGTAGTGTAACTAACGTACCATCAAGATCAAATATTATACATTTACTCATAAAACTTGAACCTTTGAGCCATCTTTCTTTAGTATCCAATCACCACAATCAATATGGCGTAAAAGGGTTGTTTGATCCGGATAAATATCGTTCCCTAAAATTTTAGGTTCAGTTATCTCACCCAATCCAAGTTTTACATAAAGATATGGTAAGTTAAACAGAGGATTTTGCTTAAAAATTTTAGATGAAATGTATCCCCATAGTGGAGTAGTTGTATGAAATTTTCCGGAATCGATTTCAGTAATGTTCATTTTATTATTTTGATCACCTTTTAGATCAACTGCATAATTTCCATGTGGTTTTTTATCAATACATTTTATTGCTGATTCAGACAGTTTATTGATATTTTCATCCACAATAATTTTGGAAACTGTTGGAGTCCCAGTAATGCCAGAAGGGGAAATATGTTTGAAGGGATATTCTATTCTTTCTCTAGAATATGAAGCAATTAATTTTCCTTCATGCCAGAAACTATCCCATGCAATATTTCTACCTGGAAGATACTCTTGTATCATAAAATCATCTAGTACTGCATTATTTTTCATAATCCATAGGTTGATCCAATACTTTGCTTCTTCATGATTTTTGCAAAGTAAACTCAAATTACCTCCAGCACCTTTTTTCGATCTTATCCATAATGGACCACCACTAAAATTTTCAAAACATGATTGTAACTCATCGATTGAAGAAAGTGTTTTAGTTTTTGCAACAGAAATATTATTTTCAAATAGAATTTTCTGTGTTGTTAATTTATCGTACGAAATAATTGATGAATTAGGTAAGAAAGTTTTTTGTTTTAGTTCAGTATCTTCTGAAATTACTAATGACTCAGAAGAAGGTTGGGGATGAATAAAATCTATAGAATGCTCTGCTACGATTTTTTTAATTAATGGGATGAATTGGCGATCTGAATGTCTTGGTGTCCTTACTCTGATATCAACATTAGGAAATTCTAGATGATATTGATTAAAATCAGTTCCGACGATAAAGAATTTTTCATCTATAACTCTTAGTGCTCTGACAAAATTTACGCCTCCTATGCCGCCAGAGCCTGTTACGAGTATTTTTTTCATTATTTGTTATCTAAAAAGACTCAAAATATGTTAAACTTATGAATTACACGAAAGTGTTTTAAAAAACAAGACTAAATAGCCTACAAATTTGAAGAAA
>Ga0209501_10001588_pt1 | contig 24787 bp, 25 predicted proteins | sample ArcticOcean_MG_C_4_FD_187434 | JGI IMG/M metagenome (GOLD analysis project Ga0209501, IMG submission 187434) | Marine microbial communities from western Arctic Ocean - ArcticOcean_MG_CB4_134 (SPAdes) (version 2) | ecosystem: Environmental > Aquatic > Marine > Oceanic | place: Arctic Ocean...
CCCACCAAAATGAGTTGGTTGCTTGACCCAAACTATCGCAATTCTTGGCTCTGACCTTCAAACACTCGCCTGCGCCCACACGATTCTCGACGAATTACCAACCACATTGATTCATATTATCGTGAAGGAAGCAGAATTTGGTTTGATGAGGGAGGGTCCTGGTTTACTCGAGATAGACTCTTGGCCGATTCTACCAGAATCCTGGTTAAGTGATTTTCAATTTCAACAACCAGGAGAGACTTCAACAGCGATTCGAAGATCATGGCTAGAGAAAGCATGTGCGATTCACCTCACCTCTCGGGGCACGATTTTTCACCTTCTGAGTGACTGCAGTATAACCACAAAAAACAATCTCATCACTATTCAAGTGAAAGGAGGAGGGCATTCCAATCAACAGTCAATATTAGTAGATGGGGTCCTCGATCTACGTGTTGAGGGAATGAAACATGATCTATGGGAGGGAGGAATTCGTCTCGGTGAGTTGAAGGGGGTGGAAATGGAAGGTGTTCGCCCCGATTTCCTCATTGAGACTTGGTGGAAAGGTGAAGAACCAACAGGGGTCAATTGGCTTCAACGAATGCAGTGGCGGGGAAAAGACCCGAGACGGTCAATGAGTGATGATATTCACAACGGCGTAGACATCGCCAGATCCTTCCTTGAGCACAATGATGCCGCTGAAACACTTAGACGAGGAGTGAAGCACGCAACATCATGACAAGTACCGCAGGCCCGACCCTGCGCTATGTCCAGAATACTTCTGATGGGACCAGGCATGCCATTCTCATCGACCCTGCAGATCAGACACCTGAAATGGCTGCCAAACGCTGTGTAGCAGCGGTATCCGCAGGTTCCAAGATGGTCTTGGTCGGTGGTTCTACAGGTACAGATATGAAGAATGTCCACAACACCGTGGTGGCGATTCGAGAGGCGCTGGAACTTGTCAGATGGGCATCCACACAGGATTCAGGATCATATGAAGACAGTTGGACGGCACCCATCGTACTATTTCCAGCAGGGGCTGCTGCACTTTCCTCAGCCGCCGACGGAATCACCTTCATGATGCTGATGAACAGCACTTCAACCCGATTCCTGATCGATGAACAATTCGAGGGTGCACCATTCATACGACAAGCTGGCGTTGAAACACTACCGATGGGATACATCGTCTGCGCACCAGGAGGTAAGGTTGGGAAAGTTGGTGAAGCAACACTGATTGAGAAGGGTGATGAAGATAGAGTGAGTGCTTACGCGATGACAGCACAAGCTTATGGTTTCCAACTTTTCTATCTTGAAGCGGGCAGCGGCGCGGCAACGCCTGTCGATGTGGGCCTTATCGCAGCAGCCCGCGAGGCCTGCAACCTCACTCTGATCGTTGGAGGAGGCATTCGTGATGGTGCAGCGGCGAAGCGAGCGGCTGCTGCGGGTGCAGATTGGGTAATCACTGGAAATCTGACCGAATCATTCGATGATGCTGATGAATTGCAAGAGGTACTGAAAGACTTCATCGATGAGATGAATTCTTGAAGATCAAGCAGCGTCTCTATTCTGCAACTCCTCAACGAGGGCCACCAACTGGTCGATATTTCCTTCCATATCCAAGATCAGCAGCATATATTCCTCTTCTCGTTGAATCGAGCGCACATTCTCTCTCTGTAATTCGTCGAGACGCCCACCACCTACAAGCTCCTCAAGATCACTCCTACGGACCCTCTCATTCTCCAACATAGTCTCTAATTGCGCTCTTCGTGCCTCCGCCACTTGAAATCGTTCTCGCAATTCTGCAACATCCCCTCTTCCAACACCACGTGCACGCAATTCACCCAGCTCAGAATCCAAGGCGCGTGCACGTTGTCTGGACATCGCCAACGACCTTTCCATCTCACCCAATTCTGTCCACATCGTCATGACCTCGGTAATCAAGCGTTCTTGGGAGAATGTGGTGAGGTGTTCGGTGAGCTGTTCAGGACTCATAGGGGCCATATCCTCAACCCCATCAGGGTCGGCATTCCGAACACTCACACCAATCACACAGCATCACCGACAGTCCATTCTTGAACCTTGAGGAAAGGCCGGTGCCAAGTAACAGGGTATTGGCTGGGGGAGATGGAATAGGGACACCGAAACCCCCTCGTCGCGTTTATATCGAGACCTCCGGTGGGCCGCGCCATGAAGGCTTATCGCGCAGCGGGAACATTCCGCAATGGCAGGACCGTTCAGGAGTACACTCTCGACGTCGTCGCCGCAGACGAGGATGAAGCTAGGCACTACGTATTATCCTACTTCGGCAGCCGCCACCGCACACCTCGCCGATTCGTCATCATCAACTCACTCGAAGAGATCAAACCTTCAGACTCGAGTGAACCTCGAGTCATCGCCCACTTCCGAGAACAGTGAAGCGCATCGCGGCGTTCAAGGCCATTCACCCGACCCGACCAATAGGGGGCGGGCTTGTGCACAGATTCAATCAGACCCCGAATCTACTTCTCGTAGGTGGGCCGAAGACAGGCACCACCTCATTGATGCATTGGCTACGAGCCCACAATTCGATATTCCACCCCTGGCCTAATGAGAGCCATTTTCTGATGGCAGGGGCGGCGGAATTTCCGACTTCCCCCCTTCATCCCAGAGGCTCAGCCATAATCGCCCCCCAACCCGATTACCACAAATACACCGATGAACCCTGGATCATCGATAAATCAGCATTCCACGTTTATTCAGACCGAGCCCTGTCTGCAGTGCGTGACCAGATGCCCACAGCTCGAGTCATCATCACACTACGCGACCCTGTGGCCTTGATGCTGAGCATGCATCAAGAGCATTCGAAGCGACTGGTCGAATACAACACTAACCAGGCAGATATGTTCGACCTCGCCGCATCGCGGGGTTTCAAAGCAGACATCGAAGACCCCCTCACTTGGAGTTTCCTAGGGTTCCCTCGGCTGAAGGATCCTACATTACGCTGGGTCGAAGCATTGGGCAATAATGTCCGGGTGATTCCCCTCTCTTCGATCAAGAACGACCCCCTCGCAACGATGAATGACGTCCTAGAATGGCTCGACCTCGACGAATTACCCACCGGCACTGAATTCCCTCGCCACAATGAAGGAGGCGGCATGAACCCCGCCGGTTGGGCGCGATTCTTACGGCAACCCCCTGATTTCCTCATCAGCGCAGCCAGAATCCTCCTCCCTTCACATCGACTGCGCCGCGCTATCTTCGACCCTCTGCGCAGCCCTGGATTCAAACCCAAAGCAGCAGCGCGCGAACCGATAAGCGAACAACAGCAAGCCATTCTAGAAGCCGCCTTCTCAGAAGAAGTCGAGTTCCTAGCAGACCTCGAAGCCCACATCGATCCAGCGCTCATCATCTCTCACTGAAACGCCGAAACCCCCCAAGCCACGGAATGGATGTGGTGAACGACACGGGTGCGTAACGGTGAAAGCAGAAGGCAAGGAGCAAATCATGTGTTGAAGAAGGCAGCCATGCGTCAGTACTGGCGCATCCAGCAGAGCCAGACCCTCATCTCGATGGGCTTCTGGTGCACCACCTTGACTCTCCTCCTCTGGCCACTTGTCAGCTGGAGATTCAAAGCGATGGAACCTTTCATGGGCATTCAACCAACCTACTTCGGATTGGCGGGAATCGGACTCAGTGTCCTCGCCATCGTGCTCTCGATAGGCTGGGTCTACGACGTTACCTTCGGCCTCTGGCGCGAACACCTAACCATCGTACAGGAACGCAACCCATTCACCACCTACAAACTGAATGTACCTTTCGGGATGATTCTCTCTCAAACAAACACTATTCTGAGGAAGATGTCCGAAGACGACGAAGAAATCCAACGGCACTGCGACTTCGTCGACCGCTGGTTGGAGTGGAATTCACAACAAGAGATCTGGGTGCGCTCGATGTCGTCATGGAAGAACATCATTGGTGAGGAGGACCCGTTTCTGGTACATCTCCCTCCGGAAGCGCGCGCAGCCCTCGAAGATGCGGCTGATGAGATGCAAGACTTCTGATCGAGCCTTTGGGGGTTGAATTCGTGGACTTGGAAGTGATTGTGGATATCGCGATTGATGCGGGGCGAGCAATCATGGAGGTTTACGAGCGCGCCGAAGACTTCGAAATAACCCACAAAGACGACGACTCACCTCTGACAGAAGCAGATTTGGCAGCCCATAACGTAATTGTCGCAGGCTTGCAAACCATCGATTCCACGCCGATAGTATCCGAAGAAGGACGGGTCGGAGACCCGCGGTCCAGCGATAAATGCTGGCTTGTCGACCCACTAGATGGAACGAAGGAATTCATCAAGCGGAATGGTATGTTCACCGTCAATATCGCCTTGATGCGCCGCCACGGTGAACGCTGGACCCCTCTGTTCGGCGTCGTTCACGCTCCTGTGAGTGGCACCACGTGGTTTGGAGGCGCCATCCACGCTTCAGAGCGCCGCGGCCCAGAGGGGGCCGGTCAGATGTTGGTCAAACCGACACAGGGGGGTGGCTCGGTGCGGCTTGTGGCAAGCGGCTCCCACCGAGGTGAGAAGGACGAGTCTTTTGCTTCGACACTTGGTGATTACGAACTTGTTCGAATGGGCTCTTCTCTCAAGGCCTGCATCGTCGCAGAGGGCTCAGCAGATCTCTATCCGAGATTCGGCCCAACATCGTGTTGGGATATCGCCGCTGCTCATGCAGTTGTTTCCGGCGCTGGTGGAATCGTTGTTGGACCAGATGGGAAAACATTGGATTATGATTTAGTCGAGAATATTCTCAATCCATTTTTCCTCGTCGCGGCTGATGAGCGCTGGACTGCGGATTGGGTCGCTCATCAGGAGTGAATGCGCCAGCGATCCACATTGAAGCCGGTCAGATCCTCGAGGAGATTGAGATCAGCATTCACCTCCTCAACTAGAAGGCTCCTTTGAGCATCACCGATCTCTCGTTTTGCCGGCCCCTCTCTGGACAGCACGGGCATCTTGTAGACATTGACTCCACGACTTTGTAGCCGCATCACGATCGGTCTTTTGATAAATCTGGGTAACAGGCTTGCAGTGAAGCGAAAAATTCTGCCGAAGATAGTGATGGAGCGCCTGTCTGCTGCCACATTGGCGTTGTGTACCGCGTCGAGATCGAAAGTGTGTGCAGCCAACTTTAGGTGAGAACAGACTTCGGCGAGAACCAATTCAGGTTCACGGCGCATTCGATTCGCTTCGATCAACAAGAACGAGTCGCGCTCGAAATACTCCAACCAGCGCGAAATGGCGGCGCCATAGAGTGTGTCGCAATGGAGCCGTGGATCTGACCACGCTTGAGCAAAATCAGACCAATCACTTCCATTCTCAACATCCTCGCCAGTATCGCGAATCATGTTCCAATGTGAGATGGTTCGACTGACCGGCTCGCGCAGACAGATGACGAAGCGCGCGGCCGGCCAATTTTCCGCAACACGGTGGGGTGCGAGAGGACAAGCGAGCGCGTGAACAGAACAATCGATTCGAACTCCATCAGTGGCGAAGCAGGTCGAATATGCAGACCAATCAGGCCTCGAATCATCCCGTGGAAAAGTTCCTTTGTGCGTCGCCACCATGTTCGGCTCCTTCGGCTCCGAGACACAGATTCCTGGATGTTGTGTCAGTGCCTCAGCCAACCAGGTGGTGCCTGATTTGGGGGCTCCGAGAAGAAACGCATCAACGCGAGGAACCATCGACTGCCCAACCTCCATGACTCCGGCTCAAGACCTTCCGATATAGGAATTCACGCCCGTTGAGATACCGCAGGCAGCCGTCGCAATGAAATACAGGCCATAATTCGCCCCGCTCCCAGAGGGATGAAAGATGGTTAACAAGGTAGTTTGGTTCACGGGCCTCTCCGGCGCAGGGAAGACGACCATTGCAATGGCTGCAGCTGAGCGTTTTGGTTGCGAGGTATTGGATGGGGACACCATCAGGGACTTCTTCTCCAACCACGATTTCAGCCGCGAGGGAAGGGAGCGACACCTGCTTGGCATCGCCAAGATGGCTAGGATGATATCCAAACACACACACGTTATCTGCTCTTTCATCACACCCTACGAAGACGTGCGCGAGAAGATTCTCGACATCCTGCCAGACAATGCAATCATGGTCCACATCTCCACATCGCTGGAGGTCTGCGAGGACAGAGATGTGAAGGGCTTGTACGCGAAGGCCCGTTCCGGCGAAATCACCAACTTCACAGGTATCAACGACCCATTCGACGAGCCGAAGTGCGCCCACATAACATTGGATTCCAGTGGTGTTGTGGGTAATTCCATTGATGACATGGTCGACCAGCTCGCACATCTCTTCGAGAAACCCAAGGCAGTCCTTCTGCCCGGCCGATGGCAGCCACTTCACGTGGGTCACGAGTGGTTGATCCAAAGAGAATTGGACCAGGGCAAGAGGGTCGTCGTCGGAATCCGAGACACACCAGTATCAGACTCAGACCCCTTCTCGACCGACACTCGGAAGAGGATGATTGAGTACAGATATGCAGGTGAAGAGGTGGAGGCATGGGTCATGCCCGACATCGAAGCAATCTCCTACGGCCGCAAGGTCGGCTACGAGCTCCGTGAGGCAGACGACATCCCCCCTGAGGTCTTCGCGGTATCAGCCACAGGCGTGCGTGGCGGCAATCGCGCGAATGTCTCCAAGAGAGTGATGGAGTTCATGATCGACGAAGGCATATGGGACGGCGAGTAATCCGATACTCATTGATCCGACACTCCACCTACACGTCGAGGTTTAACCTGCGACGGCTTCATTGCACCCGCACATCTCGCTATCCTCGATGGGCACCTCTGAGCGTAGGGCTGGCGGCGCACAAAACCCCACATCCGACCGAGTCGAGTTGCAACGTCTCGCGCAACTCGTCGAACTGAACCGCGAACGTCTGCAGACCATCGAGCAGCAGGTCATCAGATTGGATGAGGTCAGACAGGAGCAAGCGAGGGCGCTTCTCGCCCTCGAATCCATCCCAGAGGGGGGAGCGAGCAATGTGATGATTCCTCTGGGCGGCGGCGTCCAGATCATCGCAGATGTTCGGGGTGAGTCCGGTGCAGTGATAGACATAGGCAGTGGTGTTCAAGCCGAACGAACGCGAGAAGAAGCGTTGGAGATGCTGACCCATCGGAACGAGGAACTCATTGGGCTGATGGACATGCTGAAAGCCGAATTCGATGAGACCGAGAAACTCGTCATTGAACTCGCGAATCAATTCAACGACGGGGCCCAAGAATTACAGGATGAGGCCCCCGAAACCGCCGCACCGAGCCCTACAACACCCCCCACAGAGCAAGAGCCGATAGAGCAGAGGACCCGCCGCAGACGTCGCAAGCGCGGAACCGATCTGACATTGGATGATTGAGGCGGAATAATGGGTTTGTTCGACCGCTTCAAGAAACGCGCTGAGAAAGCCGTCGATGAAGATGAATTCACAGTCGAGGAAGATTCTATCGAAGCCGAGGAAGCGTTGATTCAACGCCGTCAATTGATGGAGGCGATGGAGCGCGCGAAGGACGCACCACCTCCACCACCACCCCCTGGCTTCGAGACATTCAAAGAAGAGGTAGAGGACCAATGGGATGATTTTGTCGAGGAATTACCTGATGATCCGTTCAGTCAACCGGTTGACAAGAAATCCCGTAAGAAGGCTGTTCGGGTCGCATCCGTGGCAGCGGCGAAAACGTCGGATGAGCCCGAGGAAAAACCACCACACGACCGAATGAGAAGCACCACTGGGCGCGCACTCGTGGCCACCGACGAAGTCGTGATCAAAGTGGATCTGGGCGAATCAGAAGTAAAGCGGGGCGGCCGCATCATCGCATCCAGCAAGGTTCTCGATGAGATTCTAGAGGAGTTGGAAACGGATCTTCTGATGGCCGACATGGGTCACGCCGCTGTCGAAGAGGTGATGACTGCGTTACGCGGCTCGCTGATCGGAGCCCGCATCGGTCGCAAGGCCGAATTAGCCGATGTCATCGATGAGGCTTTGCGAAAAGCACTACTCGATCTGTTGGAGTCAGGTTACTGGGATTTCGATAAGACCGTGAAGTCATTCGCAGCCGAAGCAACTCCAGTCTCAATCATGATGGTCGGCGTCAATGGCACTGGTAAAACGACGACCACAGCGAAGATCGCACATCGCCTGCAGCAGAATGGCTACTCGGTGGTGCTAGCCGCCGCCGACACCTTCCGCGCAGGCGCAATCGAACAGTTGGCGAACCATGCAGACAGACTCTCGGTACGCTGCATCCGTAGTCAGCGCGGCGGTGATGCAGCGGCGATTGCACGCGATGCTTGTGAGAGCGCAGCGGCGAGGGGAGAGGATATCGTGATCATCGACACCGCGGGCCGAATGCAGAACAAGATCAATCTGATGGAGGAACTGCGTAAGGTACACAGAGTCACGCGCCCACATCTGGTGCTCTTTGTCGCCGATGCCTTGGCAGGTAATGATGCGGTGATTCAGGCGAAGGAGTTCCAGAGGATGCTCAATTTCGATGGAGCCGTGCTCTGCAAACTCGATACCGATGCCAAAGGTGGTGCTGCATTGTCCATTTCGCACGCTACGGGACGCCCCATAGTGCTGGCTGGAGTAGGCCAAGGTTACGACGACCTCCGCGATTTCGACCCGCAATGGCTCTTGGCCTCGATTCTGGGCGACGACTGAGTGAGCCGACCGCGTCTTTCATCAACAACTGCTCGTGTGTCGCGACGAGCATGACAACAGAGGAGTCGAACACAGCACTGGTGGTGGTTGGCAACCCAATCATCGAAGGACACCTCAAACGAGTCTTGCACAAGCGCGGATGGAGCATCGAAGTATGCGGTGACGGCGATAGTGCAGTCGACCGATATGTGCAACTGCGACCCGCTTTGGTCTTCATCGCGCTCGACATTCCGACACTTGACGGACATGTCGCCGCTCTGGAGATGAGAGAAGCCGACTCTTCGGCGCGAATCGTCTTCGTCACTGGCCATGGTCGGAAGACGATTGCCGAAGATGCCGCATACTCCTCGGGGGCCGTCGGCGTCTTGGTGACGCCGATCACAGACGCACAGGTCGGTGAGGCTTGGAGTGATTGGCATGGCACCATTCCAGAAGCCCCGGGACTTTCGGATCTCGACGCGCTCTACCCCATTCTCGAAGACCCCGAACCCGAACCACCGGCCTTTCCAACGATGCCAGGGATGCCGGTGATGCCTGGCTTGCCCCCACTTCCAGATACCACACCTGACGATCCCGGGAATGTCGAATTACCATCAGCCTCTACTGCTTCGGTGGTGGATTTCAATCCTCAAAAGAAGAGGAGCAAGGTTCGTTGGTTGGTGAGATTGACCGTCCTCTTCCTGCTCACAGGAGGGTCTCTGGGTGCTGCGCATTACCTCGGCTTGGTCGATTTGAACGGTCTCATCGAAGAATTCCGTTCCACAATCTCGTCCCTGATCAATTGATTTCACTGCTTTCATCAACAATCAAGACAGCAGGAACTTGATTCACAATCGAGCTTCCAGGCGGACCATCGGTGACAGTCTTCATGGAGACAGAACCATCGGTCAACAAACTTTCATCTCCTGCTGCCAATCGCAGTCCTATTCTCCAGCGCTTGATTAATTCTCGGAGAAGAAGCACTGAGACGGCGGAAAGAATGAGCAGTGCCAGAATCAGATTGAGCAGAGATTCAAGATTCACGATATCTCCTCAGACACGGTCCAGAAGAGCTTGGAACGACACACTCGCGTATTCTGCTGCAGCAGCAGCAACATCGTCGGCAGCATGGATGCCCGAGCCGACGATGATCGCATCCGATCCCGCGAGCACCGCATCGCGTGGATGCCCGTAGCGCTGCCCCATCGCTCCAGCCCCTACGTCGAGATTCACCCCCGGCGTCCAAATCATCTGTCCATTTCCAACCTCGGCTCGCAGTGCACCGATTCTATCAGCGGAACTGCCATTGCCGATGTATCCTATCACATGCGGAGAACCCCGGCCAGTGGCGAGGGTCTGAGTCGTGTATTCGGAACCCAGCATATTACCACGGCTCGACATCTGTGCCAGCAAGAGAACGCCGCCGACCCTCTCGACATCAGCCCAAGCGGCGGCGATGCCATCAATCACATCGGGCCCGGATACACGATGAGCAGTGACGATGTCGGCCCAAGAGCGAATATCATGAGCACCAGCCATCTGTTGCTGTGAGACCTTGCCGATGTCGGCGAACTTCCTGTCTTCGAAGAGCAGCAGATCGTGCTGTTGTGCCGACTCTACCAGACGCTGCCAATTCTCCCGTGAGAAGTCGTCGACCATGTCGGCGTGAGTCTTCAGTGCAGCGATGTGTGGGCCAGCGAGATTCACCAAGTCAACCAATTCGTCAACAGTTCTCATGTCAGCGGCTAGGCACACCAGTGAGCCCTTACGAGCAGCCGTCTGCATGAAGCGGTGGGCGAGAGGGTTGGCACAATCAGTCCAGCGCGCCCCCCATGCGTCCTGCGGTTGCATCGACGCAATCCGCCGCTGAAGGTATCTCAAGCCTTTCCCCCTGAATCATGATTCAGGCCGATGGCCTGCACCGGTTGGTTCATTGACGGCACGCCACGGTTGAGCACCACCGAGGTTCACTCATGGGTATGTCGAATCCGGTTCATTCATTCGAGGTTACGACCCGAGACCTCGAGGGACTTCCAGATGCGCGCGGCGACACGGTCAAATTGATGCTTGAATCGAATTATGGAATTGACGTTGGCGCGGTTCGAGTAATCTTAGGCTACCAGATTCGCGCCACGCTGACTTCCGAAGAAGCGGAACGAGTGGTATACGACTTATTCGCCGACCCGGTGATCGAGCGGGGCAGCGTCGACAGCCCCCTGCTGGATGACAAATCAGTCTTCCCGGATTCTCCTCAGATAGTCATCGCGACTGGGTTCAAGCCCGGCGTCACCGACAATGCAGCGCAAGCCGGACTCGACGGACTACTGACGATATTCCCGCACCTGGCAGGACGAGCGGAGATGGTGACCAGCCGAACATATCTATTCTGGGGGGTGCCGGAAGGAACCACTACTGAATGGTTGGCGAGCAAGTTGCACAATCCGATGATAGAGCGAGCGAAAATCGCACAAAGAGCTGACTGCCAAGCTGGAAACTGGCCAACATTGGACTTTCCCGACCGCCAACCATTGAGTCATCAAGAGCCGTCGGTCGTCGATCTCGAAGTATCCAACGAAGATCTGATCGAGATCAGCGAGACCGGCCTTCTAGCACTGAACCTCGACGAGATGCAAGCGATTCAGAGGCACTACCGAAGTGACGAAGTCAGGGCTGCGAGAGAGGTGAGGGGGCTGGTTCCAAACACACCGACCGATGTCGAGCTCGAGTGTTTGGCACAGACTTGGTCTGAGCATTGCTCACACAAGATATTCGCTGCCAGAATCCATCATGTCGACACTGAGACCGGAGAAGATTCGACTATTGATTCACTGTTCAAGACGCACATCATGAAGCCTACGCTGGACATTCAATCAGGGGTCGATTGGCTACTTTCGATCTTCCATGACAACTCCGGAGTCATCGCTTGGAATGATGATTGGAGTCTTTGCATGAAGGCAGAAACCCATAATTCTCCGAGCGCACTGGACCCATTCGGCGGCGCCATAACGGGTATTGTTGGTGTCAATCGTGATATTCTGGGGACGGGCCTGGGCGCGCGTCCGATTGCGAATACCGATATCTTCTGTTTCGGCCCACCAGATTATTCCGGCAAGATCCCCAAAGGGCTGTTCCACCCCTCACGTGTCTTCCGAGGCGTTCACGCGGGCGTCCGGGCTGGAGGAAATGAGTCTGGTATTCCTACTGTCAATGGGGCGATCATCTTTGATGATCGATACTTGGGCAAACCGCTCGTCTATTGTGGGACGGTAGGTATGATGCCTCGTCGTTTGCCCGATGGAAGAGAGTCTCACATCAAGACGCCGACACCTGGTGATATCGTCTACATGGTAGGCGGCAGAGTAGGTTCCGATGGGATTCACGGCGCCACATTCTCGAGCATCGTGCTGACGGAAGAGAGTCCATCTTCGGCTGTTCAGATAGGCGATCCGATCACTCAGAAGAAGATGATCGACATGATTCTGGAAGCACGCGACAGCGGCCTCATCCAAGTCATCACCGACAATGGTGCTGGCGGCCTTTCGAGCAGCGTCGGCGAGATGGCAGAGTTGACCGGCGGGGCGGATCTGGATCTCTCGGTCGTGCCGCTGAAACAAGCTGGACTATCGGCCTGGGAGATTCTCGTCTCGGAGTCGCAAGAGCGCATGACTGTGGGTGTGAAACCGGCTGACTGCGAAGCGTTTGAGGCACTCGCGGAGCTGCACGAAGTCGAGGCTACGGCAGTCGGAACCTTCACCGATTCCGGCTCATTCATAGTCCGATTCGGTGAACAGACCGTAGCCGATCTACCGATTTCATTCCTCTATGACGGCTGCCCCCAACTGCAACTCGAATCCGAATGGACACCCCCCGTTCACGAGCCGATCATCTTCCCTCGATGCGATGCAGCCGGCATGGGTGAGATTCTGCGTCGGTTGATGGCGCGCCCGAATATCGCCAGCAAGGAATGGTGGGTGCGCTCATACGATCACGAAGTCATCGCCCAATCTGTCATCAAGCCTTTCTGTGGCGTGAATCACGATGCTCCGGGCGATGCAGCGGTACTCGCGCCGATTCAAGGCCAGACCCAAGGCGTGGTGATTTCGAATGGTATAGTTCCGAGATATTCAGACATCGACGCATTTGCCATGGTAGCGGCCAGCGTTGACGAAGCACTGCGAAATGCAGTCTGTGTCGGCGTCGATCTCGACCTTATCGCTGGCCTCGACAATTTCTGTTGGCCCGACCCTGTGGAATCCGCAACAACCCCTGACGGCCGCTACAAACTCGCACAGTTAGTGCGTGCCAACCGTGCCTTGGATGAGGTCTGTCGAGCCTACAATCTACCGTGCATCAGTGGCAAGGATTCGATGAAGAATGATGTGGTGATGTACGGTGAGAAGATCAGCGTTCCACCTACTATGTTGTTCAGTTTGATCGGCAACCACGTCGATGTGCGAAAGGCGGTTTCAAGTGATTTCAAGAAGGCTGGTGACCTAATCTATCTTCTCGGTGAAACCCACCAAGAACTCGGGGCGAGCGAGCTCGCCTTCATGCTCAGAGACGAGTCTGACGGAATGAGTGGAATAGGGGGCGACATACCGCAGATCGAAACAGGGCGCAACTTGGCGATGTACCGCGCTTTGACTGCAGCGATGAGCCAAGGACTGGTAGCCAGCGCTCACGATTGCAGTGACGGGGGGCTCGCCGCAGCACTGGCAGAGTGCTGCTTCGGCGCCGACTCTGGAGCAACCATCGATATCGCTGGACTTGAGAGTGACTGCAGCCATCTCGACGAGTGGGGCGCACTGTTTGGAGAGAGTCTCGGGCGTATTCTCGTCAGCATCGCAGCCAATCAGGAGGAAGCATTCCTCAAGGCGATGGCTGGCAATTCCTGCACCTTGTTAGGGGCGGTGGGGGAGGGCGATGACATCACTATCAATTATCGTGAAACCGAGGTGCTGCAAGCCTCAATGGATGCACTCAGAACTGCCTGGCAAGGTACACTCGATGGGGGTGCGAACCAATGATCGAGCAACCACGAGTGGCAGTCCTGTCCGGCTTCGGAATCAATTGTGAAGCTGAGACCATAGCGGTCTTCGAGATGGCTGGCGCGATTGCCGAGCGAGTTCACGTCAACCGACTCGTCAATGGTGAATTGAGCCTTGAAGACTACCACATCATGGCCGTTCCTGGTGGATTCTCATTCGGAGATCACCTTGGCAGCGGACGATTGATGGGCAACCGCCTTCGCTTCGGATTGCGCGAGCAGGTTCGCGAATTCGTCAAAGCAGGCAAACCAGTGATAGGTATCTGCAACGGCTTCCAAGTCCTTGTCAAAATGGGCCTCCTCCCTGGTGATGAAGAGGTCAGCCTGACCCAGACAGCATCCTTGGCACTGAACGACAGTGGGCATTACGAAAATCGTTGGGCTACCCTGGAGTTCGACCCCAACAGCCCATGCATTTGGACCAAGGGAATGATTCGCATCCGAGTGCCAGTTCGTCATGGTGAAGGAAAGTTCGTCACCGATAACCGAGCACTCCTCGATGAGTGGGCCGAATCCGGTCAATTGGCTGTGCGCTACGTCGACCCGAAGTCCACTTATCCCGCGAGCTCGGACGAAGTACTTCCATACCCGGTCTCGCCAAACCAGAGCTGGCGCAACATAGCCGGTGTTTGTGACCCATCGGGCCTCGTATTCGGCCTGATGCCACATCCGGAGGCCAACCATTCCACATGGCTAGGAGCGACGTGGACACGTGAACTAGCGAGTCCCGAAGAACACGGTGAGGGCGAAGGAATGGCGATTTTCCACAACGCAGTCGAGTATGTCCGTAAATCGTGCTAACGCAAACCAAATAACCAGACTGGTTAGTCATTGATTTGTGGCTCGTCGTGATTTCGACCCTGGTCAATACTCCAAGGTTGAGAAATCTACCATATATTCCTCATCCGCCGACGACCCGCCCACAGACTCCTCACCCCCTGACGACCCGAATATTCCTGATGATTCTAGCCTACTATGGAGCTGGTCCTTCGGCCTTTTCGTTGGAGGAATATTTTGGCTGACCTTCGCGGTATTAGTTTGGCAACTACCAGAGCTGGCGCAGGCTACTTTGTACGAATCACGTTGGTGGGGGTTACTTGCGATCTGGGCCAATTACTGGGCACTGATGCCTTGGATAGGATCCTTCCTGTGCGCATATTGGGCATTCTTCCGAACTCCTCTATGGCGCCGACATGAGATGTCTGGCTGGTCTTTCGTGGTCTTTTTCTTTGGCCCGTTCTGGTTCTACCTCTTTTTCGCAGGATTTCGCATCTTCAATATGATTTCTTGGGCGTGGTGTGTGCCCACGGTCCTTGTCACTTTTATTGGTGTACTCCCCATGCTCGGTGGCCTCTATGGGTTCTTCATCGGCTTCGAGGAGGAACCATTCCCTGGAGAATTCGGTGACAGGAACCTCTCCAGTGGCATAAAAGGAGACGACGTGACCCAACTCCAGGAAATTCTCAATGCAGCCCACGAAGAGAAGATTGGAGTCGACGGTTCGTTCGGCTCACAGACCGAGGGGGCGGTCAAGGCATTCCAAGAAGAGGCCGGCCTGAAGGTTGACGGAATCGTTGGTAAGATGACCAGCGCAGCACTGCAGGTGATTGAGATAGTCGAGACGATTGACGACGAAGACACCGATGAAGACATCGTTCAAGCCGAAACCGCATTCCAGAAACTCATCTCAGACATGCCATTCGATGTGAAACAGGCGATCCAGATGATCTGGAAGCGCCGTCTTGGACTTAAGATTGAATCTCTCACCGTATGGTGGGAGTGAAACCGAGCCTCAGCCGTGGCGATGCGGCAGCCCCCCTCCACCACCAACATTGATTGCAGTTCTTCCTTGGCGAAGACATGGCGGACCCTTCAATCGTGGTTGAGACCGCAGCCCCCCTCATCGACGTTCTCGCTCTCTTGCACCCTACCGCGAAGCGCAATTCTCTGCGCCGAATGGTAGACCACGGCAGAGTTCGAGTCGATGGCCAGAAGGCGAGCCGAGCCAATATGCCGCTCAAAACTGGCTCGACCGTCGAAGTACTCGCCCGTGCAGATGGCGACAAGCCGCTGAGCAAGCCCAAAGAGGAGATTCCCGAGCCAGAGGTCATCTATTCCGACGACGAAGTCATCGTCGTCGACAAACCCGCTGGCCTGCTCTCGGTGGCCACAGACCACGGTGAAGCGGACACGATGTTCGACCGCACGGCGAAATGGGCATGGGAGAACGGACGAAGCCGCGCACTGCTGGTGCACAGGCTCGACCGAGATACCTCAGGCTGCATGATATTCGCGCGCACGCTAGAGACCAAGGACTTCCTCCAATCACAATTCAAAGATCGCACCATAGAGCGAATCTACCACGCGGTCGTGCACCGCGAACCGGAGGCGAAGTCCGGTAGCATCACTCTGCGTATTCAGGAGTCCAAAGACAAGCGTGTCAGACTGGTCGATAAGGGAAAAAGAGCCGGCCGCGAAGCCATCACACACTGGCGACTAGAGAAAGTCGGACCCGCACACAGCCTCATTCACATCAAGATCGACACCGGTCGCAGAGCCCAGATCCGCCTACACATGGCTCACCTCGGATGCCCGGTCGCCGGCGATAACCGGCACGGATTCGGCATGGCCAGCGTCAACAGATTATGCTTGCATGCAACATCTCTTGGATTCGAGCATCCAGACGGCGAGCGGAGGGTCATCGGGACGGAGATACCTCGGCTTCTGCTCACCGAACTCAACCGACGACTCGGTTGATCATTCGAGTCGTCTTCACTCGAGGACATACAGATTGTATTGTCCAAGGTGCAGGGTTTGGTGCCATAATCTGCCAAAGTGAAGACCAAACAATTGTGAAGGACTCTGAGAGTCCGGTCGGCCAAGACTCTGAGGGCCATGGTGAATCCAGGCCAAGACCGTCGCTCGAAGCCAGCGACAGGCGCTCATCCCAAGTCGTCAGAAGCGGCTTCAATCCTTCGGGCTGGCATGTAAATCTTCACTAGAATTGCAGTCATGAAAGCAATCGCAGCGGAGACATAAGCCGATGCGACCATACCTTCAACGAAAGCATATCGAGCATATTCGATGAGCTCGTTTCCAGCCATATTCCCCTCAGCGACCATTTCTCCACCGATTTGTATCGCAGCCGCAAATGACTCGTACGGCAATTGGCCGAGATGTTCAAGGCCGTTTGGCACAACCATGTTTCGTTGGTAGAATTCGTTCAGAACCGAACCGCCAATGGCGATTCCGAGAGCCCCACCAATCTCTCTGCTAGCATCATTGGTAGCACTGCCTACTCCGGCTTTATCGGTATGGATCGATCCCATCACTAGAGTGGTCGAGGGAGCCATAATCAATCCCATTCCTAATCCTATGAGTAAGAAGATGAGGGCTAATTTCGAGTAATCAGTCTCGACGGTCACGGTTGTAAAAATCAGCATTCCGACCGTCACTAGAGTCAGACCCGCTGAGACCACGTTATTGCTACCAAATCGAGCCACCAAACGGTCACTATTCGCTGCCGCTGGCATCAGACCGAGCGGTAGTGGCAAGAATCGTAGCGAAGCCTCGAGCGCGCTATGGCCCCTAACCAGTTGGAAGTGCAACATCTGGGTGAACATGAATGAGAACATCACGAAGAATGCGAGCATGATGGCGAGCAAGCCCATTGAAAACCGACGGTCGCGGAAGAATTCAATCGGCAACATCGGAAACTCGATTTTCCGCTCCCACCTAACGAAGAGCAGCGAAAGCACGATGCCCAAGGTACCGATGCCTAGAATCTCACTCGATGTCCAACCAGCGCTCGGTCCCTCTATGATTGCATAGAGAATAGAACCCAAGGCCCCAATTGAGAGCAAAGCCCCGATTGGGTCGAGTGGGCGCTGTTGATTATCCTTCGAGTGCGGAACGAGAAATAACCCCAGAAGAAGAGCTAAAGCGATGATTGGGACATTGACCCAGAAAACCATCTGCCAGTCATAATTCTCGACAGCCCAACCACCGACGAGAAGCCCAATTGGGGCACCCGCACCGGCCATCGCAGCCCAAATTCCAACCGCTTTCCCCCGCTCCTCAGGAGGGAAGACGACGACCACTACTGAGAGGGTCGAGGGCATGACCAGTGCCGCTCCCAAACCCATAATCGCGCGCGCGACAATTACTTCTCCAGAGGTAGATGCATACATCGCAGTCGCTGCAGAAGCGCCTGCAACCATGATCAGGCCGATTTGCAAAGCGCCTTTACGGCCGAATCTATCGCCTAAAGCGCCCATAACGAGGAGGGTTCCGCCGAAAATCAAGGCGTAAGAATCCATTATCCACTGAAGTTCAGTATTGTCCGCTCGCAGATCCTTCGAGAGTTCGGGAAGAGCGACGTTGAGAGTGACATTATTCAGCATCACGATGAGGAGACTCAGACTCATAACGCCCAAGATTGCCCAGCGACGCCGATGAATCGTTTCAGCATCCAAAAAGAACACTCCACGAGGTTTTGGCAACCATCATCGAGAGTCTCTTGCTTCGTCCAGTACTTGAATTGGGGTGACCGGTTTTCTTCATGGGCGTAATCCCCCATCTCTTTGGCGGGAACCTCATCGTCCATGGGAATTTCAAGGCATATATGTCCTTCAATCCGCAGGTTTGAGAGCAGTGCGCGTGGTGGTTCATTCTGAGAGCGGCGCATTCAACAGACGCTTTCATTAATGCACCGCAAAGGGGGACGAATATGACGACACGATTGAGTCCGCTAATCCTCGTGTCGTTGCTGCTGATTTCGAGCGCCGGCAGCCTAGCTTCGGGAAGCGCCAGCACCAAGGATGCGGACTTGTCCCTCAGCGTCAATCTCAATGACCGTATCCTGATGTCCGACGAATCCTTCCAAGCGGTGTTCAGCGCCTCAGGATTGTCGAATACTGATACCTATATCCTGACTTGGAACCTCAGAGAGGGAAACACGACTCAAGGGACCTCTCTGGCCTCGGATACGATATATTTCCAACCATCCGGCTCGAATCATTACAAAACCCTCGAAGCCTGGCATTTCTCTACCGATTCGCATATCTATCTCTTGACAGCAACCCTCGAGAAGGCGGGCGAGCCTACGAGCGCGGTATCTATTTCGGAGAAGTTTTCGGTTTTCCGAAAGATGATTGCGCCAGATTGGGGTGATCTGATTCTCTTCGGTGACAGCCTCACCGATGCCGGCAATGCATACCGTGACTGGGGCACACCTGAGAGCCCACCATACTTCGGCGGACGCTTCACCAATGGCAATGTCTGGTTGGAGCGGGCGCATGATTGGCTCGGCATCAACACGGTTACGGCGCAGGGCGCTGATGCCGGAAACAATCGCGCCTACGGAGGCGCGACTACAGCGAATGGATACTATCTCTGGGTGATTCCCAATGTCGGCCAGCAGGTCGACGATTATACTAATTCTTTCGATATAGGCAGCGACGAAGTCGTCGGTCTGTGGGCTGGTGGCAACGACGTGCGTAACGGCGCTGACAGCAGTCAAGAATTGTTGAACAACATCAATGAACACGCTGAGCAATTGATCAGCGATGGGGCCGAGCGAGTGATTCTATTCGAAATACCACCTATCGACAGAATTCCCGAATTCCGAGACAACTCGGATGAGGACAAGGCTGCCAAGGCCTCGGTAATCTCTGACTTCAACTCCGCGGTCTCGACGTTGGCGACAACGCTCGCAGCCCAGCACAGCGTCGAGGTCAGCGTGATTCCTGTCTGGGGGGCCTTTGAGGAAGCTTACTGGAATCCCTCGGCCTTCGGATTCGACAATGTCACCCATTCTGCTTGCCAGCACGATGGCATAACCTGTGACAGCAACGACCCAATCGATCCTGTCCCGAATCGCTTCATCTTCTTCGATAACAAGCATCCGACAGCACCGATCCATCGCCTCCTATCACTGATTTTCAGGGAGGCAGTTGGTGTGTCTGACTACGACGGCGACGGAATGGCAGACACCGAGGATGATTGTGACGACACGATGCCGGGGGGGGAGATCGACAGCATGGGTTGCCCCCCGCCCGTCGATAGCGATGGAGACGGCGTGCTCGACCCAGACGACGACTGCCAGAACACGCCGACAGGCGAGCAAGCCAACGAAGCCGGTTGCTCGCTCAGCCAATTGGACTCAGATAGCGATGGCGTCTCGGACGCGACCGACCAATGCCCCGAAACCACTCCTGTTGGCGTCTCGGTGGACGCTTGGGGATGCAGCGGGACACAGGCTGATTACGACTCCGACGGCATCGTCAACGCATTCGATCAATGCCCAGGAACACAACCAGAAAGAGTGGTTGACGATAATGGCTGTTCAGCCTATCAGAGAGATTCTGACGACGACGGAATCTTCGATGCCTTCGATTCCTGCCCCGCTACCGCTGCCGCAGAAGAGGTCGATGCGAGCGGCTGCGCCGCATACCAACGAGATAGTGACGGAGACGGAGTAGCCGACGCCTTCGACGAATGTGCATGGACATCGCCGGAAGAGGCCGCCAACGATGCAGGGTGTGGCGAGAGTCAGCGTGACAGCGATGGTGATGGCCTCGTGGATTCCGATGACCTTTGCGCGGGAACGCCCGAAGGTGAGGAAGTAGACCGGAACGGATGTGGGCCCAGTCAGCGAGACACAGATGGTGACGGTCTCAATGATTCGGCCGAGTCCTGTCCTGAAACTCCAGGTTCCTTGGACGGTTGTCCGGCAGTCTCGGTCAGTCTTGAGTTGCTGCAAGAGATCAGCGAGCCAGGAATGGCTCGAATCGCCATGACGCTGAGTTGTGAAGGTGGCTGCAGAGCAGAGGTCGTCGTTGGCGATGAAGTATACGGGCGGATCTCTGAAGGAACTCATCTGCTGATGGTCGATGTCGTCGATGGCCAGACCGTCATCGTGACAGTATCTTTCGGCTCATCGACGGCTGAGGATGAGTTGACCATCGTCTTCCTAGATCCTGAAGCCGAACCTCAGCCAGAACCTCAACCCGAGCCGGAAGCTCCGAGAGCTGACGAAGCGGTCGATATGACTGTAGTGATGGCGATTGCGGCGTTGGTGTTTTTGCTCAGCGCTGTCATCATTATGCAGAAGTCGGAACTTCTCAAGAAGCGAAAGTAATCACTCTTGCAAGAGTCGGTGACCGCGCTGGTAACCCTTCTTTGAGACCTTCATGTTCACAGTACCCAACTTAATCTCATTTGTGATCGCAGCCTCGCGGATGCGTCCCTTGACCCTGACTCGCAACTCCGAATCCTCGGTCAGATGGCGCGGTTCAAGAATGAATTTGTGAGTCCGTGCACCGCCAGGCAAGACGTGACCCATCCTCACGCAGGCTCCGCCTCGAGCAGAGAAGTCAGATGAGTCATAGCGTACGCACATCTTGATTCCCTCGATCGGTTCCTCCGAATTGTTCGCGATACGGGCTTCGACGAGTAATTTCCCTCGATCTTGTTTCATGTCAGCAGTGATTTCGATACCTTCTTCCATTACATAGCCACCTCTCGATAGGTCAGTTGACCCATGTCGAATAGATGTTCGCCTTAGCCGTGCGGAGATGGATTACAGAATTCTCTTACTCCCACCCTGCTTTCTGGTGAATGCTCCAGCAGCGGGAGCATTCATCTCCATCGCGTATGTGCAGGTGTTGCCGATGTCACTTCCTAGACGAGCGATGGAGCAGATGGGCTTCACAGTCTGTTGCCTGACCTGCGATGCTGCGGACGTGGCGGGCAGCGAGAGGTGCCGCGTCTGCATTGAATCGCACGCACGGGCGCGGGAGAGGTTGACCAGCGGACCAGCCTCGAGCAAGGCAGAGCGGCTGGCGCGCGAGTTCGTGACGATGCTGGCCGAGCCGAGCAAACACATCGACGATACGATTCATGGAGAATCGATGTTGGTCTACCAACGACTCATCGACGCTCATCAAGGAATCGAAGAGGCGACGACGATCGAACAGGTAGAAGCCAGATTTGCTCGTCAGAGGAGGAAGCAGGACAGGTCATTGATCAAGGACGTAGCCAATCAGAGTCCTTGGGCAAAGCGCCCTCCCGATGCGGCTGAGCGCGAGGAGATGCTGGCGATGTTTGGGGTTGAGAAACCTCAGGAAGTTCCAACTTGGGACGATCTGATTGCTGAAATCGGTGAGCTTTTGGAAGAGGATTGAGCGCCCCGAGCCTTCAAACGAGACGGTGGCAAGGAAGCGTCCAGATGGCAGCCGAAAGGGACCCCCGAGCCTCGCGCCTAGAGGCGGATCCATTCGATCGCAGCAAGTCGCCTCGCACCCATGCTCGAGCCCGCGATGACGGTGCTTGGCGGAAACCTCACGTCAGAGTGGTGTTCGCGAACGAAGGTGGGGGACAGCCATTCTTCCGAGTCTTCGGGCAGCAGCCTCAGCAGCGCCCGACGAAAGTCCACACCGGCTCGATATGGCATTTCTCGAAGATCGAGGTCCAGCATCTGTCGCAAGCCACCCTCGCTTTCACCATCGCCCTCGCCTTCATGACGACGAATGGAATCTGGGGCGCTCTGGCCTCTCCACAGACCTTCGTATTTGGCGGCATCGTCTACTTTCTCGCCTTGGCCCCCGCCTTCGTCTTACACGAGATGGCACACAAAGTCGCTGCCCGTCATTACGGATGCTGGGCTGAATTCCGAGCCTCACCAGGCGGGTTGCGCTTCGGTGTACTGCTGGCCGCCGCGTTCGGCATCGTCTTCATGGCTCCTGGAGCGGTGATGGTGGTTGGGAACACAAGCCGAAGTCAATTCGGTAAGATAGCACTGGCAGGACCCATCACCAATGTAGCGCTATGGAGCCTTGGTCTTGGCATGGTATTGATGGGAGCTACAGCGAATCCAATCCTCGAAGTGATCATCATTCCATGGATGTGGGGCAATGCGATTCTCGGGACCTTCAACATGCTACCCTTCGGGCCACTCGACGGCAAGAAGATCAAAACCTGGTCAGATACCATCTTCTGGGTCTGGTTCGTCATCTGTGCGAGCCTGATATGGTTCAATATCGAGCACTTGCCAAGCCTTCTCTAATCGGGTGCACCGCGCCCGAGATGAAGAATCAAAATGACTGAAGATGACAGGTTGGGAGGTGGCGCGATGCGCCAATACATTTTGCTCCCCCCCCTTCAAACTTGAGGCGGCCTCAGTCAATTCGTCTCAGAGATAGGCGTTGAGAACTGGTGACTCGTCGCAGTGGAAGAAGATCAGCAAAGCCCACCAGGTGATGAGGTCCAGACTGTTGACGAGGTTGGCTACACCCGTGTTCTCCTCGCCGTAGCCCTTGCCATTGGTGTCCATCCAATCCTCCATTTCCTGCAGCGTGTCACAGGTCTGGTGGTAGCACCAATAACCATCGACCAGTCCTCCGAAACCAACGGTTACAGTACCGAGATTCTCTTGAAAACTCGCGTGGTCGCTTCTCGCCGTCGTGTCCTCGTAGACGATGATTTCCGGCCTGTCCATGTCGAGCCAGACATCGGTTTTCCATGTTTCATCTGAATAATTGACGCCAATGAGAGTCCCCATCTGCTCTTCGAGGCCCAGAGCATCCGAGCCAATCCAATTCGACAGGCCGACCATTCCTGGTTGATTGACAACATCGTGGTCGAGAGATGGCCCGATATAGACACGCATCGGCCAAATCTCAGAATCCTTCGGATATCCATTCTCGTCTATCTGCGGGTCTGGATCACCGTGCGGTGCCCCACCGCCTCCCGGCCAGTTCACTCCAGCCATGTCGAGATTGATGTAATTCGTCACCGTGACTTCTGGATGGTCTTCGGCGACGTAGTATTCGGTCCAATAATCCGAGCCGCGCTTGCCTCCCTCCTCGCCGGACCAGAGGCAGAAAACCATCGTTCGGCGACTTTCGAAGCCCGCCAATACGCGCGCGGTCTCGAGCACCATCGATGTTCCAGCGGTATTGTCGTAGGCACCGACGCGGGTGCCGTAACTTCGCGAGCCGGTGGTGTGAGGGTCGAGAATGACCGCGTTGGCGGGCGGGGCGACATCGAAATGAGCGCCGAAGACCAGCCATTCATCGATTGACTCACTGCCCCATTTGTAGGCACAGATGTTGTATGCCTCTGGATTCTGAACGCTGAATATGTCGGTAAATTCGAAACGGTGCTGACGAACTTCCAGACCGAATGAGGACAGCTCGTCAATGAGGTACTGCGCCCCATCTTCGTATGCGGCGTTACCCTGACCAGCCCACCTGTCGTAGTAGCCTTGACGGCCATCGACGCTGAACAGGCTGATTGCTGGGTCGGTGATTTCGTACAGCCTGTCATAGACCGTTCTGCCGTGGATTATTCCAGTGGAATGGGCACCTCCGACCTCTAGACCGAGGTCCATTCCACGCTGAATGTTGAATGTCCGAATTCCGACAGCGCCACCGGTCTCGCTGCTGTGATTGACGCTGTCGTAAGTCGAGTTGAGACCGTGTGCGACTCGGATGATTCCATTGCCAGCCTCGCCTCGTTCACCACTTCGGGAAAGCCAAGAAACCCAAGATTCCTCTTGGTTCCTGATAGGCCAGTTCTGGCGACCCGATTCACCGATCATGAAGAGCATTGTTTCGGTTCGCGGCGGAGCGAGAATCGAGATGCTCAGTCTCTCACCGCGAGACAGGTCGAGCACCGTCGAGTTCTGCACGAAGAGGGTGCTCGGATCGATGATCAGATACGGAATGAATACGGACATCGAGGCCTTCGCCTCAAAGCCCACATCCTGGAAAAAGCCGGCGGAGATTCCTTCGGCCGACAGGGTCAGATCTTCAGGCCCAGCGGCGTCACCACCTTGCCAGAAACAGCCGCTGACCGAACTCAGGAGCATCAGCATGATCATGCCAACAGCCGGAAGTGCGCGGGCGCTCACGACTTGCGGACCTATGGTCCGCAGTTGAATGTCTCGCTTTCGTGTTGAGTGACTGGGTTGAGCCCGGCTACAGCAGATCAGGCATTGAACTGCGACAGGCAGGTGAGCGAGCCATCGGCTTCGCGAATGGCATCCATGTCGACCGATGTGATGGCGAAT
>Ga0209501_10001591_pt1 | contig 24776 bp, 21 predicted proteins | sample ArcticOcean_MG_C_4_FD_187434 | JGI IMG/M metagenome (GOLD analysis project Ga0209501, IMG submission 187434) | Marine microbial communities from western Arctic Ocean - ArcticOcean_MG_CB4_134 (SPAdes) (version 2) | ecosystem: Environmental > Aquatic > Marine > Oceanic | place: Arctic Ocean...
AGGCTAACCGCAAGTAGAGTTGGTTTATCTTGTGATTTTGCTAAAGAATATCTTACAGATTCTCCGGAATATCGTGCAGTCACACAGGCTATCTTTGTTGATTTGTTTAAGCGAGGAGAAATCATTGAGGATTTACGGCCTAATATTTATGACCCGGTCGAAGGAACTACCATCGCAGATGCAGAAGTTGAGAGATTGCAAAGAATGACACAACTCGTTGATGTCAGGTGGACAACTGAAAGTGGCGAAGATATTGCGATATCTACTACTCGGCCTGAATTAATTTGTGCCTGCGGCGTTGTCATTGTACACCCCGATGATGAAAGATATCTAGATTTGGTGGGCCAACAAATTCACTTGCCTGTTGAAGTAAATGGGAGAGGAACTAGCGTTGAAATAAGAGCCCATCCATCGGTTAAATCTGATTTTGGTTCTGGTGTTTTGATGGTTTGTTCATTCGGAGACCAGAACGATGTTACTGTTTTCAGGGAATTAGGATTGAACCCATTCCAAGCCATCGGCTTGGATGGTTGTATGACTGAAATCAGCGGACCCTTGGTTGGCATGTCAGTTATCGAGGCACGCAAAACTGTAATTGAAAGCCTTGAGGCTGATGGTAGAATTCTATCAGTGGAGGACCGTCAGCAAGAAGTCCCAGTCTCAGAAAGAGGGAAAAACCCGGTTGAAATTATTTTATTGAAGGAATGGTACATTCGTCAAACCCACAAGCAGGAGAGGATTGCTGAATTAGCTGATGAAATCAATTTCACTCCCCCGCGAAACAAACAATTCCTCTTAGATTGGATGGAAAACATCTCAATTGATTGGCCAATTAGTAGGAGACGTTGGTATCATACTGAAATCCCTATTTGGTATTCGGAAGACAAACGCAAAGTCATTGTGCCACCAGTTGGTACCTATGTTCAACCTTGGAGAGAGTCCCCTCCTCAAAATTCAAGAGTGTTAGACAGAGATACCAAGGAAGACTTAGGTGATTGGTCTCGGATGGAGAAAAGCCTCGGTAATATTCAAGGTGAAGAAAAAGTATTCGACACTTGGATGGATTCCTCAAACTCGAATCTCTACGTTTCAGGCTATCTTAATGATAGCGAAACATTTGAGCGCGCATTTCCAACAGGTCTTCGTCCTCAAGGAAAAGAAATTGTCCGCACCTGGCTGTATTACACTTTGTTGAAATCAGCACTGTTGTTTGATAAACCGGCTTTCAAGAATGTTTGGATTGATGGATTAGGTATGGACCCTTGGGGCCGAAAGATGTCCAAGTCATTAGGGAATGGAATTGACGCTAATTCAGTTTTAGAATGTGGGGCTGGTGGAAGGACCGGTTCATGGAAGGTCAAAGGCCCAAATAAAACGGTAAACCTGAAAGCCAACAAGATTGGATCGGAATGTTTCCGATTGTGGAAGGCTTGTGATGCGCAGGTTGGGGATGACTTCCAAATCAATCCTGAAGAGATTGAGGCCAAGTATTACGGCGTACTTACAAAATTATTCAACGTGGCTCGTTTTGCAAGCCAGTTTGAAGTGCCTGAAGATTTAGAGACAGTGCCATCAGAATTGAGTATATCAGAGCAATGGATATTATCAGAATTTGCTGAAGTAAACCTAACAGTTAGAGACGCTTGGGAAAATATAGATATCTATACTGCGGCTCAAACAATCAAGAATTTTGGTACTGGGGTTTTCCCAAGTCATTGGCTTGAAATGGCAAAAAATAGGCTGTACCATGATGACACTGGGGCCGCATGGACAGTTCATCGAATTGTACGGGATTTGCTGACGATGTTTAGCCCCATTTGCCCATTCCTTTGCCATCATCTTTCATCCACACTTTATGGTGAATCAGCGGTTGATGTTCGTACATTCCCCAGTCTTCCGATGAGTGAATTAGGAAATGGCGACTTAGGTGAAGGATTACGTAGTTTGACTACAATAATTACCGATTTTAATTCCGATGTATGGGCCGCAAAGAACGAAGCGGGACTTGGTAGAGGGAAACCGATTTCTGGAATTGTAATTCCTTCAGAATTAGAGGGATTTAGCAGTCATCTAATTGCGATGCATAAACTGGAATAATCTAATTAATTAGAAAATAATTTTGATTTTATTTAGATTAAAAAACCTCAGGGTTGATAATGGATTTTGGTTTCTTACCATCAAAGAAATCAATGAGTAAGGCGGCCATCTCTTCACCGATTCTTGCCTGAGCCTCAATGGTGGCTGCTCCAATATGTGGGGTTCCATGGAAATTCCTGTGGTGAATTATAGGGTTGTCTAAAGCAGGTTCTTTCTCAAACACATCGAGTGCTGCAGATGAAACCACGCCTGATTCTAATGCCTTCAACAAAGCCACTTCATCAACGATTCCTCCACGGGCGCAGTTCACAATATGATTGCCACATGGTACCCCATCAATTCCAATCCCTGGCATCATTTCCAATCTTTTAGCATTGACCAAATGACGTGTTTCTTCAGTGAGGTTGCAGTGAATTGAGATGTGGGTGCACATTCGGAAAACCTCATCAATTTCATCGTGTAATTGACAATGTTGGTCTGCCGCAATTTCCGCGGGTAAGTAAGGGTCGTAGGTGTGTAGTGTCATCCCTAGGGACCTGGCTGCCTGGCCCACGCCTTGTGCAATTCTCCCAAAACCAATCAAACCCAATCTTTTACCAGATAATTCAGTTCCTCTGAGTTGCTTTTTAGCCCATTCACCATCCCGGAGTGTTCGGTCTCCCGTAGTAATGTGTCTGGCACACGCCAGCAGATGACCAATTGTCAACTCAACAACTGCATGAGTAGAAGCACCGGGTGTATTGCAAACCGCGATTTTACTACTTGTTGAAACAGACAAGTCAATATTATCAATTCCCACACCTGCTCTGCCGATAAGTTTTAGTTGACCGTTTCGACCACTGGAATTAAGGATGACTTCTTCAGTCATTCTCGTTGCACTTCGTATTACTACTGCATCAAATGTTGACAGAGCACCGGATGATAATTCTTCTGGAGAATAATGTTGTAACACAACTTCGTGACCCATTTCTTCGAGATGTTTGACGGCAATATCATCCATCCCATCTGTTACAGCAATCCTCCCCATGTGTAGTGGGCGGGACTCGGAATGAAATCAAGATTGCTAAAGAACTGTTAAAGTAATGAAGGCAAGAATTGATAGTGGGGGCCCCTTGATTCTTTGTTTAGGGATGAACTATGACCTTTGAATTACCTGACCTCGGATATGATTATGACTCACTTGAGCCACACTTAGATGCACTAACTATGGAGATACACCACACCAAACATCACAATGCTTACACAAGTAACCTAAATGCTGCTATTTCTGGTACTGAAATGGAAGGTAAGTCCATTGAAGACTTATTGGCAAACCACACAGATAGTCCTGCGGTTAGAAACAATGGCGGAGGATTTTGGAATCATGCTTTATTTTGGCGACTAATGTCTCCAAATGGTGGTGGAGAACCAACAGGCGCTGTTGCAGATGCAATCAATTCTGCATTCGGATCTTTTGAACAGATGAAGGCCGAATTCAGCAAAGCAGCAATCACTCGTTTCGGCAGTGGTTGGGCGTGGTTATCAGTTTCTGCTGATGGTACTCTAGCAATTTCATCTACACCTAATCAGGACAATCCGTTGATGGATGGTAGCGGTTCACCAGTTCTTGGTGTTGATGTTTGGGAACATGCATATTACAAGAAATTCGGACCTGCGCGTGCAGATTATCTTTCTGCATGGTGGAATGTTGTAAATTGGGATACAGTCAATGAATTATACCAATCTGCTCAACAATAATTGGTTAATTCGGAAAAAGTATAGTACCCTAAAAATGGGTAAGTTTCCCTATCTATTGACCGACCGCTTCATGAAGTGATACAATGGGCCCTAGTTTGTGAATTGGTCTGCGGATGACCCTAGTACCCTCGCAGTAGTCGTAATTTTACTAGTTTCACCCATCCTCTTAGTTGTCCCTACACAGAGATTATGGAAAAAACGTGTATTAAAATCAGATAAACACAAGAAATATAGAAAAATCGTAAATGGGATTCTGACTCACGGGTATCCATTGCAAATTTTTAGGGCATCATTAGATAAGACCGCTCGTACTTTTCAATTAGATGAGAAGGAACAAGGATTGGTGGAAAGTGATATTCTATATCCCCTTAATACAATGCATTTTCTGATTTTACCATCAATGATTTTATGGCCTTTTTTATCGATTTTCGCGGTGTTCTTGATATTGCCTCTTATTCCTTTACTTCGTTTAACAGAATGGATTATGATAGACAAAGGCTTACTTGCTTGGATTGTAAAGGTGATTAAAAATTATACCAATTGGCAATTAATTGGAGTTCCTAAATTATCTAGAGATGCTCGCAAAGGTGATGTTTGGATACAGGCTTTGCATCGTATGCCAACAACAGTATTCCTCGGTTTATTTGCATATTTGGTGGTACACTATCTCTCACTACCAGATATTTTTGCTTTAGGGCTAGCAGGAATTATCTATTTGCTGTTAGCTTCACTCGCTATTATTACAGCAGTTGCGATTGACGGAGAGTTAGCATTTGCTGATAATGCCCAGAGAAGAATAATGCCACTTGAAGCAATTCTACAGGACTTGTTAACACCAATTGTTGGACTGGGTCTACTTGTATTAATTGTCAGGCAAGTTTTCTTTACAATCACTTACCCTGGTGTAGGTTTACATGATCCTATTATTTTCGCTATATCAATAATGGTTGTTCTTTACACTGCAACAATAGTTGGCGCTTTGATAGAATGGGCAGCAGGAAGACGTGGAAAAATTATTCGTAATTCTTTCCATAAACGCTTGATTGATGATGAGAATCCTGAACTTTACTCTTTCACAAGGAATAAAGATGGTAGTCTGAATCTTCGTAAGATATGCATGCTTGAGGAATTCTTCGTAAACGATCATCGTTTCCCCGAGCAGTCTCTAGAAGCCTCGATCAGATTTGAAGATTTGATGGCACTGCCGTCTCTTGTTGAGGAAGGTGTGATAACTTTACCACCTAAAAAACCAGAAAGGAAGCCTGTGAAAATTGAGGTTGGTGAAGAATTACTTAATCAAGAAACCACTGCTGAAGAGTGATTGTTTTGAGTATCAGTTGAAACTACTGCCACAACTACATGCCTTTGAGGCATTTGGGTTCTCAATCTTGAATCCACCACCCATCAAAGAATCTTGGAAATCAATTACAATACCAGCAAGTAAACTGCTGTCAAAATCAGAAATTGCTACTGGTATCCCATTTACATCGTCAAATTGATGACCTACTGGTTCAGGTTTATCCCCTATCTGCATATCATATAGGTATCCAGAACAACCACCACGGTGTACTGCAAGTGTGAGGACAACATCCCCTGGCTCGGTGTTGAATATATCTCGTAATTTGTTTGTCGCAATTTCAGTTAATATTACATTAATTGGGGCGATTTCAAAATCTTCTGTAACGCTTATCTCAGAAAGAACTCCACCATCTACCGGACAATCCATATTACTCCCTACCGCTGATGGTTGATTAATTCATGTATCCGATTGGTCAAAAATAATGTCAATGTGACAGTGTTTTTCGTCTTCATCAGTACATTGTCTTTCCACTGCCGCAGTCTTGACACCGAATTTAGTCTCAACAATACCTTCTAGGATACCCTCATCTAAATGGCAGAAAGGTCCCCCGAATTGTGGTGCATTTCCACAAGAACCAGCATCATGGATTCTAATTGATTGAGGTGGGATACCTATTATTTCCATTTCACCCATTCCCATATCTGACCATTCTTTACTGAGATATTCCCAGAACTCTTGGTCGGTTTGAGTCGAATCTTCTGTATTGGTAACTATTTCTTCACCGATTCTATGGCCAACAATTCGCATCAATTCTGAAACATCAATGCCAAGTAATTCTAATTCTGGTAAATTTGGTTGTGGGGTGAGGAATTTATCACCTTGGCGAAGTACCGCATTAGTCCATTTTTCATTATCAGGGTGTTGGTCTTCAATATTCCGAGCAACAATTTCTTTGAACCTTCTATAGAATGAACCCGCTCCAAGATTGATTTGCAAAGGCTCAGTATTTTCACCTAGTTCTACAAACGTCCGCGCAGTTGACAAAGGAGTTGCGTTTTTCCAAGTAGTATTGATCAAGTCAGTTTGTGCAGTTAGGAATTCAGGTGCTTCTATGACGAGGGCAGCGTCTTCTTTGCCACGACCAACGGGGTTCGATTCCATCGATACATTTTGAACAGCAACATCGCCGTCGACAATACAGCCGTGCATAGATACCGATTCACTGTGTCTGATTTCAACCGCTGAATCTAGTTGTTCGTAGAATTTCAGAGTAGTTTTGTCTAGACAGGCTAGCACTTTGACGCTAACACCCCTAGTAGCAGCTTCGTTTGCTGCCTTGAGAGCACCTGTTTTGACAAGATGTAGAATTCCGTATTTACCGAGAATAAGAAAAACAGTTGTCTCGGCGTCATCGATAATCCGTTCCATTGCTGCTTGAATGTAACTCCGTTCTTTTACTACAGAAAAACTTGGTTCTTTCGAAGATGAAACATATCCAACTGAAATAGCACTGTTTCCTTGGTTAAATTCATCATAATGGGCTTTAATACGCCTCAATTCCTGTTCTTCATGATTGATTAATTGTTGGAAAACTTCTGTGATCGATAAGCCAGTAAAGCGCATTGGTTTGTCCAATGTAGCCATAACTAAACCTCTTTCTTGTAATCGTTTTAGAGTATTATAGGAATCCATTCTACTGATTCCTATTTGCCTACCAACTTCACTCGCCTTAAGAGGTGTAGATGTAGATAATAGTATTACGACATCCGCCTCTTTCTCTTCTAAACCAACATCAGTCAGCCGAGCGTGAAGGGGGGTGGCCACCTCTTCCATGATATTTGGATGACATGCAACCGTTTTGAACCAATTGATGTGTTAAAAATTCTTAACGAAGCATTAAGTTGTAGTGTAGATACAGCATATTGTGTCACAAGAGGCGACCAAGACAACCCCTGTCCAAGTTTGGTCAGAGGGGAAAATAAATACAAGTAAGGATTCTCTTGTTAGTGAGGCTGCTATTGAAATCGTCATTGAAATCAACGGTATTCAGAAGAAACTAGGAATTTTATTACGAACGCCAGGTGATGATGCCGAATTAGTGACTGGGTGGCTTTTAGGCGAGGCTATAATTCAATCTAATTCATCTATTCTACAAATTGAATCCGAACCTGAACGCATTGTAGTAAGTATGGATTCTGACAACTTTACTTTAAGCGATTTTCAAGAACGAAAATTTCCAATAACATCTAGTTGTGGATTATGCGGTAGAGACACACTAGATGGATTAATTATTCCGAGCCGTTTAACCATCTCAGATGAACGATGGGTATCGCCAACTGTCCTTGTTCAACTACCATCCTTACTTACTGAATCTCAGGACCATTTCAAGACCACTGGGGGGTTACATGCTTGCGCCCTTTTCGACCACTCTGGTAAATTGATATCTGTTCGTGAAGATGTGGGCCGCCACAATGCTTTGGACAAATTAATAGGATCTAGATTGATGGCTGATAGTTTGCCTGCTGAAAAGCAAATTCTGATGTTGTCAGGTAGAATTGGGTATGAGTTGATTCAGAAGGCAGCGTTAGCGGGAATCCCAGCCATCGCAGGCTTGGGTGCACCTTCATCAATGGCAGTTGATGCAGCAAGGTCTGCAGGACTTACTCTAATAGGATTTTTAAAATCCACCAGATTCAATGTCTATACTGGTGGTTGGAGACTTATAGATGAGTGAAGTTGTTAGAGGAGTATCTGTGGCAAGAGATTTGAACAAGATGGATATATGGTAGTTGAGTTCGATGTCGAAACGAGATACACGAGCAACCACTCCTAAGCAAGAGGAACGGCTAAAGGTAGGGAAACCAAAGCAAGTAGCAGCAGGATTTGCAGGGATATCTAAATCATTTAGAATAGGCTTGGGTGAAGCCGGTATGCGCCGTACTTGGAGTGCGATGCGAACAGTCAACAAGTTCGATGGTTATGATTGCCCTGGATGCGCTTGGCCTGACCCCGATGGCCACCGAAGTGGCTTTGAATTCTGTGAGAATGGTGCTAAGGCGTTTGCCACCGAGGCAACGAGAAAAAGAGTTACACCCGCCTTCTTCGCAGAACATTCAGTAAACTATCTTTCAGAACAATCTGATATGTGGCTTGATAAACAAGGTAGACTAACTGAACCGATGTTTCTACGAGATGGTTCTGACTACTACGAACCGATTACTTGGGGCGACGCCTTCCGATTGATTTCTGATTCTGTGAGGGGCCTAAAAACAGCAGACGAAGCCGTTCTATATACGAGTGGAAGAACTTCTAATGAAGCCGCCTTTTTGTGGGGTACACTTGCACGGCAAATAGGCACCAATAACCTCCCTGATTGCTCTAACATGTGCCATGAATCAAGTGGTTATGCACTTACTAAGGCCATTGGTATCGGCAAAGGTACTGTGCGTTTATCCTGCTTTGAAAAAGCAGACTTGATTCTAGTCATTGGCCAGAATCCTGGTACCAATCATCCCCGTATGCTCACTGCACTTGCTAATTGTAAAAGGAATGGGGGCTCAGTAGTTAGTATCAACCCCCTTGAAGAAACAGGGATGCGTCGTTTCAAACATCCCCAAGAGGTGTTGCAAATGCTTGGTTCTGGAACTAAGATTGCAGATGACCATTTCCCAGTTAAAATCAACGGCGATGCAGCATTGTTGAAAGGTGTCATGAAAGTTGTTCTTGAAGAAGGAAAACTAAACTGGGATTTTATAGATACACACACGGAGGGATTTGAAGAGCTTAAACAGGCGATTGAAAAGACTGACTGGGAAGATATCGTAACAGGTTCAGGAATCAGTAAAGAAAGACTCACTAAGTTGGGTAAGGCAGTCTCTAACTCAAAGAATCTAATCATCTGTTGGGCTATGGGCTTGACCCAACACAAAAACTCAGTCTCAGTAATTCAAGAGATTGCGAACCTTCTCCTAATGGGTGGTCACTTTGGCCGTCCAGGGGCTGGCGCCTGCCCAGTTAGAGGGCATTCAAATGTTCAAGGCGACAGGACCGTTGGTATCCAACACAACCCAACACCAGAATTTATTGACAGACTTGGAAAAGCGACAGGAATTGCCGCTCCTAACGAAGGCGGATTTGACACCGTTGAAGCCGTCAGAGCGATGCTTAATGACAAGGTCCGTCTGTTCATGGGAATGGGGGGCAATCTAGTCTCTGCGATGTCTGACACCGAGCAGGTTGCCACTGGAATACGTAACGTTGACCTAACAGTTCAGATTTCTACCAAAATGAATCGCTCGCATCTGGTGACTGGAAAAGAGGCCCTCATCCTGCCGTGCTTGGGAAGAACAGAGGTTGATCAACAACTATCTGGTGAACAATTTGTTACGGTTGAGAATAGCATGAGTGTGGTGCACATGAGCAGGGGTTCTCTTGTACCGGCTAGTAAGTATTTACTCTCCGAACCTGCTATTGTAACTGGTATTGGTGCAGCCTGCTTTGGAAGTGAACCGTTTGACTGGGGTAGTGTGTTGCAAAACTATGATTTGATTCGAGATGTCATTGAACAGGTTATTCCCGGTTTTCAGGATTACAATTCCCGCGTGCGTGAGGATGGCGGATTTTATCTCCCCAATGGTCCTCGGGATGGGCCAACTTGGGACACCCAATCTGGTAAGGCACATTTCACAGTTCATGGACTCCCTAATGCTGTAGCACAGGCTGGGCAATTCACTATGATGACAGTACGAAGTCACGACCAGTACAATACCACCATCTATGGGATGGATGATCGTTACAGAGGTATTTATGGGGCCCGAAGAGTAGTTTTGATGAACCCTTCTGACATGTCCGAACTTGGAATTAATTCAGGTGATGAAGTGGATTTGACAAGTCATTTTCAAAACCGCTCGATTTCCGCCCCCTCGTGGAAGGTAGTACCCTATGACATCCCAAAAGGAGATATCTGCACATACTTCCCAGAAGCAAATGTGCTAATACCGTTAGAAAGTGTGGCGGAAGGCAGTAACACACCGACCTCAAAGTCAGTAGCTGTCACGGTAAGTCTGCAGTAATGTCCGTTGTTTTCTACAGATTTGCTGGTGAAAGGCCTGTAATACGAGTCTAGGATAGTTGAATAATAATCTTTAGAATTGATTTTTAATTGGTCAATTCTTCATTCTAGAAAGTCGCTTCATTTTCTTCTCTTGCTCCTTGAGAAGTAACTTGCACCGTCGAATTTGTTCCTTTGCCATTTTAGCGTGTTCACCAGCAAGAGGGCTGATTCTCTTCTCTGACATTCCTTGTTCAAAGCATTTTATTGCATCAGCGTAGCGTTCAACTTCTGCGTATGCTGTGCCCATGTTGTATAGGGTTGCACCAGTCACACCCGCAGGATTTACTTTCATTGCTTGATGGTAGGCATCAATACAATCGCCAAATTCCTTAAGGTAGTAGAATGCATTTCCTCTAGCGTTCAAAATCCTGACAACCATTTCATCATCATTAACGAAAGTTGGTAACGCCCGGTCAAAACATGCTAGAGCCTCGTTGTACTTTTCTTCTGTAAGAAGTGTTAGTCCTTTGTTGTACCACTGTGCATCTTGGTTGGAAATTGAACTGCTATCAATTTTCCCTGAACCTAATATTTCAGGAGCAGGTGTATTTGTTGCAACGTCTAAAGCAGCCTTCGCCAAATCAACTTCGGGAGATGCTTCAGTTTGAATTATTGCTTCTGGTTCCGGTGTGCTATCCAAAATTTCCTCAGCGGCAACAATCTCTTCAGATGCTTCCTCTCCAGCATCATCGACCAACTCGGTAGATTCGCTGGAATCAGTTTGTGAATCCATATCTCCCCATGGGTCATCTGCCCAAGGGTCGTCGGTAGCAACTTCTTCTGGTTCAGTTGCTGTTTCTGGTTGAGGTGTTTCTTCAATTGGGGCTTCAACTACTGGTTCAGGCTCTGGTTCGGGCATAGGTTCCGGTTCTTGTACCGGTTCCAAAACTGATGTGCTGGCAGGTTCACTTACCTCCACAGTCTCTATGTTTTCCCCAGTTAGTGAAGCAATTTTTGCCCGGCATTTCTCTGCAGTTGCTTGGTCACCAGCCGCGATGAATGTTTTTCTCATCCCGGTCCATAAATCTGGATTATCCCGGTCTGTTTCAATCAGAGATCTCCATGCCTTCACTGCTTCAGGATATGAACCTGATAAGGTCATGGCTCTAGCACGTAGTTGGACATTTTCTGAAGACCCATTATCTGGTATGAACTTCAGTGCTTCAGCGGCTAATTCAGGCCCTTCTGGTATCGTAGTTGGAATTTCTTTTGCCATTTCTAAGACTTCCCCTTCGCCCTCAGCAATAGCGATTAGAATACCTGCAAAAGTTGGGCCTCCAGGGTGCTCGGGTTCATGTGAAAGTAGAGACCTCCATGATTCAATCGCTAAAGTAAGTGATCCGTTTGCGGTATGAATTTCGGCTAATGCAGCCGACGCTTTGGTATAATCAGGTCGTAGCCCCAAAGCAGCATCAAAACACGTGACTGCGGTTTCTTCGTGGCCGTTTCGACGATGAAGTGCTCCGAGATTGTACCAAGATGCAGCATCTGTATTATCTAAGTCAAGTGCGTAAGTGAATGCCTCAATTGCGTTGTCTATGAGTGATAATCGAGCCATTGAGGCGGCTGCAACTCTCCATGCTCTTGGATGTTGTGAGGCTTCGTTGTGAAGTAAATCTCTAAGGAGTTCTAACCCCTGTTCGGGTTGATTTTGTCTGATTAAGTTTGCAGCATCTTCAACTATTGCATCCAAATCAAGTTCGGGGGTGGGCTCTACTTGCTCAACAACCACAGGGGCAGGTTCCGGTTCAACTGGCGGGGCGGTAATTACCTCTTCAGTAATAGTTGAAACAGCCGCGGTTTGAATTGCTGGTGTTTCTTCTGCTGGTCCTTGGTTTGATATACGTGCTAAATCAGGGTGAGATGGGAATGATTTCAAGGCCCTATGAGCAAAGGTGGCAGCCTCGGCAGAACTTCCTGTCCGGTCTAGTAAAACCGCTAGATTAGCCGCTGCTGGTCCATGGTCAGCCTGCATATCCAAACAAACTTTGAAGGCTTTGGCCGCTTCATCAGCTTGTCCACTCATCTCATGAATCACACCTCGATTGAACCATGCCATTGCATTACTTGGGTCAGACGCAATTACTCGATTAAAAATTTTCATTGCTTGATTTTCCTTACCTTCAGAGACTAGTAATTCCCCTTGAGTAATTAGTGATTCTAAATCCTCTTCGTCTTCATCAAAATCTTGTTGATTAGATTGTTGTGGGGCTTCACCGCCAATCTTGTCCCTGACTTTTCCAACAGCATCTGTTCCTGCTTGTTTGACAGTTGAGAATACTGGTACCACATGGCCACCAATTTTCTTACTGGCCCTTTGTACAGACCCAACTAAATCACCTTCAACAGATACTGCCTCTCGAACTTCGGATTCAACTTTTTGGACAATTTCTGTAACCTTTTCCTTGACTTGAACGATTTTGGAGGGCACACCAAATAGGTCTCCTTGGCATGCCGGGCATACTGCTTCAAGCCCTTCCAATTGGTGTTCACAGTGAGGGCAATTATCATGTCCGTGTCCAGCCATATGTTCCACTCAAGTTGCGACCCGTTAGTATCACGCATAAGTGTTCGGTGTTGTAGTACAGGAAATAATCAATAATAACTAACCAAATTTTGTTAATTACTACGCTGTTTAAATGAACCAGATTGGATGAATTTTGTTTCCTGTTTCACACTGCATCTATGTAGTATTAGACAATCAAACCCCGCCCGCTTCGACCAGAGATTCTAAATGTTCAACTGATCGTTTTGCTGCGGCAGCAACTTCAGAATCTTCATCTTGCATGGCATTAGCAAGTATTGGCACAACAGCAGGAAAAGGATAACGCGCTAGGATTTCAACAGCTAATCTTCTGATGGACGCAGATTCATCTTTGGCTGAAATTAGAACTGCGTCCATAGCATTCTCTCCAGAAAAATTCGAAAATTGCTTGAGTGCAGAATACCGCACCTCAAGATCTTCATCAAGTAATCCCTGTTTTAGCAGAGGTATATCAGAAGGGTGAGAACTTCTTCCTATTGCTTGATGAGCAAATTTCCGAACCCCGGCATCAGAATCTTGAATTGCTTCTTCAAGAATTTCGTTGGCGACAGAATCCTCTAATCGACCTAGAGCCGTCACACACCCCCTCCTCACAAGTGGGTTTTCATGACGGATGCCTTTGAATAAAGAATCAAAATGTCCGATCATTACAAGTGACGCAGTCGCTGCAGTATGGAGTTTCTCTTCGGATAATATCTCGACCAATGGTGGCGCACCCTTCACATCTCCAATCATTCCCAAAGCCTCAATCATTTGGGTTCTACTTTCGTCATCATTACTTTTATCAGATGCTAATTCAGAAAGTTTGGTGGTCGCTCTATATCCTAGCCTAAAAGCCATTTCTGGGTCTTTCCCGGCTACCGCAACTCCTTCCCGAATGGTTTGATTGATCCCGACAATCCGAATTACCGTTTGAACAATCATATAATCAATTGAGAGGAGTATAAACATCACAAGGTGACGACCGCCAGATGCCTCTAGTTTTACCCCAGAGATATGAACGCCATATACTTCCGACCAATCAAGGAAAGAGCGGAATAATAGGTCGAGACCAAACAAGCCCCAGGTTTTCCAAGTTGACCCTTCTGGTGTATCAAACAAGTCAAACAATGAATGTGAAGTTTGTAGTAACATTGGTACAAGTAAAATCATCTGTAGGGCTGCTAAGGCAGCGGTAATTCTTAAATCTGGTAAATTATCAGGATTCGCATCGTCTAATTTTTTTGCAATTCTAGCCCTATACGACTCATTTTGTGCCCAGGCCCTACCTACTGCAAGTACGCCGATATATCCAATCCAAAGTACGACAAAACCTAAGATTGTCGCAGCATAAATTGCTATGAAGTAAATGACGCTGTAAACTGAAATGAATAGAAAATGCCGAGGTACTGGGTTTACGATTGATACCCCAAATATTTTTGCATAACTCGCAAGGAATTCATCCAAGGTGTGGAAGAAGTGCTTTACTCTCTCCAATTCAAGCCCTCAAAGAGGCTACGCATCTTGTTTACCCTTTGATGGTTTCAGCAGAAAAAATAGTTAAAGTGTCATTTGCAAAGTAAATTAAATTCACCACTTGTCAGCTTAACTCAGTTAATAATATTCGATTAATCATGATAAATCGTTAGCCAAAAAGAATGCCCAATATCATAAACATCTACCCCCGCCACAAGCAATTATGCCGCCTGGCTGGTACATTCTGTTACTTGTCTGTGCCCTTTGCGGAGCAGGTGTGTGGTATCTATCGAATTTCACTCAAAAAGTTGAATTGCTTAGGTTGCTTTCCGGTATTGGAATTTGTTCAATGTTGGCACTAGTGATTTGGACATGGCAAATTACCTAGGTGGTCTGATGTCTGAAGTAAAGGGTAGTGGTGAAGATAGAGAATCTAGTTTAGCAGGCTCTTTTCCAATACGCGCTCCTGTTTGGTGGGGTAGGAGAGGGGATTCCCGTCCCCATCCCGAATTGTCTGGGGTTTCCGGAAGATTCATCCTTTTATGTCATCCTAAATCATTCCGTAAGTTTGAAGGAATGTTGGCGAAATTATTACGTGCACCTAAAGATCTTCGTCGACCACTTGACGAAATGAATAGCCTCCTATGGGAATTGAGTAACGGTCATCGGACTTTTGAGGAAATCGTGGGAATTATGGATGAAACTTTTACTGAGCAAATTGCTCCTGCTGCAGAGCGAACCGAAGCGGCGTTACGATTACTTGGTGAGCGTGGATTTTTACTATTTTCCAAAACTGAATTTGAGGATGTTTGGCTGACAGGGCCTGGTATCAATCCGAATGGGGAAATAATTCAGATTAACGGTGTTGATACTACACCTATTGAGGGAGATAAAATCGAATAATCAATTTGTACTTCCACATCTACTACAAACTTGCTGTCCTTGCTTACATTGTGCATGACTGTAGATGCCACAATCAGGGCATTCAACCCATTGGTCCGTGTGGGTTAATTTCCTATCGCAAAAACCGCAATTTATCTGTGGCAAATTTTGGCCAACTTCCTTTTCTAAGTCATCAATTTCTGCTTCTTCTTGAGATGGCGATTCTGTTTCATCATTGCTGATTGCTGGTGAAAAGGTATCTAGTGCTGATGCGGTATCGGGTAGATTACTTTGTTCATCCTCACTGTCAGACTGTTCAGTCACGCCCAAACTACCGAAGGCTAAATTCAGATTTTGTTGTTCATTTTGGGCTTGTGGTTCGGTTTGTACCTGGGCGGGTTGTACCTCTTGGGGCTGTACTTGTTGGTGGCTTACTTGAGGTTGGTTGGATTGGAGGTGTTGAGCGTAATCTGCTTGATTCTGATGGGCTTGATTTACTGCAGCAACTTCTGCAATTTCATTTCCTTCTTGTCGGCGTAAATCAGCAATCTTATCTTCCGACCAGCCTGCCGCTCTATATTGTTCATCTGTGATGCTACTCTGTTCAGGCATCACTGCAGCAAGTGGTGCTTGTTGAGGTGTTACTACAGCAGGTGTGGCTTGTTGAGTGCTAACAACGCTCGGTTGTGCAACCTGTGCTTGTGCGGTCGCCACATGTTCTTCATCCTCATATTCATCGTCTTCATCCATAGTTTTTCTTCGCTTATTTATGGCAATAACCATCAAACTAACAAATAACAAGAAAACTAAACCCACAATCCCAATCATGACTGGTAAATCTTGTTCAAATTCTATCAGTTCAAAAATTAGCCCACCTTCTTCATTTGCCTCTTCAATAATTGTTAGTTCGGCAACTGTATACCACAAAGTTTCATTTTCACCGATAATTGATAATGTTAAAGGCACATAATCTGCATTTTCTGGTGCGGTAAACTCACAATCCCAGCCAATATTTCGTCCAGAAGGATCGTTGGTTGATGGGATAACCAAGTTCCATGAATATGTTGCTTGGTCTAAATTATTACATATTACCGACCAAGCATCTCCCTCTGATATATTGAGTTCTAATTCCTCCGTAAATGAAGAATAACTTGTCACGTTTACTTTGAATAACATTCTTTGCCCTGGATTCAAATCAGATACTTGGGAAAGTGTACTTTCAAAATTCAACTCTCTGTGTGAGGTGATTGTTAAAATTAATGTCTCGTTGATGGTTTGTGGATTGCCTTGATTATCGTCACTACTTTCAAACACAATGGAAAATATCACTCTAGTTCCAACTGGTAAATCTGAAGAAACTGTAATCAACCATTGTAATTCTTTATTTTGTTGAGGTGGCAGACCCAATTCCATCCATTGGTTCAAATGAAGACTTATCCCTCCATTTGAGAGAGTTGAAGTAATTCCTGGTAATAGTGTATCAGCGACTATGCGAATGCGCATCGCCCCATCTACTGCATTCCCGTCATTTAGTACACCAAGTGTGACTAAATGTATGGAATCGGTTCTTACATCAAGGGTATTTGTACTCATTGTGAGAACTGGTTTAGTAACGCGATTAGTCCGAACTGAAAAAGAATAACCATTGTCATCAGGATTTATGTCGGTGCCCTCACTTGGTAAAACCGTTATATCAATATCAATTTCGAGATTTGCTTCTTCCCCCCCTGGTGGGGTGAAAATAATTTGAACTTGAGCGATGTGATTACTTTCGTAAAATGGTGATAGGGAAATAGGTCCAGTTAATTCAGTAGCGCCGACTTCGATATGATAATCCCAGGTGCTTGGAATTCCTTCTACAACTAGGATAGCATGCTCCGGCCCATTTCCATTATTTTCAATTTCAAAAGTAACTGAGGACGATTCGCCAGGGGTGACATTCGTTGGATTGCCTAAAATTCTGAGGATGATGTCATGGAGCATGGTCACCCTTACTCCACCATAGGAAGTTGAAAGTGAAGTTGAGCCTGAGGATGTACTAGTCACGATGGGGGTTAGAAGTGGGGCTGGGTCCCCTGATTGAGCATTTTGGGGTGCGGTCAAGGTGATGAGTATCCTGGCACTTTCACCCGCTCTCACAACTAATGCCGTGGAGGCTGGAAGTGTTGCATTCCAACCCCGCATATTTGTGGTGTCCAATGCGAAAGTAAAGGTATCCTGACTTGATGCATTATTCCAAACAGTGAATGGGATAATTACTGATTCAGTAGGTTCAACCCACCAACCGTCAGTAGGGATATCAGCGGGGTTTACGCCGACTTCAGAATTTGAAATCATAGATGCTGTCAAATTAACCCTAATTGTATCCGTCACCGAGTTATCTGCTTGGCTTACAGCTGTAACGTCAATTGATGCAGTCTGCCCTGGCAAGGCTGTATTAGGAATGTCTGCTTGTAGAAGAACGATGGCCGAATTTCCCGGAGAAATTGTTACAGTAGGTGGTTGATTAAAAGATATATCAAATGTCCAATTTCCCCATTGGACGACAGGTGTTGTATAAACTGCAAAGGTATCAGATCCGTCTCCAATATTGGACAGATTTATTGAGAATTCACAAGAACTACCTGGTAGGCAATAGTTACTGTGTTCAATAGGGTCCCAACTAGGGATATATTCCGGGTCAACAAGAGTGTTCAAGGTCACACTCGATGAGGTTGAAGGATGTAAGGTTGAACTGATAGTTGCAGTTGCTGTTTGGCTTCCTACTGGTGCACTAGGGCCGGGCTTGATATGTGCTTGGAAATTAAAAGTTTCACCAGGCTCAACTTCAATTGTCATTGATGGTAGAATTGTTGAGCCAGACATGTGTACGAATTGGTACTCCCAGCCACTTGGTAGTCCCGAAAGACTCGGCTTGTAATAGTCCGTTATGTTCCCTTCGTTTGTAATGGTAATAGGATGTTCAGCCCAGTGTCCCCGCCTAGCGTGCCCATCAACCCCATGAGAAATACTGACCCCAAATTCCTCGGGCCAGGCCTTTTCATCATAGATGAGAACTATATCTTCCAACCAGTAACCTTGGGCGTTATCAGATGAGTCTGAAATGAATCTAAACCTAAATTGGGACTGGGAACTTAATGTTGAAGGCGGGATATTGAATCCCGGCCGTGAAGTTCCTCCAGGTGCATTGATTTCATTTTGAATCAACCAATTTGTCCCATCAGTCAGGTCCCCATCTACAACACCATCAAATGAGAATCCATTATTTACAGTATTAACCCAATTTCCGGAAGATGCTTGATACCATTCAATTCTAATTCCATCCCCAGACCCACCTGATCCGGTGTAGAAAAATCCTAGTTTTCCGTATGTGTTTGGGTTTGGATGTGCATTTGAAAAGTCTAGTACTGGGCTAGTTAGTGACCTATCCCAATTTGAGCCATGTGTGCTACTCGTTCCTCCACTTCCAACATGGAATGCAGAATTTGAAAGACTTACTTCGGTATCAACCTGCCACCCCGATGCGAAACTCCAACTTCCTGTTGTATCTGCATTGTCATATAATTGGCCAATTGCTAGAGGCCGAGAAAGAACATCGTTTGCTTTATTGTCATCATTTGCTACTAAAGTTGTGGCAATCATGGTATGGTTCCCACCATATCTTGATGCCCAATTGGTTGATGTCGTAGTTGAACTGCCGGCTCCGATTGAATTGACATTTAGTATGGAATTAAAAATCTCAAATCCACTGTATTCATTGTGAATCACAACTAATCTAAGAGTGAACGGACCAGATGCTGTGTTGCCATAATTTTGAATTGTGATTTGAATTGTTGAGGTGACATTGACCATTCCATCTATCACGAATAGACTAATTGGACGATTGAAACTACCTCCCGATGGGTCAGCACTGGAAAGTAATCGATATTTGGTTTGGTCAGCAGAATTTGTGTAGGTGATATCAAATTTAGTAGGTTGTACATCAATTCCACTCGCTGCTTCGGCTTCTTGAACTAACAACAAAGGAGCAAGGCTAGTCATGCTCATGCCAAGCAAAAGGGCAACAGCAAGAAGGGCCGACCTGACAGAGGTGGATGACATGTTCCTCACCGGTAACCCATCTCTTGCTTATTTGAAGGCGCCGGTCTCTATTGGGGGGAATCATAGATTCCCTTCTAGAGGATTATTCAGATTCTGAATCATCGCGAATCAAATTGATTCGCTGCTCGCGTTTGATACTTGCAAAGTAGATTCCAAGAGGTAGTGCTAGTACCATTACAAAGCAAGTTAACAACGCGGTGAGTGACCAAACTGACTCAATGAATGGATTTAATTGGAATTGGTATACATCATCTAATTGATGCGAAACAACAACCACTTCCACGCTAACAGTATCTTTGTCTATAGCGGAATCAGAAGTAATTTCAAGAGCCCAAAATACAGTCTTATTTGCGCGCTCCATTAGTGCTTCTGCCTCTGCAGTTGCTATCGACAAATTTTCGGACCGAAATGTCCCTGTTCCAGAAAGCGGCAATTCATCTGAAAGCAATCCTCTGAGAATTGCACTCCCGTTCTCATCGACCACAACAGAGTGTGTAAAACCGAAATCACAGCGATTGATGAGTTCAAAATCTGAATTACCGAGTAAACAATTGAAGTTGTCAGCGAAGTCGCTACCTAGCATTGGATGACTCCACCATTTTGCACCCCCACTAATGACCGTGAGAGTAGAACCAATTGGCGCCCCAGTGACCGTGAAGTTTACCCATGAGATAGAGCCTTCTGAGGTAGTCGTCCACGACATCGAATTATTGGTAGATTCATCTAGTGTAAGTTCAAGGTTTGAGGGTTCAATAATTGAATCGTGAAGATAGTATTCTGAGTCTAAAGATGCTGAATAAACCGAGTAACCCAACACTAAAATCAAACTTAGTGAGAGCCCAAGGAGAGTTCGCAACAGATTGGGGTTGCGAGCGAGCGCTTTCTCCATTGAAATGCCGACCTGCCCTCCCTGTTTCAAGTTGATGTTGCTTTTTGCTCTTCAGAGGTTGTGAATGCGGGCCCCCCATAGGGGGGCGGTTGCGTTATATACGGACGGTCAGTCGGCGGACTGCTCAGGTGTTGCACATGACCACATTCCACGATGTTCCAACAAATTTGCTTTTGCCAGTATTGGCAGAAAGAATGCTTGACCAAGATTCAATTTCTAGACCAGAATGGGCTCTTCATGTGAAGACTGGTGTTCACAGAGAAAGACCACCAACACAAGATAACTGGTGGGAAATCCGTTCTGCAGCCGTACTTCGAAAGGTAGCGATTCATTCCCCGATTGGGGTTAACCATCTTTCACAGATGTTCGGCGGTGCTCGTGACAGAGGTAGTGCACCTAGTAGAGCGAAGTCAGGTTCACGACACATTACTCGTACTGTGTTACAGCAGTTAGAAAATGCTGGTCTGGTGGAGACGAAGAAAAATAATGCTGGTACTATCACTCTTGGTAGGGTTTTAACATCTGCAGGTCATAAATTAATCAATGAAGTTGCTCACGAAGTTAGACCAACAGCAGAAGAAGCTGCTCCAGGATTAACAAAGTACTGATTGGAAGAAGGTGGGGTAGGTGTCACAGGTAATGTCAATTGATGACAGCGAACTTGAGAAAATGCGCGCTGCTCGCTTAGCGGAAGTCCAGAGTCAGATTGAAAATCAGGCTGAACAACAGATGCAAGCAGAAGAACAACAGGCTTCAGCAGATGAAGAGTCCACAGCACTCAATGATGCAATGCGGCAAATTCTAACACCCGAATCTAGAGAGAGATTGGGTAGAGTTGAATTAACCCGCCCTGAAATTGCTCTTGGCGTGAAGCGCCATCTTGTGAATCTGCACAACGAAGGTCGTTTACCGACACCAGTTGATGACAACACTTTGAAAGCCGTTCTTACTCAACTAAATTCAAACCGTCGGGAATCGTCAATTAGAAGAATTTGAGGTGAAAACATGGCACGAAATAAACCAGCACCAAAAAAGAAGCGCTTGAATAAAGTTACCAAAACAAATCGCAGGGTCCCTGTTTGGGTAATGCAGAGAACAGGCCGTAATTTCACTTCTCACAATAAACGCCACCACTGGCGCAGGAGCAAGTTGCATAGGTGATGATCATGGCAGATGCAAAATTATTCCATGGCAGTCGCCACTACACCGTGCCTCTGCGTGCGGCTTGGGCTTGTCCTCGAACAAAGAGGGCTAAAAGAGCAATTGAGGTTCTAAAGAAATTCGTACGCCGTCACATGAAGGTTCAAGATGATGAGAACATCTGGATTGACGAGGGTGTCAATCAAGAAATTTGGTCTAGGGGGATTCAGAAACCCCCTCGCCGAGTCCACATAGTTGTTGACCGAGTTGATGGTGACGATAGAATTCAAATTCTACTTGATGAGACAAAGTATTGAGGCGATTAAATGGGAAATATTAGACCATCATTCATTAAAATTAGAGCAATTGCACTTTGTGAAGAATATCCTGACAAGTTTGGCGCGGATTTCGATACTAACAAGAAGTTGGTTGAAGAATACACTGACCTTGTGGGTGAGGACGGAAGACTCGTCAACAAGCGGATGCGAAACTGGATTGCAGGTTACATCACTACCTACAAACAGCGCCGCGTTGATTAATCAGAGGTGGGCGTTTGGTCGTCCAACCACTTGAGTTTATTTGGGCGCATGAACCGCCTTTTGTCCGTCATTCATCACCTGAAGTGTTGGATGAATTTTTTAATTGGCTGCGTGACCAAGGTGTGGAGAAAAGGAGTATTCCAATGCCAGACAGACAAACTGGCAAGTGGATTTTATTCATTTATCAACGGGTAGACAGGGCGGCATTAGAAGCGTGGGTGCCAAGTTCACAGGAGGATTGACCATGGGTATGAATTTGTCAATTCCTCTTCCCGAAAGAATGGCCGAAGTTTTTGTGGTTTTGATTGAACCAGAAATACAAGGCAATGTGGGCGCAGTGGCTAGAGCAATGAGGAATTTTGGGTTTGATAATCTTAGGGTGATTTCTAAATCAGGTTACGAATTTAAGGATGAAGCATTGGCTCGCTCCAAACATGCAAAAACCGTACTAGAAAATGCTGAGATATTTTCTGATTGGGATTCTTGTATGCAAGATATCTCCATTGTGGTTGGTTCTTCTGGTAAGAGAGAATTGGGCGAGAAAATTGCTTTCAGACATTTTGTAATGCCTAACGAAGTCGCCCAACGTATTGACAATGTTGAGGGGAAAGTAGCCCTGGTATTTGGGCGCGAAGGTGTCGGTATATTGACGGAGGAATTACAGATGTGCGACGTTCTTGTAACCATTCCAACTTGGGAAGGCTACCCAATTTTGAACCTCAGTCATGCGGTTACGATTCTTCTTTATGAGATGCACATGGCATTGCTTTCCACTCAACTGGGAAAGCAAAAAGGATTGCCACGAACTACAAGAAATACACGTGTGTTGGACCCTGAATTAAGAAGAATGGTGCATTCACTTAGTGAAGAATTAGCACAAGCCGTAGATGTTCAAGAACACAAAAGGCCAGGGATTGCTGAAACTCTAAAACGTGTATTGATGCGCAGTATGCCTTTGAATAGTGAGGCGCATAGAATTCTGGGTGTTTTGAAACAATCTAGAGATGCCTTACAAGAAAAACAATCAGAAGAAAAGTAAGCGCTCCACTCAGAATTCTAAGTGGAAGTAAATTTTAACAACACTTAGGGCGCCAAGTTGCCCAAGATTTCGGTGTTTCGCGAACATGAAATGCTGCTAGTCGTAATGAATTACCATATGCTGTTTTAATGTGAGGAGATACTTGTTCGTACGCCCACTTTGCTAAGTTCTCTGCTGTTGGGATAAATGGTACGACAACTGTTCTGTGGTCGTCACCTAGATTTGCTAACGTTGTTCTGGCTTCTTCATCGCCTTCATAGACGATGAAAGCGTGGTCAACAATGTCGTGGATTTGTTCATTTAGGATTGTTGATATGTCGGAGAAATCGATTAACATCCCTTCTTCTGATACTCCGCTTTCTGTTACTACATCGCCTTCAACTTCAGCCTCCCAGCGGTAACGATGTCCGTGAAAGTGTCTGCACTTACTTTTGTGATTTGGAACTCTATGTCCGGTGTCGGTTTCGACCCATCTGCGAATACTTGTTGTCATTCATCTTCCTCTGTAAATTGAACACTGGCTGAATTTATGCAGTATCGCTCACCGCCTTCTGTGGGCGGGCCGTCGTCAAATACGTGTCCTAAATGTGCATCACAGGAACCACATCTCACTTCTGTGCGGTCTCTCCCTCTGGTTAGGTCGGGAAGGCGAACAACGCCGGCATCTTGGTGCTCATGGTGGAAGGAAGGCCATCCACAGCCTGAATCGTATTTCATTTTCGAAGTGAATAATAGATGGCCGCAGCATATACACAAATAGTCGCCGTTCCGTTTTTCATCCCAATAAATCCCCGTGAATGCTGGTTCAGTTCCTGCTTCTTGGGTCACATGGTATTGTAAATCTGATAATTTAGACTTTAAATCTTCTTTTTCGTTGTCTTCTTCTGTACTCATGTTGTCACCCCCTTGTGATTTGCTTCTACTGCTAAAGCGTCTTTGAGAACTTCATCCCACGGTTTCACGTAATTTATTGGGTCAGTTCTGCCAATTGCATGGAAGGCTAAGATTCTCTCAACGTCTGAGCCGGATTGGCCAGATGAGCGACCCGTCTTGTCAGGGTTATAGGAGGTAATGGTGTTGGAAAATATAGTGTCGAAATCTAAGCCAAGTTCTGAAATTGTCTTTTCTGCATCTCTGAGAATTGTCTCTTTGTGACCATCAATGTATGGTAAAGTGAATGAAACGAATTCTGAATCCCAATTGCCGATCTCAAATGCTTGAGAAAGTGCTTGATAAAAGTCTGGCCGGCAATCCGGATAAATCGCGTGGTCACCTGAATGAACTCCCAAAGCGATTTCGACATTCACTTTATCGCGGATTGCTATAGATAGTGCGTGTCCATACAATATTGATGCGAAAATTGCATTCCTGTTTGGAACGACAGTTTGTTTCATCTGTTCTTCTTCATAGTGACCTTCGGGCACTTGCATTGAATCATCTGTCAGAGCAGAATGAAACGACGACATTGCTGAAGTCAAGTCAATGACTTGGTGATTAATATGGTAACCTTTTTTTGCAAGATAGGTGAGATTTGCTTGGGCTCGCTGGATTTCAACCAAATGTTTCTGTCCGTAATTATACGAGATTGCATTGACCTCGTAGCCGTCCGCTAAAAGCCGCATCAAAAGCGCGGTGGAATCCATGCCTCCACTCAATGCCATCACAGCGACTTTCCGAGCCATTAGTCAACCCCCATCCATTTGTGAGTTTGGAGACTAAGGCCCCAAAGTGGATTATTCCTCACCATTTCAAATGTTGACAAGAAATTTTTTCCATTCCAGCCGACATCCTTGTTTTCATCATAACACGGTTGCAAAAAATGATGTGTAAACCCATCGAGTAATTCGTCGTACATGTCTAATGTTTGCCCAACCCAAACCACCTTTAGTTCGTCTCCCATCCGTTGTCTAATCTTCACAGAACTATACAATTGGTCTTT
>Ga0209501_10001592_pt1 | contig 24768 bp, 20 predicted proteins | sample ArcticOcean_MG_C_4_FD_187434 | JGI IMG/M metagenome (GOLD analysis project Ga0209501, IMG submission 187434) | Marine microbial communities from western Arctic Ocean - ArcticOcean_MG_CB4_134 (SPAdes) (version 2) | ecosystem: Environmental > Aquatic > Marine > Oceanic | place: Arctic Ocean...
ATATATTGGCATATTTGAAATTGCTTCCATTGTTGTTGGAACCTTCAATGTAATTTCAAAAGTGCTTTTAATTTCTGGTTCATCCCAGCAAGGGAAAGCTCGTCTTGCATCTGTAGGTTCAAATTGAGTACATGCCATTATTTTTTGGTTTCCATCATGATCTAAATATGTACTACGATAAAAACCATGTAATCTATCATTCAATATACCTGTAAATTCAATAGTTAGTTTTGCAGTAGGATCGGATATAGTATCTTCGAAATTTATTGTCACTTGTTCTTTATGTTCGTCATAAAAGAATTTACTGCTTGATAAAGTGCCAGAATTGCAATCAACTGAAGCTTCAAGTAATTCTAACTCGATAGCATTCATTGTTATTGAATTAGTAGATTCATTTAAGGTTATATCAATTACAACAGTACCTCGAAATGTCATATCATTAAAATTAGGGGAGAGTGTTAAAAAGTAATTACTCGGTTTAACAGAAGTAGATAGTTTATATTCGTTCGATGTAGTCATTTTTATCCTTTAGATAGATTTATATTATCGAGATACAACTAATTTATAGCCTTGGCCTCGTTCTGTGACGATAATCTTAGGTTTAGTTGGGTCTCTTTCGATTTTTTGACGAAGGTGTTGGATATGAATTTTTGGAAGATATTTAGTATCTAAATATTGTTGACCCCAAACCTTATCAAGTAATTGTTCACTTGATAAAGGGCGTCCGATGTTTTTTATTAAATGATACAGAATATTATATTCGATATATGTTAGTTTAGCTTGTTTGCCTCGTACTTTGACTTCTTTGGAATCAAATTCAACAGTTAAATCTCTTGTTTTAAATGGATTATCTGTTTGAGTTAATGGGAGAGTTTGACTCCTTCGTATAACAGCTTGAATTCTTGCTAAAAATTGTATATAGCTGAATGGTTTAGTTATCCAATCATCTGCGCCCCATTCAAGACCTTTAACCACACTCTTATCTTCAGAGTTATCAGATAACATTATTATAGGGATTTCGGAAAATGATCTTATTTCCTTGCATAGATAAAAACCATTTTGTTCTTTGGGGGCTAGATCTATAACGACAAGATCTGGCAGGGAATTTTTGATAAGTCTAATTGTATCATCTTGAGCCGTGGTCAAAGTGACTACAGCTTCAGGCCATCTAGTCTTAATACAAGTAGATATTTCTTCTGGGTCCTCTGAGTGACCATCTACGATTATTACTTTCATATGTTAAATATCCTATAAATTACAAAGAATAATTGCGGCTTTAGTTGCGATAGTGGAAGTAGAGTATATCATATACTAAGCAAAGGTTCCAAATCATGGTACAATTGCTTTTCTACTAAAATAAATATATGGGAGAGGTTATGAGTAATTTTAACAATGCTAAAATTCTTATGGATGTTATTGCTAACGCAGAACAAGACAAAATTGCTCTTCAAACTCCAGATGGTATAAGTTTAACGTATAGTAACATCTTAAGCCAAATCAAAAGAATTAATAATCAATTGCAAAATATAGGTATTACGCCAGGTGATCGTGTTGCAATGATATTACCTAACGCAATAGAAACAGTTATATGCTTTATTTCTGCTGCCTCAGTTGGTACAGCGGCGCCTTTAAACCCGGGATATAAACGTGATGAATTAGAGTTTTATTTAGATGATACTGATGCTAAAGTTGTAATTGTACCTGAAGATTTTGATCATTCTAATTTGGATTTTTTGAGTAGCGATGTAATTGTTGCAACAGTTGTTATTACTGAAGAAGGAGAAGTTTCTTTAAAAGGTATTGATGAAACTGTTACTAAAGAGGAGTATGCTTCTACAGAGCATATTGCTTTAGTTTTACATACTAGTGGAACAACAAGTCGCCCTAAAAGAGTTCCTTTAAAGCATGTTAATTTATTATCATCAATTTCAAACATTGCTGAAACATATAATTTAAATAATAGTGATATTTCTTTATGTGTTATGCCTTTATTTCACGTACATGGACTTGTCGCTTCATTATTATCAACCTTAGCTACAAGTGGAACTGTTGTTATACCAGCAGGATTTAATCCGTTAAGAATGAATCAATGGATAAATGACTTTAATGTGACTTGGTACACAGCTGTCCCAACGATGCACCAAACTTTTGTAAATAGAATTAAAAGCCAAAGTAAGAATGAAACCGCGCAAATAAATTCTCGCCTGAGGTTTATCAGATCGTGCAGCTCATCACTTGCTCCAATATTGATGGATGATTTAGAATCGATTTTCCAAGTTCCTGTTTTGGAAGCTTATGGAATGACAGAAGCATCTCATCAAATGTCTTCTAATCCATTACCTCCTAGTGATAGATTACCTGGTTCTGTAGGTACTGCCACAGGTATAGAAATCGCAATAATGGATGAAGAGGGGAATTTATTGGACACTCATGAAATTGGAGAAGTGGTTATTAAAGGTGAAAATGTGATTGATGCATATGAAGATAACCCTGAAGCTAATGAGACTTCATTTACTAATGGATGGTTTAGAACTGGCGATCAAGGGATAATTGATAATAATGGATATTTAAGCTTAACTGGAAGATTGAAAGAGTTAATAAACAGAAGTGGAGAAAAGATTTCCCCACGAGAAATTGATGAAGCATTAATGGGTCATCCAAAAGTTGCTGAGGCAGTAGCTTTTGCTATCCCTAGTACGGTTCATGGTGAAGAGCCTTCTGCAGCTGTAGTTGTTAATGAAGAAGTATCTGAATCTGAACTTATTTCGTTTGTTCGAGAAAAATTAGCTAATTTTAAATGTCCACGAAGAATTTATATAGTTGAATCTATACCACGCACAGCAACAGGTAAAATTCAACGCCGTTTAGTTGCTGAAGAATTGACTTCATCTTAATACTTGAAGGAATACTAATATGAAAATTGCTATATATGGAGCAGGAGCAATAGGAGCATTATTAGGAGCTAAACTTCATTTAAGTGGAGAGGACGTAACCTTAATTGCTCGAGGTCCTCACTTAAAAGCAATGCGGGAATCAGGTATAACTGTTGTTGAAAATGGAGAAAAGTACACAGCCTATCCAGCATTGGCAGAAAATCCTCAAGAAATAGGTCCTGTTGATTATCTCTTTATTACAGTTAAAACGAATGGTTTGGAGTCAATAGCAAAAAATATCCCATTCCTTTGTGAGGAAAACACTGCTGTAGTTACTGCTCAAAATGGCATTCCGTGGTGGTATTTTTATGGAATTGGTGGTGAATTCAATAATACAAAACTCAACTCTTTGGACCCTAATGGTATTATTGAATCTAATATAGATAATAAAAGAATTATTGGGTGTATCGTTTATCCTTCAGCTATTATTACAGAGCCTGGTGTGGTAACACATATAGAAGGTGATAGATTTTCTTTGGGGGAACCTGATGGTAGTATTTCAAATAGGTGTAAAGACCTTTCATTAGCTTTGATCAAATCTGGTTTTAAAAGTCCTATTAGACCTAATTTACGAAACGAAATTTGGGTAAAACTTATGGGTAATATAGCAATGAACCCTATTAGTATGCTAACTCGGGGGAATCTAAAAGATATCACTGAAGATAAATTCATTAGAAAATTTGCCCGTCAAGTTATGGTTGAAGCAGAATCGGTCGCCACAGCTTTAGGGGTACAAATGCAGGTTTCAGTTGATCAACGTTTGGAAGGCGCAAATAGTGTTGGAGAACATAAAACATCCATGCTTCAAGATTATGAGCAAGGCCGCCCTATTGAATTAGAAAGTATTATTGGATCTGTAGTAGAATTAGCGGATATTCTAGGTATAGAAGTTCCAAGTATTAACACTTTATACGGGTTATCTAAAATGCTTGGAAGTAACTCTGGGATATATTTTTAAAAAGTGAAAATAGTATGTTGGAAAATCGTATCTTTCTTATGATACATGGAGGCACTAATGGAGCAAAATGATTTAGTTGATAATTTTATTGTCTATTCAAAAGAAATAATTAATGAACAAGGTATAAATGATAATTCTTTAGCAATTATTGCTAAAGAATTATCAAGTCTTTCAACCATTGAGAATCTATTTAAGTTTGGTAATCATCGTGGGCGAGGGGCGAATGCTGCTGAATCATATGTGTTATATGAAGACCCTGATCCTCATGGCCCAGTCCTTCAGTTAGCGAAATTTGACGGCCCAACAGCTATTCACAATCATGGTAGCTGGGGGGTTTTGTGCGGATATATACGAGAGCAATACTATTCTCAATGGGCATTGCAAGAAGATGACCCAAATAAAGTGACTCAAATGCTTGATACGATTATAAAACCAGGTGATTTTGTCTCTTGGCCAGATGTCCCTAATGATATTCATAAACAAATCCCAGTTCAGGATGATGTATGGGTAATTATTTATATGGGAAGAAATGCTTTTGATACTGTTAGAATTACCTACGATTAAGGATTAATATCTACAAGTGTTAACTCAAATATTAATACTTTTCCAGCAAGTTTGTGATTGGCATCTAGTGTTATGTGTTCATCTGTAATTTCATATATGGAAACAATTTGTCCGTTTTGTAATTGCAGCTGTGCACCAATTCCCATGCCTGGTGGTAAAGGTTCAGCAGGTGTTTTAATTAGTAAAGCCTCAGTCCATTCACCATAGGCATCTTCAGGTTCTATACGTATAGTTTTTGTTGCACCAATAATAAGAGATTTAACACCTTCTTCAAATCCTTTAATCACAGATTCAGTTCCTACTACAAATTCTAAAGGCTCCCTACCAATTGATGAGTCAAATTGTTCGCCATTTTCCAATGTCCCTGTGTAGTGAATAAGGACAGTGTCGGCTGGTTGCGGATTTTGGTTTAACTTTTCAGGACTCATAGTTGGGATTGGTGTTGGGATTGGTGTTGGTGTTGGTGTGTTAATAATTACTGGAATAGTATTTTTGGTACCATCTGCAGAAGTTAATAAATCTTCTTGAGTTCCTGATCTTGAGCAACCTGTTATTAATATAAATGTTGCTATAAACAAAAAGAAAGAAGAATAATAAATTTTCATTATGTAAAATTCCTTTCGAGCTATAACAATACTATAGAGAAAAATTAAATTACATACAAGTTAATGAAAAGAGGCCTGGAATTTCCAGGCCTCTTTTCATTAACGTCAGATTTATTATAAATTAAACGTCATTTCTCCAAACTTGTTCTCTCTTAGGCCACATATACTGTTGTCCTAAAGGAACGGTAATTCCTTCGATTTCAGTATAGTATGTACTTCGTCCTTGCTGTACTCCAAGAGGAGCAGAAGGCATATCAGCTAGAACAATATCTTCTAGTGCTATTCCTCTTGCTTTTCTGGTTGCATTATCAGGAGATGCTGCAAGTTCAAGATATTTAGCGTCTACAACATCACTGCTGTATCCAAGCCAGTTTCTCGAACCACCTGTCAGGAAGTAACTTCCAAACAATTCTTCTGGAGTGTTAGTTGTCTGGCAGAAGTAGTATGTCCAAATCTCATAGTTTAAGTTTTGAGCAAGTGGGAATAACTGAGATGCTTGCATCAAGTCAATAGTAACATTGATACCGATCTTAGATAACTCACCAGCTACGAACTCACCCTGTCGAGCATATGTGGAGGTGTCTCTTACTAACATAGTGAGAGATATTCCGTCAGGATACTCTTGAGCAACGATTTGCTTAGCTTTTTCTATTTCAGCTGCTTTAGCGTCACCTTTAGCCCAACCAGCCATTTTTCGAACCTCGTCTGGAGATCGACCCCAGGTTGTTTCATCAAGATAAACAGTTGGAGTCCATCGGTCTTCACCGAAGTGGACAACTTCAGCATAACCATAACGGTCAATTCCTAAGTTTACAGCTTCTCTTAATTTAGCATTATCAAATGGAGGCTTAGTAGCATTCATATTGACACCTTGTGGTCGACATGTAGTTGTATAAGGTATCCAGTCGATGTTACCTGCAGCTTTTGACTTGTCATACAAATCATTATTGTCTGGTGAAGGCATAGTTCGGCTAACTTCAACCTGTCTGGTTAAGAAAGCTGATTGTGCAACTTCAGCAGATCGAATCAACTGAATTTCCCATTCATCTAAGTATGGAAGACCTGCACGGAAATAATCAGGATCTTTTTCATAAATCCATGTAGAACCACGTTCAAAACTCTTGAGTTTATATGGTCCTGAACCGTAAGGTCGTTCGTTTAACATTTCTCTTGTTGTACCGTCAGGCATAATACCTGAGAATCCAATTGCAAGAATATCGATTAGACCAGGGAATGGTTGTATAAGATGGAAACTTACTTTTTGTCCATCTGATGACATACCACCGTCTTCTCGGTCAATATCAACGAACTCTTTCATCCAACCTGAACGAGCAGATACTACACCATCGACAAGACCCATGATCTTTTCCATGCTGTATTCTACGTCTGCACCAGTCATTGTCGTACCGTCTCGAGGTCCAACAATATCATTGACATTGGAATGGTATTTTACATTGTCTTCTAGAGTGAAGGTCCAAGTTTTACCATCGTCGCTGATGGACCATTCTTTAGCTGCATCAGGTACAATAATGCCTGCATCAGGACTCCATACCAAACTGCTATACAATTTAGCGTTATGCTGAACATATACAGAAGAAGTAGCATTGTGGACGTCAAAACTGACAGGGTCTCTTGAACCTGTAGAAATTACTCTACCACCAGACTTAGGCTTTACGCTTGCAGTAGTGGCAGGAGCCGCCGCTGTGGTTGCTTCTGGTACAGCTGCTGCAGTTTCTGTAGTAGTACTTGCAGTTGAGCTACTAGTAGTACTTGTGCTACTACTTGCAGCAGTGCTCTCGACAGCCGATGAAGTTGTTTCTTCTTCGTCATCGCCGCCACAAGCAACAGCAACTATCATTGAGATAGCAACAACTGTGCCCAGCAACAATCTAGGCGCGAGCCAAGATTTATGAGACATAAATCACCTCCTTTTTTTTTCGTATATAGATAAATAAATATATACTATATAAACTATCACCACTAAATAGCCGTGGTGGCTATTAGTGGCAACAGCTCATCTTGGATTTGATACATTTTAACCCAAAATACTCAAAAGTCAATAATTTATATATGCTATTAGTAAATATATACATATATTTACTCATATACAGTCATTATTTATACAAAAATGACTGTATATGAGTAAATTACCTTAACATAAAAAAAGAGGCCTGAAATTTCCAGGCCTCTTTTCATTAACGTCAAATTTATTATAAATTAAGCGTCATTTCTCCAAACATTTTCTCTTTTAGGCCACATATAGATGTTACCTAAAGGAACAGTAATGTCTTGGATTTCACTATACCAAAGACTTCTTGCTTGCTGTACTCCAAGAGGAGCAGAAGGCATATCAGCTAGAACAATATCTTCTAGCGCTATTGCTCTCTCTTTTCTGGTTGCAGAATCAGGAGATGCTGCAAGTTCAAGATATTTAGCGTCTACAACATCACTGCTGTATCCAAGCCAGTTTCTCGAACCACCTGTCAGGAAGTAACTTCCAAACAATTCTTCTGGAGTGTTAGTTGTCTGGCAGAAGTAGTATGTCCAAATCTCATAGTTTAAGTTTTGAGCAAGTGGGAATAACTGAGATGCTTGCATCAAGTCAATAGTAACATTGATACCGATCTTAGATAACTCACCAGCTACGAACTCACCCTGTCGAGCATATGTGGAGGTGTCTCTTACTAACATAGTGAGAGATAATCCATCAGGATACTCTTGAGCAACGAGAGTCTTAGCTTTTTCTAACTCAGCTGCTTTAGCGTCACCTTTAGCCCAACCAGCCATCTTTCGAACGTCATCTGGAGATCGACCCCAGGTACTTTCATCAAGATAAACAGTTGGAGTCCATCGGTCTTCACCGAAGTGAACAACTTCAGCATAACCATAACGGTCAATAGCTAAGTTTACAGCTTCTCTTAATTTAGGATTATCAAATGGAGGCTTAGTAGCATTCATATTGACACCTTGTGGTCGACATGTGGATGTATATTGAATCCAGTCGATTTTACCTGCAGCTTTTGACTTCTCATACAAATCATTATTGTCTGGTGAAGGCATAGTTCGGCTAACATCAACCTGTCTGGTTAAGAAAGCTGATTGTGCAACTTCAGCAGATCGAATCAACTGAATTTCCCATTCATCTAAGTATGGAAGACCTTCTTTAAAGTAATCAGGATCTTTTTCATAAGTCCATGTAGAACCACGTTCAAAACTCTTGAGTTTATATGGTCCTGAACCGTAAGGTCGTTCGTTTAACATTTCTCTTGTTGTACCATCAGGCATAATACCTGAGAATCCAATTGAGAGAATATCAATAAGACCTGCAAATGGTTGAACTAGATGGAAACTTACTGTTTGTCCATCTGATGACATACCACCGTCTTCTCGGTCAATATCAACGAACTCTTTCATCCAACCTGAACGAGCAGATACTACACCATCGACAAGACCCATGATCTTTTCCATGCTGTATTCAGCGTCTGCACCAGTCATTGGGGTACCGTCTCGAGGTCCAACAATATCATTGATATTGGAATGGAATTTTATATTGTCAGCCAAAGTGAAAGTCCAAGTTTTACCATCGTCACTGATGGACCATTCTGTAGCTGCATCAGGTGCAACAACACCTGCGTCAGGACTCCATACTAAACTGCTATATATTTTAGCGTTATGCTGAACATATACAGAAGAAGTAGCATTGTGGACATCAAAACTGACAGGGTCTCTTGAACCTGTAGAAATTACTCTACCACCAGACTTAGGCTTTACGCTTGCAGTAGTGGCAGGAGCTGTTTCTGTAGTTGCTTCTGGTATAGCTGCTGCAGTTTCTGTAGTAGTACTTGCAGTTGAACTGCTAGTTGTACTACTGGAACTAGAGCTAGAAGAAGCAGTTTCGGTAGCTGAAGAAGTTGTTTCTTCTTCGTCATCGCCGCCACAAGCAACAGCAACTATCATTGAGATAGCAACAACTGTGCCAAGCAACAATCTAGGCGCGAGCCAAGATTTATGTGACATACATCACCTCCGTTCTCTCTTATTTGCCCCAAAATTAGGACATATACAAAAAAACTGGGTCTAAAGTGATCTATACCAATTATCGTCCAAGATGAACTGTTGCCACTAATAGACTCAGAGAATTAATCAATAATAGTGAAGAAAATATTAATTGTCAATTGATAAAATGTTAAAAATGCGTATATTTCTAGCTAATATGGGAATCAAGGAATTCTATTAGATGGATAGGTTTTTTCCCGGTACCATCATTGATTTGTTGGGAACAAGAAATACCTGTGGTAATTACAATAGAATCAGGATTGTTTCGTATAGTGGGGAATAGACGGTGCTCACCAATTTTCATAGAGGTATCGTAGTGTTCTTTTTCAAATCCAAATGAACCTGCCATACCACAACAGCCCGAATCAAGCTCCTGTATTTTTAGATCAGGAATTAATTCTAAACATGATTGTAAACTTTTTGAGCCAACAAGTGCTTTTTGATGACAGTGATTTTGAAATAAAACTGAAGAAGTATCTGAATTAAATGTAATTTGAGTTTGATTTAAATCTAACGATGAAAAAAACTCATCAAATAAAAATGTGTTTTGGGCTACAATCTGTGCTTTTTCATCTGATATTAATTCAGGATATTCATCCCTGAGAGTTAATATACAACTTGGTTCAATACCTATAATAGGAATACCTTGCTTAGCATAAGGATGTAGCTTTTCCACATTAAGTATCGCTAAATCTTTTGCTTTGCTTAACTCCCCCTTGGAAATCATTGTCCTCCCACAACACACATTTTCTGCAAGCAAAACATTGTAGCCGGCTTTTTCAAGTATATTAACAGCAGCTATTCCTACTTTCACCTGATTATAATCTGTAAAGGTATCATGAAATATGACAACCTGATTCTGGGCTGTTAAGTTTAGATTAGGTGAAGTATGGTTTTCATACCATTTGGGGAAAGTTATTCGATTAATTTTAGGTAAGCTTCTTCTTCGATCTATTCCTAACAATAAATCAGCAATCCATTTTGTAATTGGCAAAGTACTTATAAAGTTATAAAGTGGGCTAATTTTTGAATTTAATTTGTTGAGAGCATTTACTCTTGAAAATATTTTTGAACGAAGAGGCATTTTATTTGTTTTATAATAGTTGTATAAAAATTCGTATTTAATTTTTGCCATATCTACATTTGAAGGGCATTCTGCCTTACAACCTTTACATTCGAGGCAAAGATCCATAACTTCATAAAGACCTTTACTAGCAAAAGTTTCTGATGGAAGTTTCCCAGATAAGACTGATCTTAAAGCATTAGCACGCCCTCTTGTTGAGTGTTGTTCATCTCTTGTAGCCATATAAGATGGGCACATTGTCCCAGTTAAATTTTTTCTACATTCCCCAACACCATTACACATTTCAACAGCTCTCGAGAATCCACCAGATTTAGTAAAATTAAATAATGTATCTGGTTCTTTAGATTCATACGAAGGGCTGATACGTAAATTTTCAGTCATTGGAGGTGTATTGATAATTTTACCTGGATTAACAATATTGTCAGGATCAAATATAGTTTTAATATCTTTAAAAGCTTGATATAACGTTGGGCCAAGCATTTTTTCTGTCCAGACACCACGAACAATTCCATCACCATGTTCTCCACTTAAGGATCCATTAAATTCTAGTACAAGATCACTAATTTCTTCAGAAATTGTAACCAAATCTTGTAAACCAGATTCAGTTTTTATATTTATCATGGGTCTGATATGCAAACATCCAACACTAGCATGTCCATAATATCCTGCAGTAGTATTATGGCTTCTAACTATACTATCAAACCTACGAATATATTCTGGTAGCTTATCAGGTGATACAGCTGTGTCTTCAACAAAAGGTAAAGGTTTTGAATCACCTTTTACACTCATTAGAAGACCAAGACCTGCTGCTCTTAGAGCCCAAGCACTTTTTTGTTGACTAGGAGTTAATGCTTTAATAGATGCATAAGAAAGGTTATTTTTTTGCAAAGCTTGATTCATTTTATCAATTTTTGATTCGACTTCTTTCATGTCGTTTCCAAAAAACTCAACTAATAAGATGGCTTCTGGGTCGCCTTCAATAAAGCTGTGTTGATTTGAAAATCCTAATGATTCTTTACTTCGATCAAGAATCATTTTATCAACCAGTTCAATTGCTGAAGGTCCATGATCGAGTATCATCACGGTAGCTTCCATTGATTTAAATAAATCAGCAAAATGTACAACTGCTAATCCAATATGTATTGGTATTGGTTCTAATTTAACTTTCGCGGCAGTTATTGTGCCTAAAGTACCCTCTGATCCAACAATCATTTTGGACATATTTACTGCGCTACCATCATTTAGAAAATCTAGATTGTACCCTGAAACCCTTCTTTGAATTTTGGGATATCGTAAATCAATCTCTTTTTCATGCAGTTTAGCCAATCTCAGCGTTTCAGAATAAATCTTTTTTTCTAATGATTCTGTTTGAGAGTCTAGGATATTTTCTAATCTTGATCCTTGAACTTCTTGAAAATGTACTCTTTCAGCATTGGACAAAATCACATCTAGTTCCATAACTTGATCCGAAGTTTTTCCATATACTATAGAATGAGCACCACAAGAATTATTTCCCAAAGATCCACCGATAGTAGCTCGACTTTTTGTTGTAGGGTCAGGAGTGTAATATAATCCGTATGGCTTGAGATGATCATTAAGCTCATCAATAGTTATACCAGGTTCAACAATTGCCCAACGCTCTTCTGAATTGACTGAAATAACTTTATTCATATATTTTGTAAAATCGATCACAATACCGTGGTTTACTGTTTGACCAGCTAAGCTAGTTCCGCCCCCACGTGGTAGAAAAATTGTTTTACTTTCAGAACATATACGGATGATTTCAGCAACATCTTCAGCATTTTTTGGAAGAGCAATACCTAATGGTTCCATTTGGTATATTGAAGCATCAGTACTATACATCCATTTAGAATATGAATCGGATTTCACTTCACCCAGAATAGATTTTTTAATTTCATTATTTATGTCTAATGATTGATTAATCATATATCTATTTACTATTTATTATTAGAAAAACCAAAAAATAATAATGTAACAATACTATTAAGTCGTTAAATTAGATTATAACCTAATTTTATTTATTTATCTTGATATTTTGTTTGACCATTATCTGGTGTATGATTAAACTATCAAGAAATTAGCGTTTAATTATTGGATTTTTTATTTTTTAGGAGATATATAATGGCACATCCTGAACCTGTTACGGATAATGATTTTAAAGAAAAAGTAATTGACTCAAGTACACCTGTACTTGTTGACTTTTGGGCTGATTGGTGTGGGCCATGTAAAATGGTCGCCCCAATTGTTGATGAACTTGCTGAAGAGTTTGATGGTAAAGTTAAATTTGCCAAAGTAGATGTAGATACAAATCCACAAACTTCCGTTACTTTTGGTATTCGTAGTATACCTTCTTTATTAGTTTTTAAAGACGGAAAAGTTATAGATCAAATTGTTGGTGCAGTACCAAAAGCAGTATTGAAAAAGCGTTTAGAAGCAGCTTTATAATACCTGCATAGATGAATTGCCATTTGGGAGTGGATGGGGCCCGGTGGCTTCTGCGGACTTCAACTCCGTTGTCTTGACGGCTTCCCGTTGAGAGGTGGGTTCGACTCCCTCGCACTCCCGCCATTTTGATATTGGTCTTTTGTTGGGAGAACAATGGAATCACTTAGCATGCTCGGTCAAAAGATTAGCATTATCGGGACAAGTAACAGTGGAAAATCCACTTTGGCAACATACCTTGCAAAAAAAATGGATATTGAGTGTTTTCATCTCGATCAATTAGCTTTTATACCAAGTACTAACTGGGTACGACGTTCAGAAACAGAGTTTATTAACGATCATGATCATCTTTTGCATAATGATAGTTGGATTATAGAAGGAAATTATAGCTCTTGTATGAAGCAAAGATTTGATCAATCTGATTCTGTTATTTGGTTAGATTCCTCAGTGTATTCATGCTTATATAGGTATATAGCAAGGGCAATAAAAAATGATTCTAATCGACCTGGTCGATTAGCTGGTGCAACAAAAGAGTTTAATTTTGATATGGTCAAACATATCCTTTTTGTATACCCAAAACTAAGAAAAAAATATTCGTCTATATTATTAGATACAAATAGTTCACCTTTAAAAATACGATCTATGAAGGAATTAAATAGGTATTATAAGTACTGGGAATCGTAAGTATGAGTAATACAATATTTTATTCTGAAAGACAAAAATTTAATCAATGGTGGGCCTGGTTTACCGCTTTATTAGGGCCTATTTTATTATTTTTCCCCTTGATAGGCTTAATTCTTTCAGGTTCTGCCTATATTGTACTATTATTAATTTTTCTTCTTACCTTTTGGTTACCAATATTGTTGTTTTGTTTACATTTAGACACCGAGGTTAATGAAAAGGGAATTTTTATCAAATTTAGATTTCTGCACAGAAAATGGGTTGAGTTTGAATATAAAGATATTGAATCAGTAGAAGCTTGTATATATAAACCTGTTAAACATTATGGTGGTTGGGGTATTAGGTATGGAATGAAAGGTAAGGCATATAATGTAACTGGTAACAAAGGGGTATTGATTAATTTCAAAGACGGGACCAATATTCTGATAGGTTCTTTACATCATGAACTATTACAATCAGTTTTAGAAGAAAGATTGAATTCCTAACTTGTGAAATTCCATAAAGGTTTAAATATAAATATGCCTACAATAAATAAACAGAACGTTATAATTCCACCGAGTAATATTGCTGTATCTGCACCATAGAATTGTGCCACTGCCCCAGCAATTAGTGCTCCAACAGGCATCAAACCATGATCTAGCATGTAAATACTCATTACTCGTCCTCGCATAGCATTTGGGGTAATTGTTTGAATAATAGTATTATTCATTGAATGATAGATCATTTGAAATGCACCTTGGAATGAAATTACTAAGATTGAAAAAATTAATAATTTTGTTTGCGAAAAAATAATTAATGACAAACCTGCTAAAATGCCAATAATAAACAACATTTTTCCTTTATTTGCTATATTTCCAAGACTTGCTAAGGTTAATGTACCAACAAAAGCCCCGACACCCATAGCAGATAAAATAAGTCCTAGCCCATTAGCATCTACCTTTAATATATCTTTAGCAAAAACTGGCATCAGGCTTTGGGTGAAAGGCATCATAAATATCGAAGGAATTAGTGCTAATAAAACTAGAGCAAAAGTCGTTTTTTCTTGGATGACATACTTTACTCCTTCAATAAAATCTTCAGAGAAGGTGTGTTGGGGTGCTTTTAAAATATTATCAGTAGGTATTTTTATAGGAATAACAATTAGTGTTACCAGAAAAAATGATACTGCTTGAATAAAAAAATTAGCTGAAGGGCCTACAGCCACAATAAGTAACCCGCCAATTGCAGGTCCGAGCATTCTTGTTATATTGAAAGCTGCTGAGTTTAGAGCTATGGCATTCATGAGATCTTTTTTAGGGACTAAAGTTGCAACTAAGGCTTGTCGGACAGGATTTCCTGAAGCCCATCCAGCACCACTGAGTACAGAAAATGCAAAAATATGCCAAGTTTCAAGATGTCCAGATGAAATTAATAACGCAAACAATAAGCCAAGAACTGATAATAATAAATGTACGACTATTAGTAAGGTTTTTCTATTGACCCGGTCTGTTATTACACCTGCAATTGGACCCATAAATAGAAAAGGGAGTGCACGGATACCGGTCACTGCACCTGTTATAAATGCAGATCCTGTAAGTTCATATGCCAACCACCCTAATGTAACTTGTTGAATCCAGTTTCCTGCTGAAGTAAAAAAAGTACTAGAAATGAGATATCTGAAATCGCGATATTGCAGTGAGGCAAAGGTAGGTATTTTAGATACGAAGCTTTTATTATGAGAGCCTTGTGAGGCAGATGAGTCTTGATTAATAATTTACCATCCTTGCGCTTATATTTACATATAATGAGGGAAATGTAAAACAATAATTAGTAGCATAAATAAAACAATATTTATATAATCGAAATCTAATTTCATATTTGAGGAGGCACAATGTCTATAAAGGGTAAAACAGCTTTAGTAACAGGTTCTAGTCGAAGTTTAGGAAAATCAATTGCTGTGGCTTTAGCTAAAAGTGGAGCAAATGTTGTAATTAACCATCGTGATAGTAAAGAGGAAGCAGTTCAAGTTTCTCAACAAATTGAAAGTTATGGTGTCGAATCTCTTGTTGTGCAAGCTGAGGTTTCAAATAAAAATGATGTTTTGAAAATGTCTGAATTAGTCCACGAAAAATTTGGTGGCGTTGATATATTAGTAAATAATGTTGGAACAAGTGCTATGGTACCATTTTTAGATATGACAGATGAAGATTGGCACCAGATAATAGGTATTAATTTGCATAGTTTTTATTATTGTACTCAAGCTTTTATAAGACACATGGTAAAAAATCAATGGGGAAGAATAATAAATATTACTGGGCATGCTTCTTTAAGAGGTAGTCCTTTTGCAGCACATACCGTAGCAGGAAAAGGTGGTGCAGTTGGATTTACTAGATCTATAGCAACAGAATTTGCAGATCAAGGAATTACTTGTAATAACGTTGCTCCAGGTCATATGGATACTCCTCCAAGACGACCTTATTACACTCAGCTCAAAGAAGAAGTTGGACAAGAATGGTATGGAGGATGGATTTCAAAAATACCTATGAAAAAATTAGGTGACCCAGATGAGTTTGGTGCATTATGTGCATTTTTAGCATCAGAAGATGCATCCTATATTACAGGCCAAATGTTATTAGTAAATGGTGGAATAATGTATTCTTAGAGTTTATGAAGTATGTGAGTAACGTTCTTCTAATTCATTAAGCATGTCTATTCCTGTTAGACTATTTATTTCTTCAAAAGAAGATACTAGGTCAGGTCGTTCAATTAAGGATTTAGTTTCTATAGATTCCTTTAATATTCCTAATGCTGCTTTCATTCCAGTAAGTGCAGCTCCAGTTAGGAGTCTGGGGTAAATAACAGCAGCAATTCCGATATCTTCTAATTGCTGTGCAGATATTAATGGTGTTGTAGATCTTGATCTAATTCCAAATCCCATATTGATAGCTAGAGGTTTTGATATGTTTTTTACAACAGTTTCCATATCATTTAAAGACAGTAGTGCATCAGCAAATAACAGGTCAGCTCCAACACTTTCAAATGATTTCAGTCGATTTATTACTTCTTCAATTCCGTCAGTTGCAAAAGAATCCGTGCGGGACATAATTACAAAATTAGGATCTTCTCGAGCTTCTACTGCAGATCGAATTTTTTGAGTGGCTTCTTGTAGACTAATTACATTTTTTCCTTTCATATGACCACATCTTTTTGGCCATACTTGATCCTCAATCATAATTCCAGATACGCCAGATTGTTCGAAATTTTTAACGGTAAAATGAACATTAACTGCATTACCATATCCAGTATCTGCATCTGCTTGAAGTGGAATACTTGTACAATTTACCATTGCTCTTGATCTTGCAAGGTTTTCATCAAGTCCCATAATTCCTACATCAGATATTCCCAAGGCACTTTCGCTTAATCCTGCACCAGAAATAAATCCAGAATCAAAACCTAAGTGTTCAACAAGTCGTGCGCTAAAACCATCATAAACACCGGGTCCAATAAGAATTTTGTTTGATTCAAGTAATTGTCGATATTTTTTCCGTTTTGTAGTTGCATGAGAATCCATAAACTGTACCTCTACTTTTTAATTTTCATAATCTTTTGCTACACCTTGAGGGGGATTACCTTCATGAACATTTTTTATATTTGTATAAGCAAATTCAGCTCTTCTAAACCATGTATCCCATGTTGTCCCAGCACTATGAGGTGTGACTATTGTATTATCCATACTCAATAATGGATTGTCTTTTTCTATAGGTTCTACATTCATTACATCCAAACCTGCACCTGCAATTGTATCATTTTGCAATGCACTTATTAGATCAGGTTCATTAATAACTGGTCCCCGACTAGTATTAATGAGAATCGCAGAACTTTTCATTAGAGTTAATAAATTCGTATTAATTGCACCCTTAGTTTCTGCAGTTAATGGTGAATGGAGAGTTATTATATCAGAGGTTTTAAATAATTCTTCGAGAGTAACGTAAGATAAGTTTAAATTTTTCTCGTCATTTTCTGATAAACGGTATTTATCATAATATTGCACAATACAATCAAATCCTTGGACACGTTTAGCTACCTTTTTCCCGATATTACCTATTCCATAAATACCAACTTTTTTATTGGACATTTCATAGGTATTAAATCCATTAACTACACCTCTCCAATTACCTTCACGGACACCTTTATCACTTAAAGTTAATTTTTTATATAAAGCGAGCATAAGAAGTACAGCATGATCTGCAACAGCCCAAGAATTTGCTCCTCCATTATTTGCACAAGGAATACCTAAGTCATGTAATAGTTCGAAATTCATTCGATCATAACCAGCACTTAAAAGCTGTATAAGTTTAACTTTTGTTCCTGCTCGAATTAAGGAATCAGATAAAGCTACTCCAAAAGCAATTATAAATTCTGCATCTGCAACTAATTTATGGGCATCGTCACTATCAATATTTTCATTAATAATAGTCGTTTCAAAGTCTTCGGGTGTATAAGTGGATATAACTTCAGCTAGGTGTGTTGGTAAATTTGTAATAAAAACAATCTTTGTTTTACTCATAAAAACTCCATTCACTGTTCATTTTTTATTAGTATGGTACTTCTAGTTTTGCGAGCAACTCGTGGAATTCATTTTTAGTTTCTTGACTTAATTCTGGGCCTGGGTGTCGCACACGATAGCTACTTATTAAGCCACGGTTATGAAGAGCATACTTTCTAATAGAAATACCTATTCCTTCTTGAAACTCAAATAATAACATTGGTAAATATTTGAAAAATATATTTTCTGCTTCTTGTACATTACCACTTGCAACATTCGTATATATATCAACAAGTACTTCAGGATATGCAAATCCAGTCATTGCACCAGATGATCCACGATTCAATTCATCTAATAAAAACACTCCGCCTAAGCCACCAAAAATAGAGAGTTTATCACCTGTTAAATTCTTTATCGCAGTAATTTTGGTTGGGGTAGGTGGGTCTTCAAGTTTTAGATAAATTACTTGGGGTATTTTTTCTGCCAATTGTGAAATGAATTGAGGAGGCATATGGACGCCGGATGTTTGAGGATAATCTTGAACAACAATGGGAATATCTATGCATTCTGCAATTTTTTCATAATGGTTTAATAGAGCTCCTAGGTTAGGTTTACCCATTGGAGGAGCAGAAATCATAACCGCAGATGCTCCTAATTTTTCAGCTTCTTGACTATAAATTATTGTTGCTTTGGTACTAGCTGCTGTTGTTCCTACTGTAACAGACATTCCATTAGCATTTTTTATTACTTCTTTTGTTATAATTTGCCTTTCCTGATCTGTTAGGCGAGCTGACTCACCTGTGACGCCAAGTACAACAACTCCTTCACAATGAGAAGAATATGCTTTTTCCATAAGGTTTGAAATTGAATGTACATCGACTTCTTCATTTTCTGTAAATGGAGTAGCAAGCATCCAATGTACACCCGTAAATGTTTTAGCCATACTTTTCTCCTTATTAATGAAAATTACTTCTCAACAATTTGTATGAGAACGCCATTTGTGGATTTAGGATGCAAAAATACTTGCCCTTGAGGGTTATCTGCACCAATAAGTTGCACTCCATTTGATTCTAATTCTTTGATTGTTTGTTCAATGTTTTCAACAGCCAAAGCCATTAAATGGACACCTTCTCCAGATCTTTCGATTTTACGCCCTACTGGAGTTTCAGGACCAAGCGGTTCGACGAGTTCTATATGCGTCCCATTTCCGAGATTGAAAAAAGCTTGTTTAATTCCAAGTTTTTCAGAGACATCAGTACGTTCTAATTCCATACCCATCCCATTTTGATAGTTAGATATACCTTGGTTTAAATCTTTGACGGCAATAACGATATGATCAATCCATTTATAGTCCATAATTTTCCCCTTAGTTTTATATTACTTTTTCACACCATCAGTATTTGTTTTGAATAATCTAGGTAGGATTATAGAAGCGATAATTGTAGTTGACATGGTCATTATTACTGAAACCCCAAATAAATCGGTGCCAATTATTCCTCTGGAGAGACCTATACCAGCGATAATTAACGCAATCTCTCCTCTAGGTATCATTCCAACTCCTATTCGTAAAGACCCAATTTTATTAAATCCTGAAAAGAAAGCAGGAACACCGCTACCAATTAATTTATCAAGGGTAGCAGTTAGTGATATGACAATACCAAAGACTAAAACAGGAGCGCTAATAGCAGAAAGATCTACCATCATTCCCATTACTACAAAAAATACTGGTACAAGTAAATTGTAAATATTATGTAGTTGGTGCTCTATATCATGTTTTATTTTTGAGTTAGACATTCCTAACCCAAAAGAATAAGCTCCAATGATCATTGCTAGACCAAAATGTTCTGCTAGGGCTGCACAAATCAGTGCTAATCCCAAAGGTATTGCTACTAATGCACCCTCAGTACTAAAACTAGAGATGAATTTAGAAAGTGGTTTGGATAAAATAAAACTTGCTCCAGTTATAGCAAGCCATATGCCAATAGCCTGAACTGCAATAATTAGGATACTAGATGAAGAGATTGTTTGAGTTTCGTTCAAACTTATAACAATTGCTAAAACTAATATTCCAAAAACGTCGTCAAAAACAGCAGCAGCAAGTATAGTAATGCCTTCGGGTCCATCCAGACTTTCTAAATCTTTTAGAATACGAGCAGTAATTCCGATTGAGGTTGCAGTTAGTATTGATCCTATAAATAAAGCCTCAATACTCATAAACGAATCTGCAAATCCAAATAATACTGTTAAGCTTGCACCTACTGTGAATGGTACAATTACTCCTCCGATAGCTATTAAAAAGGATTTCCTCGCATATTTGAGAAATTGCTCAAGGTTTGTTTCTATACCTACTACAAACATCAATACTAAGGAGGCTACTTGGCCAAGAAAGTATATCTCAGGTGGTATTTCATGACCATGACCTCCAGAAAATAGTGGTCCAAAAGAACCTAGTGCAATTGCACCTAGCGCAAACGGGCCAATAATAACACCAGCAAACAATTCTCCTAATACTTGAGGAACTTTTATATACCTTACTGCTATTTCTGCTGCAAATTTGGCGACTATAAATATTACCGCAAGTTGTAACATCAATTGAATAATATGCTCGGCATGACCTTCCATTATCACAAAACCTCAAAATTTATATTATAAGTTTATGGTACGCCTGGAGGGATTCGAACCCACGACACTCGGTTCCGAAGACCGATGCTCTATCCAGACTGAGCTACAGGCGCATATCTTATTATTTTATATTTAAAACAGACTAATTACAATGATCCTAGAGTAGTAAGAAATCATTGATCTGGCGTGTTCATAACAGTTTTCATAACAATCTTGAGTGAAGAGAGCCATATAAAAGTGGCTCATTGCATTTGAATTTTAGTCAATCTATAATCTCTAAATATTGCGAATAATAGGAGGGAGTAAATTATGACAGATAAAATGGTTAATGGAATAATGTTTATAATCGCTGGCCTGGGTTCAATAACTGCTTATTTGATTCTAGGTGAGACAGGAATTCTAGATAAGAGTCATACAGAAAAAATTGCAGCGCATGCAATAATTGCTGTCCCACTTGCTTTTATGATGACAAGAAAAGTCGTAAAAAATACTTTCCTTGACGCAGGATTACTAATAATAGTTGTTGGTTTAACTATGGGACTTATCTCAGATGCTATAAGCAGCGCGGGATTAGGTGCTGAATCTGAATTAATTGGAGAAGTGATTGCGTGGACAGCTTGGTCTATTATGTATTTTGGAATATTTATAAGTGGATTAGGATATTTACGAACTAACCTTTTCCCTAAATGGTTATCAGGTTTATTGTCATTTTCCTCATTTGCTATGTTTGCTTTTCTAGTTCTTTTGAATGGTGAGCAATTATCAAACAATTCAAACATTGTGCCACCTTTATGGATGCTTAATAGTGTAGTTTTGGTTATTTTGGGAATATTCACTATGAGAAGAGCGGAGTAAAAGTTAACACAAACAAAAAATGTCTTATTGGTAAAAAATTAAAAGACCTATAATTTAAAATTATGGGTCTTTTTGTATATTAAATTGGTAGAGCAAAAGACGGGATTCGAACCTGCGACATCCTGCTTGCAAATTACACCTAATCCATCGCTAACTTTGGGACAGATTATGATGGCTTAGCAAATAATATTCAAGTCATACCTTACAGTCGCTAACAGTCGCTTGGGCATTGATGGACTATTGGTGGACTGAATAATAATGTAGACAGTGACATACATAATAAAAAAGGGGTTATTCAAAATGCGAGCCTATAAAAAAGAACTGACAACCTTTAGGGTATTATTTTCATAGTGCGACATTAGTATAAAAAAGAATTACTCTGTTTCTATGGAGTCATTATAATGTTACTTGATGATTTCCTATGAAATAACCTAAAAAATACTATAATATTTACAATCAATAAATAGAAATCTATGGTTGTACTCATTTTGGAAGGAAGGACATATGAGAATTGGTGTGGATCTTGGTGGAACCAAAATCGAAGCGATTGTTCTATCTGACTCAGGTCACGAGTTATTTAGGGAGCGGATTTTAACCCCAAAAAATAACTATCCTGCAACACTTCGAGCAATTGAATTGCTGGTTTCCAAAGCAGAAATTGATGTTGGAGTCGTGGATTCCATAGGGGTAGGTATACCTGGCACTTTATCTTCTGTGACACATAAGGTTAAGAATGCCAATTCTACATGGCTCAATGACAAAACGTTAGATGAGGATTTGCAACGAATTTTAGGAAGACCTGTTCGAATAGCAAATGATGCAAATTGCCTTGCTGTTTCCGAATCGATTGATGGAGCTGGCGCAGGATTCAAGGTAGTCTTTGCGGTAATTATTGGTACCGGTTGTGGTGGAGGTATTGCCATCGATGGCAAAGCGCATATTGGGAGCAATGGAGTAGCTGGAGAATGGGGACACAACCCTTTACCATGGCCCAATGATGAGGATATTCATTACCAAGAAAAGTTCCCCTGCTACTGTAGTCGAACTGGCTGCGTAGAAACTTTCTTATCTGGGACAGGATTCGCCAGAGATTATGAGTTTTACACAGGGCACGTATTTGAAGCTTATCAAGTTGTTGAATTGGCTGAAAAAGGTGAACCGAATGCTGAGTTATGTCTTTTTAGGTACGAACAAAGACTCGGAAAAGCATTGGCTGGCCTAATTAATACATTGGATCCGGATGTAATAGTATTGGGCGGCGGCATGTCTAATATTGATCGGCTTTATTCTGATCTCAAACCATTAATGTCTAACTGGGTGTTTGGGAAAGAGTGCGCAACAGAAATTCGCCAAGCTAAGTATGGGGATTCAAGTGGAGTACGAGGTGCCGCTTGGCTTTGGTAATGATTAACAATATCGTTATTTATCAGACATTTGTATAGAAAGGATAAATATGGACAACCTGGACTTCACATCATTAACACCCCAATATAAATTTGCTGATACCTTGGAAGAGCAGAAAGTGCAGTTGAATGATAATCCATTGCTGCAAAGGATGCTAAAAGCACGTCTAGATATGAGTACTGATCCTTATCGACCAATCTTTCACTATGTTAATCCTGAAAATACACTAAACGATCCAAATGGATTGTGTTATTGGCAAGGTCGCTGGCATTTGTTCTACCAAGCCTATCCACCAGAAGATCCTAGGCAACATTGGGGGCATGCTGTGAGTGAAGACTTGATACACTGGAAAGATCTACCATATGCAATATACCCCAATCCTGAAGGTCGCTGTTTTTCTGGATCTACGTTAGTAGAGGAAGATCGGGTTATAGCTATGTATCACGGTACAGAAGTTGGAAATATAGTTGCAGTTTCTACAGATCCTTTACTTTTGAATTGGGAAAAGTTGACTGGGAAAGCTGTGATACCTGTTCTTGAACAGGATGGATCTCCTCAGGAATATACCGTGTTTGACCCTTGTATTTGGAGTAAAGGTGGAAAATATTATTCATTATCTGGTGGTACATTACAGACAAAGCCAGAAGGTATCAGAAGGGCTGCTGACTTTCTTTTCAGTTCAAATGATCTGATTCACTGGGAATTTTTGCACCCATTTACCGAGGGAGATATGTTTACACTGGTTGGAGATGATGGTGCGTGCCCCTATTTTTGGCCTATTGGAGATAAACATATACTTCTTTTCTACAGTCATATGAGTGGAGGACAGTACCTTTTGGGGGACTACGACCTAGAACGTGATAAATTCTCAGTATTCTCTGGCGGTTTATTCAATTTCGGAGCATCTACACCTTCTGGTGTGCATGCCCCATCTGCCACACCTGATGGTTTAGGAGGTGTGGTGACCATATTTAATATGAACCCTGGTATGGACACAAAGGGATGGAATCAGATCATGACTCTACCAAGACTCCTTACATTGGAAAACGATTCTGTGTTAAAGATCAAACCTGCTGGGGATATTGAATCTTTACGATATGGTCACAAACATCTAGGAGACACACTGCTACCCCCTAATGAAGAGGTAGTTCTCGATGGAATAGAGGGTAATACGATGGAGATAATTGCCGAGATAGACGCAAAAGCTTCTCCTATGGTTGAGTTGAATGTACTTAGGTCAAAAAATAGAGAAGAATACACGCGGATAGCATTTTTTAAGGATAGAGGATTCAAAATTACCGATTGGGGTGATAAAGCCGGAGCTCTATTACAATCTACTAATAGGGTAGTTTCCCCTTACGGCACAGCACGTCCTGCTGTGGGTCGAGCGAGTGTTGTATCGATAGATTCGTCCTATTCCTCTATACTACCAGATGCATTATCAAGAGCTCCCGAAACTACAACGATAACTCTAGGTCATAACGAACCTCTTCAACTTAGAATATTCATAGATAGAAGCGTTGTTGAAGTTTTTGTGAATGACAAAGCTTGTGTCGCTGTAAGAGTATATCCGGGATTGGCTGATAGCTTAGGAATTTCCCTGCGCGCACAGGGCTCCGAAGCAAGATTACTTTCATTAGATGCTTGGAATATGGGAAACATATATGAATAGAGGAATCGGCATAGCAGAAATTACTACATCTTTAGCAGAATAAACCGTAGCAAAGCCATATGCAATTATAGGCGTTCCACCACCACCACCATGAGTATCAAACAGAAAATAATCCCACCTATTAAACCCCACAACTGAACACCGTCACGGCTCAAGAACTCTAAGACATTCTTAGGTACAACAGATTTAATAGGGAGCGATTTATGACGAAGATATTTCTTCTGCACAGTATGGACATTTTTTCATACTTCACCTCATAAAACTAACATATCTTCATGCACGCGTAACCATTGTCTACAAATATCGTAATCTGGAATTTTGGTTTTGACGAATCTCCAATAAGAAG
>Ga0209501_10001599_pt1 | contig 24713 bp, 20 predicted proteins | sample ArcticOcean_MG_C_4_FD_187434 | JGI IMG/M metagenome (GOLD analysis project Ga0209501, IMG submission 187434) | Marine microbial communities from western Arctic Ocean - ArcticOcean_MG_CB4_134 (SPAdes) (version 2) | ecosystem: Environmental > Aquatic > Marine > Oceanic | place: Arctic Ocean...
ATTTTTTACAGATCGTTTCATGTATATTTATGTCAAAAGAGAACTGAGGATGGAGGAAAATTTATTTACCAGACACTAAATAAAGAGTGTTGAATTCTTAAATATTATAAATACTTCTGTAAGAGGTTGACGAAAGGGATAGGGTGCTGAAACAGAATGAGAAAAACTGGAACAACTGAGGATAAAAAGTATCCGAAGTTCCCGAACGAAGTGAGGGAATGAGTAAGTGACTAGGTGACGGAAAGGATAATTGTATCAACTCGCAATCAATCAGATGAAATCATTTTTGATTTTGACATTGTTATTTCAAAAAAACTATATACTGCTACACTTGCCATAACAATTATTCCACCATATAATGTTTCTTGTGAAATTGTTTCATTTAAAAAAATCCAAACCCAAAAAGGTCCTAATGAAAACTCTAAAAGCATAAAGAATGTAACTTCAGAAGCAAGAAGAAATCTAGTGGAAAAAATAAATACACTATTCACGAATCCAGATAATACTCCTCCCCATAAAAAACATAACAAAATATCTTGAATTGGAATGTTTATATTTCCAAGAATAGTTACAAAAGAAACAGTTAATAGGAGAACGCTAGATATGAGACTCGCAGGCATCATATCAATACTCTTATATTTTCTTATAATAATAACAAATGTAGAAAAACTAAAAGCACAAGATAATGCTATAATGTTCCCATAAAAACCACCAGTTTTCAATCCATCTTTAATCATAATAAATATTCCAATAAAAGCAAAAAACATTGTAATAATTGTTCTTAAAGATATTTTCTCTTTTAAAAATATGAATGCTAGGATCGCTGTAATAAAAGGAATCGAACTTAAGGTAAACAATGTATTTGCAACTGAGGTATTAGCAAATGATTGAATAAATAAGAGATTGGCAAGCATAAGGAAAAAACCACCTGTCATACCAGGATAACCAGTTTTTTTGATGTTTGTTACAATTGCAAATCTGTATCGATGAAAAAGAATTAAAGTAATGGAAAATAGAAATGCCAATGCTCTATAAAAAGCGATCTGCCAAGGATCGGCATTATTAATATTTCGCATTATCAGACCTCCAAAACTGATGCCAACTGAACCAGTAATAAGCAATAAAATGGACAGTTTGCGATTTGAGATCATGAAATTAGTATCTTCTAAAAAATTATAAGTTTAACTTTGGATATTCATTTGTTGTATTAAAGTACAGTGACGTAATATCCCATCTGGTTTTGATCATTGATGAGAAGGTCTTTCGCAAGAGATTCAACTGATGCGACTCCACCGTTCTTCAGAAGGGTCATCAACATCACAGATTGGCAGATGTGGGACACCCTCATGCGGTTGATGAGGAAATCTTTGCGGTCAGAGAAGGTCATTTCAGATGTCTGATCAATTTCACTATCCATCGAATCACAACGATGGGAGAAATAAAACGAATACCGAAACGGAACAATTTCAAAAATAATTGTCGGTACTCAATTCTGACATTATGTTTGTCCCTCCAAGGTTTCGTAACGATCCAAACGACTATCAGGAACAAACCTCCAAAGATCAAAATTCTAACCCACATCGTTCTGTCCCAATCCTTTGCGACCTCTCAGGTTGATTTCAAGAATCTCACTCAGGGATTTCAATCTGTATCTGTCATCGGTCTTTCGTCTTGGTGGAAGTTTTCTCAAAGTCTCCCGAAAATTTCTCCCATGTCTTTGTCCCAATTCGGAAATCGGTCTGTCTCCCACGACTTCAAGGAACAGATTAAGTGAAATCTCATATTCCTCCAAAGTCTTCTCCTTCACTCGTCCCATTTCTCTAAGAGTTTTTCGTGCTGTCATGAATTCCTCAAACTACTTGAATTCAAGGAAATTTGAAACCCTGACTGTCCGAAGTGAGTCCTAAGATCTTTAGGGATGTAAGACCTAAAAAGGTAGGATGATGAATTACTTTTTTGAAAAACGAGACATGATTTGAACGACATGGGATTCCAACCAAATTTTAGATTTTAAAATCCCAAAACTCATACTTAAACAGTAAGTGAAACAGTAAGTGTTCAGTCTGTCAATAGGTGTTGGGAGGTGTTCATCTCCCTAAGTCATTGATATTAAATGACCTGGCGGAAGTGTGTGGGAATCGAACCCACCTGCGACAGGATTAGTGCCGCACGCACGGTTTTGAAGACCGGGGCGCCCACCAGTGACGCATCCACCTCCGGGAATTGAGGCAGTCTGGCGCAAAGCCGGAGAAGAGTCCAGTCGCCGAATTTGTGTCGCGGGTTGCTCGGAAATGCGGGATACTGGAGGAAGCAATACCGTTTCCATTTTTTAAGCCGTCATGCGCAACTTCAAATCCGAATTCGCTGAACTCACTGCCGCCCTCCGGACTCTGCGTTTTTGGTGGGTGTTGGGACTGGTCGCGGTGGGCTGCCTGCTTTTCAGCACGGTCATCCACGGCATCCTCATCCCACAGAATTTCTACAGCGCCGGGATCACGGGGCTGGCCTTGTTGCTCCACGATTTTTTGGGCGGAAAACTGTCCATCAGCGTAATCTACCTGCTCCTCAACATCCCGATCTTCGTGTTGGGTTATCGGGAATTCGCACTCAAGTTTCTTGTCGCTTCCCTGTTGGGCATGGCGATTTTCGCGACCATGCTCGAACTCATGCAGGGGATCGTGATTCCCACCAAAGACCCTCTGCTGGCGGCAATTTTGGGCGGAGTGCTGTCCGGAGGTGGGACGGGGTTGTACCTCCGCTTTGGAGGGAGCGTCGGCGGGCTTGACGTCGTGGGGTCGGTGTTGAAAAAACGCTTCGCGCTTCCCATCGGCGTCACCTTCAATTTTGTCAACTTCATGGTCCTCGCCACCAACGCCTTGCTCTATGAACTCGATTACGCGCTCTACACGGGCATCTTCATCTTCGTGTTTTCGTGGACCATGCAGCGCGTGATCACGGGATTCTCGCAGCGCCGCTCTGTCTTCATCATCTCGGATCACCCGGAGGAGGTGCTGGAAAACGTGATCCGCCCGCTGGATCGGGGAGCCACCTACTTTCTCGCCACCGGAACCTTCCGGAACGAACCCAAGCGTGTCATCTACACGGTCATCAACTTATTCGAACTTGGGCGACTGAAGGCCGCACTGGTGGAAACCGACCCGGAGGCTTTCGTCGCAGTCCAGAGCACCGAAGAGGTGATCGGCAGTCGTTTCCTGACGTGGGAAGAGGAAGGCTTTCGTCCGGAACGCTCCCAACCCCATTCCTCGGCCCAAATTGAGGTTTGAAACGGACCACCGACCTTCGGTTTTCGTTTGACTTCCGCAGCAATTCCCGTCAGTTTGCTACTTGGCATTTCAAGCGGCCACCCCATCCCAACACTCTCAGTTTTGGGCTCGTAGCTCAGTGGGAGAGCGCCTGCCTCACACGCAGGAAGTCGCTGGTTCGAACCCAGCCGGGCCCACCACGCAAATCACCTTGCTAGGATCAGTATTTTTGCTGGAGCAGTGGTTTTTCTTGCAACAGGCTTTTTGGGCCTCAGTGAGTGACGTCATTGCATTGTCCTTGCGATCTGGCCAGTAGAATCGTATCGTAGCGGGGTTTGTTCATTCGTATCAGTCGGGAACCATCGTGAAACCCAAACTTTTCCAGTTCGACACCCTCAGCCTGCACGGAGGGCAGCGTCCGGATCCCACGACCGGGGCGCGGGCAGTGCCGATCTACCAGACGACCTCGTATGTCTTTAACGACAGCGACCACGCCGCAGCCCTCTTCAATCTGGAGCAGGGTGGGCACATTTACAGCCGCATCTCCAATCCGACGGTCGCAGTATTGGAGGAGCGTATTGCAGCGCTGGAGGGCGGCACGGGTGCAGTTGCCACAGCCTCCGGACAGAGCGCACTCTTCCTGTCGTTGCTCACCTTACTGAACTCCGGGAGCCACATTGTTGCTTCGGCCTCGCTCTACGGCGGCAGCATCAACCTGCTCCGGCACACACTCCCACGCTTCGGGATCACCACCACCTTCGTGCATCCTCGCGACCTCGAGGGCTTCCGCAAAGCCATCCGTCCGGAGACGCGGCTTGTTTTCGGTGAGGTGATCGGCAATCCGGGGCTGGAAATCCTTGACCTTAAAGCCGCATCGAGCATTGCCCACGAGGCCGGGGTGCCCCTGCTGATTGACGCGACCTTCAACACGCCTTACCTCTGCCGACCCTTCGAATGGGGCGCGGATTTGGTGATGCACTCTGTGACGAAGTGGATGGGTGGACACGGTGTTGCCCTCGGCGGGATCGTGGTGGATAGCGGCCTTTTTGACTGGGAAGCCAGCGGCAAGTTTCCCACGCTCACCGAACCCTATGCGGGCTACCACGGCATCAACTTCATGGAGGAATTCGGCGCGACCCACGCCTTTACAATGCGAGCGCGTTCGGAGGGAATGCGCGACTTTGGCCCGGCAATGAGCCCGCAAAACGCCTTCTATTTGCTGCAAGGGCTGGAAACTTTATCGGTGCGCATGGATCGCCATTTGGCGAACACCGAAAAAGTGCTGGCGTTCTTGCAGGGGAGCGAGGACGTGGTTTGGGTGAGCCATCCAAACCTGCCCGAACATCCGGATCATGAACTTGCCAAGCAGCAATTGCCCAAGGGGGGCGGATCGATGATTAGCTTTGGCATCCGTGGGGGGCGCGAAACTGGAGCCGCCTTCATCAATGCCGTGCAACTCGCATCGCACTTGGCAAACGTCGGCGATGCGAAAACCCTCGTCATCCACCCTGCCACCACCACGCACGCGCAGATGGACGCCGAGGCGATGGAAAAAGCCGGGATGACGGAGGATTTGATCCGGCTTTCCGTCGGGATGGAGGATCCGGGAGACATCATCGAGGATTTGCGGCAGGCGTTCCGGGTGGCTCGCAAGGCAACAGGAGGTGCAGCATGAAACTTCAAGTTCGCGGGGTCGAAACCTTTGCCACTACGGGAGGGCGTCCGTTTGTCCCTGAGCAGCCCACCATAGTCTTTGTCCACGGTGCCGGGATGAATCGCATTGTGTGGTATCTCCAGACGCGCTACTTCGCTCACCACGGACACGCAGTGCTCGCAGTAGACCTTCCTGGACACGGGAGATCGCAAGGCACGTTGCTGGGCAGCGTTCAGGAACTGGCGGACTGGATTCCGGATTTGCTGGATTCGGCAGGGGTGGCCAAGGCCACACTGGTTGGACATTCGATGGGCTCGCTGATCGCACTGGAAAGCGGGGCACGGCATCCGGATCGCGTGAGCAAGCTCGCCTTACTGGGCGCGGCTTCAAAAATGCCCGTGCATCCGGATTTGTTGGAGGCCGCCAATGCGGACGATCCTTTGGCCTATGATCTGATGATGGATTGGGGCACGGGGCCGGTGGGGCATTTCGGCAGACATCCGGTGCCAGGAATCTCTCTGATTTCCGGAGGTCGGAACCTGTTGCGGATGGAGAATTCCGGCGTGCTGGGAAATGACCTTGGACTCTGCAATGACTACCAGAGCGGGATGGAGTCCGCTACGAAAGTGAGCTGCCCAACGCTGGTGGTTGCAGGGGAGGTGGACCGGATGACTCCGGTCAAGCAGGGACTCAAGCTCTGCGGAGCGATTTCTGGAGCAGAAAGTCAGGTGATCGCCAAAGCAGGGCACCTGATGATGATCGAACACTCCGGTGAAACCCTTGCCACTCTGAAGGGTTTTCTCCAGGCGGGCTGACTGAAAAAGTCGCAATCGACTCCGAAAATAACAGTGGTTTTTTGGCGCAAAAATTAAATTTTTAGTAAAAATGCCCCAAGGCGTGGGGTATTAGACTCGAATATTCTCAATAAATATTTGATATTATTGTAAATTTTTCAATGCGAGCCATTGATCTGTTCGCCGTGATCGATCACCTAGTCGGTGTTCCTTTCCGATGCATGCACAGGGTTTTTGTGGAAATTAGGCTAAAAACTCTGCATTTGAACACCTCAAAATCAGACAAACACATTGATTTATTTGATGAAAATAACTTCCCCCCCGGGTCGACTGCGACTTTCCCCAGCATGTTCGGAAAAAAATATTGACTCGAGCTAACTGATCATTACAATACTCTTGCTCGGTAGATCTGGTGGTTCAGATCTTTCTAATGTACCGAAAATCGTGAACTAATAAGGAGTTTCGTCTGCTTATGTATTGGGTCTGGTTGATCGCATTGGGTATTGCCATAATTGTGGTAATTGTCCTACTAAACCGCTTTTATCGTAAAGCATCCCGTGAAGTTGCTCTGATCCGAACAGGGCTTGGCGGGCAGAAAATCATTATAGATGGGGGTTTTCTTGTTCTCCCATTTCTTCACCGTATTTCAGAAGTCAACATGAAAACGACGCGACTTGAAGTTGTTCGCGCCAATGAGAATTCGGTAATCACAGGAGATCGTCTGCGTGTAGACGTGACGGTCGAGTACTATGTGCGGGTCGATCCAAGTGACACAGGTGTCGCGACAGCAGCTCAGACCTTAGCAGGTAAAACCTTTCACTCAGATGACCTTGCTGAGACCTTGGAAGGAAAACTGGTTGATGCGTCCTTATCTGTTGCTGCCAACTACACCATGGACGAACTCCAAAACGAGCGCGGTCGGTACGTTACTCAGATCGAGGAAATTTTGAAGCCAAAGCTGTCTCAAAACGGCCTCCTATTGGAATCAGTTTCATTGACACGATTGGACCAAACACCTTTCCACACGCTCGATGAAAATAACGCATTTAACGCAGTTGGGCTTCGACGATTAGCTGAGATTGTTTCAAATAGTAAGAAAGAACGTGCTGTAATTGAGGCTGATACGGACGTTGCAGTGCGTAAGAGTAAGCTTGCCGCCACGAAGCAGCGCCTGAATATTGAGCAGGAAGAGGAGGAGGCCCAAATACAGCAAAGGCTGAGCATTGAAAGAGAGCGTGCTGCGAGTGATGCCGCGATAGCAGAAGAGCAGTCCGGCTCTGAGCAGCGTAGAGAGATTGCAAGAATAGAAAAAGAAAAGGAGGTTAAGACAATAGAGATTCAAACTGCACGGGAAATCCGAAAGGCTGAACTGGAAGCTGCACAGTCATCTGAATTGAGACGACTTGAAAGGGAGATTGCGATTGCTGAACAATTGGCAGAGGTGGCAAAGGCTCAGGTCAGGGTAGAAGCAGCAAAAGCAGAAGAGGTTTTGGCAAAAGAGAACACTGTGAGAACCAAGGATGTTGCGGTCGCTGAACGTGAACGGGAGTTGGCGGTGATCCGTGCCTGTGAGCAAGCTGAGGTCGATGAGACTCGAGTTGGCAGTGAGACGGGCACTCTGCTTTCAATGGCAAAAGCTGAAGCCGAGGCAATAATGACCCGAGCCGAAGCTACACGGGCCGAGTTGATGGCGAGGGCAGAGGGTGAAACGGCCTTGATTGCTTCGGAAAACAGTCAAAGTGATGATCTCATCGACATGAAATTGCAAATGCGTAAGCTGAAGATCTTGCCTGACATCGTTGAAAGCATGGTGAAACCTGCTGAAAAAATCGACAGCATTCGGATCAATCACATTACGGGGTTTGGTCAATCCGCAGGAGGTGGAGGCCAAGACGGCGGCGGGGACAAGGCAGTTGTCAACCAGATCATGGACGGAATTCTTTCAATGGCACTGCAATTACCCGCAGTAAAGAAACTCGGCGAGGAAATTGGTGTCAATATCGGTGATGGAATCAAGGGCATCTCTGATGAGATGTTGAAGCCTTCAGATAAATAGGTCGTAGAGCTTTCCTCTAAGATCAAGTGTTGTTTAGGCAAGCACCCTGAAACAACGCTGAGTATCACAGCGGTTCTTTTGTAGGGGTCGTTGAAATTTTAACCAAAGGAGATCGAGTCATGAAAATCAATCGAAGAAAATTTTTGAAGAGTGCCTCAGCAACTGCTGCAGTAATGGCGGCTCCTGCGTTTATCAGCCAGACGCAGGCAGCAAACTCACTGAAAATGGCTGTCATTCTTGATCAAAGCGGAGGTCTTGATATCTATGGCCGTCCAATGGTCGATGCAAGCCATTTGGCAATCGAGGAGATCAATGCGGCGGGTGGGTTGCTGGGCAAACAGGTGGAACTCACAGTCTATGACCCTCAATCGACTATTCAGTTTTATACCCAGTACGCCACGAAAGCTGCTACTAGTGACCGAGTGGACGTGGTTCAGGCTGGAATCACGTCGGCATCACGCGAGTCAATCAGACCGTTATTGAATCGATACCGAACCCTCTATTTCTACAACACTCTGTACGAAGGAGGTGTATGCGATACCAATAATTATTGCACGGGGTCAACTCCAGGTCAGACAGTAGAAAAACTTGTGCCCTATGCAATGAGAAAATGGGGCAAAAAGGTTTACATTATCGCTGCTGATTACAACTACGGCCATATTACAGCTAGCTGGGTTCAGAAATATGTCCGTGACAATGGTGGTGATCCTGTAGAAACGGAGTTCTTTCCGCTGGATGTCACTAACTTTGGGCCGACCATCAAAAAGATTCAGGCGGCAAAGCCAGACATGGTCATGTCTGCGTTGGTCGGCGGTGCTCATGTGTCGTTTTACCGTCAGTACGCTGCTGCTGGTATGAATAAGAGTGTGCCGGTTGCGTCTACTACCTTCGGTGTTGGCAATGAGCACAAGATGATTTCAGCCGAAGAAGGCGATGGAATGATCGTTGCCTACAGCTACTTTCAGGAAATCGAATCTGCGGATAATAAAGCGTTTGTAAAGCGGTTCCAGGATCGATTCGGAACGGATGCTCCGTACCTCAACGAACTCGCTGCACGTCAGTATGAGGGCATCTACCTTTGGGCAGAAGCTGTTAAAGCTGCCGGGACTGCTGATCGAATGAAGGTTATTGAGGCGCTTGATGCACCGACGAGCATTAACGGGCCTAGCGGTAAACTCACAATTGATCCCCAGACCCACCATGCTGTCCAGAATGTTTACTTGGCTGAACTGATGGACCAAAGATTCAACATCATTCAGACCCACGAACAACAACAGCCGACAGATACCCAACTGGTTTGTGATCTTGTTGCCAATCCAAACCAATCGACCTTCTATTTTGAGAATGGCTTGAAGGCTGCTGGTATCGAATAAATTCAGTCTGTCGTTGATACTGCCCGGAGACCGATATTGGATCTCTTTGCATCCCTTGGGCTACAGATCATCTACGGCATTGCCAACCTGGTACTAATCAGTATCGGGTTGGCCGTGATTTTCGGGATGATGCGAGTGATCAATCTTGCCCACGGTGAATTCCTCATGCTAGGCGGGTACACGGTGATCGTGTCTACGAACAACGGTGTGAACATCTGGGTTGCGATGTTCATACTGGCTCCATTAATCGTAGGCATTATCGGTCTGATTGTTGAGTGGACACTAATTCGGTTTTTGTACGGCCGCATGGTCGATACACTGCTCGCAACTTGGGGACTTAGCCTATTTTTTATTGGACTCATTACGACTATATTTGGAGCACAAACAGAAACAACAATTGCGCCTCCTTTTGGGCCAATTTTTATCGGTGAGTACAGTTCGAGTGGTTACGAGTTGTTTCTTATAATTATTACCATCCTCCTAGTAATTTTGTTATACCTGCTATTGCGATACACCAAGTTGGGTCTGCTTGCCCGCGGAACTATGCAGTCCGCAGAGATGGCGGCTGCGCTGGGCATTAGCACACAGCGCATCTACTCGACGACCTTTGGGATCGGAGCGGCTTTATCGGGCTTTGCTGGTGGCCTGCTTGCCCCAGTCACGGGTGTATTGCCGACCATAGGAGCGGTCTATATAGGCAAGGCATTTATTACCGTCATTTCAGGTGGCACGGCCATCCTTGCTGGAACATCGTCAGCATCGTTCCTGCTTGGTGGTATAAACGGCATCGTTAGTTTTGTCGTAGGCCCAACAATGGGTGAAGTGGCGCTTCTTCTGTTCGCAATTGTCTTATTGCGATTGATGCCACGGGGCATTACTGGTCATTTCTTCAAACGAAGTCTGTGAAGCGATCTCAGGAAACTAACGCCCTCATCTTGATCGGGATAATTGGGTTAGTCACTCTTTTTGGAGTGCCACTAACTCTTGATCTTTATTCAGTGATTAGTCTGACTACTGCGGTCAGTCTTGCCATACTTGCCCTCAGTCTCGGTTTAATCTGGGGCTTCGGAGGAATCCTCTGTTTTGGACAGACAGTGTTTTTTGGCATCGGTGGATATGCCTATGCAATCGCAGCACTGAATTTAGGAGGCAGTGCGGTTGCTATTATTGTGGCGGTACTCGTTGCTGCGGCAGCGGCAGTTTTTTTGGGTTACTTTATGTTTTACGGACGCCTAAGCGACGTATACCTTGCAGTCATCACTCTGACAGTCACCCTCATTCTCTACAGTGTAATCAGGCGAACATCTGGCCCAGAATATAAGATTGGTATTGCTAAAATTGGAGGATTTAACGGCATCAATGTGCCACCAATTAATTATCCCTGGGATGTAAACAAGTTTTTGTACCCTGAAGACTTTTTCTACGTCGCCATGGTTGCTTTACTCGTTACTTATTTTTTTTGTGTGTGGTTGACAAAAACGCATTTTGGGCGAGTGTCTGAATCAATCCGCGAAAATGAGGTACGGACAGAGCTTTTGGGGTATGACGTTCGAATTTACAAACTATGTATGTTCACCATTGGTGGTGCCATCGCTGGACTTGCTGGGACTATGTTTGCGAATTCAATTGGGCGTATTACTCCCGATGTCTTTAACCTTTATAACGCCGCCCTGACAATCATCTGGGTCATCATTGGAGGCCGTGGAACCCTGATAGGGCCCGTTCTTGGTGCATTGATTTTCTTTTACATTACTTCTTTACTTGGCCAGCAAAATGTTGTGAATATTAATTTATTCCTTGGGTTAGTGCTGATTATTTTTGTGCTAGTCGTGCCTAAAGGTATCGTTCCTTCGCTGGTACAGATCTGGGTCAGAAGGCGATCTCGCAGGTTGACGGCGCACTCCGCTCGAAGAATGAGACGTCGCGGGCGATCCCGAGTCACAGAGGTTGCCGTTGAGGAATAACGTGGTACTCGAAACCCGGGCGTTATCAATGCATTTTGGGGGGGTGGTTGCGGTTGATCGGGTGGACTTTTCCCTGCGGGAAAACGAATTACGTTGTTTGATTGGTCCCAATGGTGCCGGTAAGAGTACATTTTTTAAATGCCTCTCTGCCCAGTTGCGCCCTACGGCTGGTGACGTTGTTATCCGGGATTTTAATGTCACCGAGAGCGAGACACACCAAGTAGCCCGAATGGGAGTCGGTATCAAGACACAGGTGCCTAATGTGTTTGACGGACTGGATGTCGAAGAAAATATCTGGCTGTCAGCCAGCCAGTCAACCAGCATAAAGCGTGCTCGTGTCATAACTTCAGAGGTCATTGAGCGGCTTCAGTTAGGTAGCGTACGGAAAGCGCAGCTTGGAGCATTGGCACATGGTCAGCGGCAGTTGGTGGAACTCGGAATGGTTCTTGCCGGTGAACCATGGCTGGTGATTTTGGATGAGCCCACTGCGGGAATGACGCAGGACGAGGTTGTTCGTACAGCCGAGATCATCCAAGAAATAAATAAAAGCGCGACTATGATCGTTGTTGAACACGATATGCAATTTATTCGAATGATCGCGCAAAAAGTCACGGTGTTTCATCAGGGGCGGATTCTGATCGAAGGTGATATGGACGAGGTGTCATCCGATGAAAGGGTCCGTGAGGTTTATCTCGGCCATCGCAGACCCCAATGAGTGACGCATTTATCCTTAATGTTCGTGATTTGCACGCAGGCTACGGTCGTGTTCCCGTACTGCATGGGGTTGACCTCTCTGTCAAAGAAGGTCAGATCGTTGGGGTTTTGGGCCACAACGGCATGGGCAAGACCACACTGCTGAAGACGTTGATGGGAATTCTCCCGGTTACCTCCGGTCGGATACAGTTTGACGGAATGGATATTTCTCATGAACCGACGCATGAACGCTCACGGCTTGGGATCGGGTATGTGCCGCAGGGTCGTGGAATATTTCCTCAGTTATCGGTCTACGACAATTTGAGAATGGGAGTCGTGGAGCATGGCGAGGACGAAAACGAAGCCATTGAATCCGTGTTGCAGGAGTTTCCACAGCTTCAACCCCTCTTGGATCGCTCAGGAGGTGCTCTGAGTGGAGGCGAACAGCAGATTCTGGCGTTGGCACGCTGCCTGATCAGCAAACCGGACTTGGTGCTCTTGGATGAGCCTACAGAAGGAATTCAACCTTCTATTGTCGATGGCATCATTGAACTGCTAAAACGACTCAACACAGAGCAGGGACTCACGGTCGTTCTGGTTGAACAGAATTTGGAATTCATCACATCCTTGTCCGACCGTGTATTATTGTTGCAGAAAGGTTATATCACGGGTGAAGTGGGTGACGGTCAGTCGTCAGACTCAGAACTTATTGAAGGATTCGTGGGTTTTGGATCCGGCTCATCAGCACCTGTTCGTACAAATCACGCTGAACCACCTAGAGCAACTCCACCTGAAGCAACTCCATCTCAAACGATGGAAATACAACACAAACAAAGGTTTGACTATATGAGTGTCAAGAGACCTACCCATGATCAGTTGAAGCAGATCACCTTAGATTTGGGAATGCACCTGTCTGATGAACGGACCGCCGAGTTCTTGGATGTCATGGAAGATACGATGAAAGTCTATGACTTAATCGACACCATGCCCGACTATCTACCAAAGGTAGATTACCCAAGAACACCAGGTTATCGACCACCACCAGAAGAAAACCCGCTAAACGCTTGGTACATAAAATGTGAGGTAAAAGGTGCCCTACGTGGACCACTCACTGGAAAATCCATTGTATTAAAAGACAATATCAGCCTAGCTGGTGTGCCGATGATGAATGGTGCATCGACTCTTGAGGGATATATACCGGATATTGATGCTACTGTCGTCACACGAATTCTGGATGCAGGTGGCATTATCGCTGGAAAAGCACACTGTGAATATTTTTGCCTTTCAGGAGGGAGTCACACCAACGCTACGGGACCTTGCCACAACCCTCATAAGATGGGTTATTCGGCTGGAGGTTCCTCTTCAGGATCCGGCGCTCTGGTCGGTGCTGGTGAAATCGATATGGCCATAGGCGGAGATCAGGGTGGTTCAATCCGCATGCCTGCTTCCTACAGTGGTTGTTACGGGTTGAAACCTACCCATGGATTGGTGCCTTATACAGGCGTTATGCCCATCGAGACCACTATTGACCACATCGGACCCATGACGCAGAATGTCGCAGATAACGCGCTTCTGCTTGAGGTGATTGCTGGACAAGATGGTCTTGACCCTCGGCAGTATGCACCCAAAGTAGATCATTACACATCTGCCTTGGGTCGCGGGGTTCGCAGTCTGAAAATAGGGGTAGTACAGGAAGGATTCGGACGTCCGGAATCAGAGTCGGATGTTGATGCTAAGGTGCGCACAGCCTCTGACAAGTTTCGTGAGTTGGGTGCAAATGTGGAAGATATTTCGATTCCCATGCACAACGAAGGCGCAGCTATCTGGACTCCAATTGCACTCGAAGGTCTGACTAATCAGATGATGAATGGAAACGGATTTGGTACAGGCTGGAAAGGTCTCTATTCGACAAGCCTGCTGGACCATCATTCAAACTGGCGGAACCGAGCCGACGAGTTATCTGACACGCTGAAGGTCAGTATGTTCATTGGGGAATATTTTCTCCGGCACTACCGTGGTCATTTTTACGCAAAGGCTCAGAACCTCAGTCGAAAACTAAAAAAGACCTATGACGATTTTCTCGATCAGTATGATCTTCTGTTAATGCCGACCCTTCCGATGAAAGCAACGCCACTGCCTCCGCGAGACGCGCCGCTTGCACTCTATTGCCAAAGGGCATTTGAGATGCTGGGTAATACCTCTCCATTCGATGTAACAGGGCATCCAGCGATGTCGATCCCTTGCGGGATGAGTGAAGGTCTGCCGGTAGGAATGATGCTGATTAGTCGCGACTACGGCGAATCTACGATCTATCAGGCAGCGCATGCCTTCGAGCAACTAGAAAACTGGAAACAAATGTAGATTGGTTACTGATGAAAAGTATCAACGTATGGTTGTAGTTAAGACTGGTTTGGAATCTTCTAATTTGAGTCTAGGGTCGAAGCTTGCCCATGTCAAAGGTGCATCGTACCCCGATCTGGAAGAGATCACGATCCCAGATTTCTTTGCACGTACTGTATCCCGTTATCCAAACCGGGAGGCCTGTGTTTTTAAAAAATCCGGTGAATGCTGGACGTGGCTTGAATTGGCTCGAAAAATCGATCAACTATCAGCAGGGCTACTTGCCTTGGGCATCTACAAAGGGGAGCGGGTTGGGATCCTGTCACCCAACAGGCCAGAATGGGTGCTCACCCAGTTCGCTACGGCTCGCATCGGTGCAATCCTCGTCAATATCAACCCAGCTTACCAGCGGGCGGAGTTAGAATATGCTTTGGTTAAAGTCGGTGTTAAGGCTCTGATAACTGCGGAGTCATTCAAGTCAAGCGGATACCTCAAGATGTTGGCCGACCTTGCACCTGAACTCTCCAAAAGCAGACCGGGACGGCTGGCTGCGGCCAAGTTTCCACTGCTCAAATCCGTCATTCAGACCGGTGATGCTCATGTCCAAGGCATGTTCAGATTTGTGGATGTGATGGCGAAGGGAGGCAGTGGACAGCAAGCACGTTTAGACGCCATTGGGCGTAAGTTGTTTGTCGATGAACCGATTAATCTACAGTTCACTTCAGGGACGACTGGCTCGCCTAAGGCTGCCACGTTGACTCACAGAAATGTCGTGAATAATTCGCGTTATGTCGCCAAGTGCATGAATCTTTCTCAAAAAGATAGACTTTGTATTCCGGTACCTCTTTATCACTGCTTCGGTATGGTACTCGGAAACCTGACTTGTGTCGCTGCCGGAAGTACCATGGTTTTTCCAGGCGAAGGGTTTGATGCCCTACAAACACTGGAAACTCTGGATAAGGAGCGTTGTACCGCTGTCCATGGTGTGCCGACCATGTTCAGTGCCATGGTGAATTGCCCTGAATTTTCTCAATTTGACTTACAGAAACTCAGAACTGGGATCATGGCGGGTGCTCCCTGCCCAATTGAACTCATGACTCAGGTGGTATCAAAGATGAACCTTAGACAAATGACGATTGCTTACGGCATGACCGAGACCAGTCCCGTGTCGTTCCAGAGCGCTGTAAACGATCCGATCGAACGTCGAGTATCGACAGTTGGAAGAATCCAACCGCATGTGGAAGCTAGGGTCGTGGATACATCAGGTGAGATTGTTGCCGTTGGGGAACAAGGCGAACTGCATACCAGAGGTTACCATGTGATGCGTGGATACTGGGATGATCCAGAGCGCACTGCCGTGTCAATCGACGCTGAAGGATGGATGCATACCGGGGATCTTGCGAGTATTGATGCCGAAGGCTATTGCAACATCGTTGGTCGGGTAAAAGATATGCTGATTCGGGGTGGCGAAAATGTTTATCCAAGGGAGATCGAGGAGTTTCTCCTAGGACATCCTGAAGTGCAGGATGTCCAGATTTTTGGGGTTCCGGATGAGAAATACGGTGAGGAAATTTGTGCTTGGATCGTCCCAGTTTCAGGGACTCAACTATCGCTAGAAAATATCCGAAACTACTGTGAAGGGCAGATTGCACACTACAAAATACCCCGGTACGCAAAAATGGTCCCAGAATTTCCAATGACTGTGACAGGTAAGCCTCAAAAATATGTCATGCGTGAAAAGATGATCGAAGAATTGAAATTGACTGAGATGGCTACAGCCTAGAAGCCTGCTGACAATCAGCTAAAAAGTACAGAAACGAGTGTTGTCATTCCCGAAACGGGAATCCAGTGGCTGTTTGCTTCTGGGTTCCGACTAGGTCTGTAAGGTGAGTTCTCACCCTGACCACATTTTCATAGAAAACACTATAGGTGGGCTTACTTGCCGACAGCGGCCTTCGCCTCTTGCTGGCTTTTGCGCTTGGCCTCGATGAGCCGCAGTTTGTCCTCAAGGTTCTCGCGCTTCATCATGCAGTTGCGGGCTTTTTCGGAAAGCCCCTGATCCATGTAGAGATGCTCTAGCAAGCTGAGCAGCAGCACCATCTGCCGCGCTCGCTCCAGTGGTTGCACCCGTGCTTGCTTGAGGGCGGCAAGTCCGAGCAGGGCGTGCTTGGTTGCTAGCTTGGTTTCATCCCGGTGCGAGAGGTTGAAGGCGATTTGGTATTGGGCGCGGTGTCGGTTTCCAAAACGTGGCCTTGTGCAAGCCTGCATGTAGAGCCAGTTCGCTTGGCGGATCAGTGAGTTTAGCGTCTTGCGGATAGCCACGGGACTTTTGCCCGTGAGCGGCAGAAGCGGCCGTTCGGGGTAGCGGAAGTTGTAGCGGTGGACGAAGGACTGGAGCTTGCCCATGTCCTTGATCGTGTCCCGCTCCGGCTCGCCGAGGACAACTTTTGCGTAGAAGTCGATCATGCGCTGCATCACCATCGCTTGCCGGAACAGCAATTCACCATGTTGCGCCTGATGCACTTGGGGCTGCAACTCCTGAAGGATGCGGATGAACTCCAGCATCTGGATAAACGCCTCATAGTAGCGGTGCCCCTGAAGATAGAGCCGGATGATGCGCTCGCGGGAGATGAGGTCTTGGGGATTCTTCTTTTCCACCAGAACCTTGCCCATTTCCCGTTGCACATCTCGCTCAATGTAAAATGCTGCCCGATTCATGAAGGCCGTTGCCTTGAACACGGTGGTGCAAAGCGCAGCGGAGGTGAGATTCAGCCGGTCTGGGGAAACCTCAATCGCCATTGATGCGAAATCGAGTGCCTGATAGAGTAGGAAACGCTGACGCTCAAGGTTGCTCTGCTCCATTGCTGCGGCTTCAAGCAGGACACGGCCAATCACCTCCAAGCAGTTCGGCCCATGCTCTGGCAGCTTCAGGTAGAGAATCATGGCTTCATGGAGCATCCGGGTCATCTCCACCACCGAAGGGTTTTTGTTCTGGAGCAGATCCGTGACATGTGCAACCGAGGCGTGTTCGCGGCGGCTGAAGAAGCGGTGCTGGCGCTTGCGGTCCCAGTCCAGCACCTTTTGGGTGATTGGCTTGCCCTGAGCGTCGAAAGCGAACTCAAAGCAGGTGTTGACTCCGGGGCGTGGAGTGGGCCGAGGCGGCGGAGCGTCCTGCGGCTCTTCCGGAACAGAAGAGGCAGATGGCTCCCCGGCAATGCGGTCGGCGAGGGACTCGACGTGTTGTTCGAGCAGGGACATGGAAGGCGGCTATAACGGTGCGTGTCTGGGTGGCGCGTTTCCGGCGAGGGCGTCCCTCTCCAGAGAAATACATTTTAATGCACGAAGACAAACAAAAACCTGCCAAAAGCATACCATGTGCGGCGGAACTCAAAACCACTAGGTGCGGCACAGCCCGTGAATGGGAGTCTAGGCAACGAATGCCCCTTCTGGATTTGCACCCGGCACCGGATGCCGATTTCAATGGAACCGAAGGAACCTCATGAATTGGCTGACTGAAACTCTGATCGCCCATCCAGTGTTTTCGCTCCCCATCTTGGGGGTGGCGGTCACCGTGGTATCGTTTTTGACGTTCCGGCAACTAGCGCTGGGATTTCGGATGTTTCAGCGCAAACGAGTGCTGCTTCAGGAACTCGTGGGGGCGGTTGTCCGCCCCCGGAAACAGCGTGTTCGGGCATGAGTTTGCAAAATTAATGATGGAAATGGCTTGCCAAAATTTTCCCCAGTCTTTACATTGTGGCCGTTAAGTGGGATTCGCTCTGGGGTCTTTGATGCGTCCACAGAGTCCAGATTTATGAAAATGGGTCGTATTTTGAGACTCCACATCCTTCTCATCCTAAAAACTGCTCGACTGTGCAAGTGAACCGGGAAACACGGCGACGGGGTTTCGCCATGAGAAAGGTTGGGTTTGCACCAGCAGCGTGACTCCCAAAATCCAGGATTTTCTTGTGAGGCGTTTGAACCTCTCATCGAACCAACTGTTATGATCCGTTCTCGATTCAGCCCTCTTGCTCTGCCGTTTCTGGTAGTGGCCACTGTTCTGCTGCTGTGCGTGTCCGTCACGCCGGCTTGGGCAAACCCCAAGCTGATCGAGCAACCAATCGCGTTCAGCCACAAGCTGCACGTCTCCCAGAATGGGATCGCGTGTCAGTACTGCCACCTCTACGCCCGGCGTTCGTTTTCCGCAGGCGTTCCTCCGGTCAGCACCTGTGTGGGTTGCCACGGTAGCAACGAGATGAAGATCGTCGCTCCGGACAGCGCCGAGGTGAACAAGATGCGCGACTACTGGGCACAGAGCGAGCCGATCCCTTGGGCCAAGATACATGACATTCCGGATTTTGTGCGCTTCCCTCACAAAAAACACATCAATGCAGAAAGCAGCCGCTTTGTGGATGAAGCCGGACAAGGTTGCGACCTAGACAAGGCGCCACGTTCGCTGGAATGCCGACTCTCCCTGTTCCGAGCTGGAGGCGACCAACGTTGTCAGGCCTGCCACGGAGCAATTCCTCAGATGGAGGTGGTTTACAAGGTTGACGACAATTTTGGAAGCATGGGCTGGTGCCTCGAATGCCACCTCCAAGTTGACGGGGCCGTGGAACGCAAACGGGCCGGAAGCACCTTAGCTGGATGGTTCCATGCTAAAGAGAATGATGCCAAACGCGAAGCCGCCGCGCAACTTGTGAGCGACAAGGGGTACCACAACTCCAACCTGAGTGACTGCGTCACTTGCCACTACTGACCAAAACACCCGGAAGTTTTAGGAGATACGCATGAAAAAAGGGCTGAGTCGGCGAAACCTGTTCAAGTACATGGGACTCGGCGGGGTCACTGCCGTTGCCGCAGGTTGCGAGCAGAAGCCAGAAAAGCTGATCCCCATGTTGGTTCCGCCCAATGACTTCGAGTACACCCCGCAGACCGCGTACCAGTACATGACCACCTGCCGCGAGTGCGAAGCGCGTTGCGGTATGATGGTGACGGTGCGGGAAAACCGGGCGCAAAAGGCGGAGGGCAATCCGCTGCACCCCCTCAACAACGGGGCGCTGTGCGCACGGGGTCAGGCCTCGATGCAGAACCTCTACAACCCTGAGCGCGTTGCCCAACCTGGAAGTGGCCGTGGCGATGCTCGTAAATCGGTTTCGTGGGAAGACGCCCTCAAGCAGTTCGTCAACAAGGTTCGCAGTGCTAACGGCAAAGTCGTGTACCTCGGCAAGCCCACCTCCGGAAGTGAAGGTCGTTTTCTGGACGAGTGGCTGAAGTCTGTGGGTGGGGGCAGTCGCATCGAGTTCAGCCTGCTGAATCAGAACGCCCAGCGTGAAGCCAACCGCCTCGCCTTTGGTCGCAGCGACCTTCCGGAACTGTACTTTGAGGAAGCGAAATTGCTGCTCAACTTCAGCAGTGATTTTCTGGAAACGTGGGGCAACCCTGTCGAGCAGGCACGTCGTTTCACGGACATGCACGCCTACGAGGGCAAGGATCGCCACCGCTTCATCCACATCGGCCCACACATTTCGCTGACCGGTGCCAAGGCTGACCGCTGGTTGCAAATCCAACCGGGGTCTGAAGCCCTTGTCGCACTTGCGATTGCTTCGGTGATCCGGGCAAAGCAAGGCAGCCACGCTTGGTTGGCATCCTACCTCGACAATTACAGCCCTGCAAAAGTTGCAGACACCACCGGAGTTTCCGCTGAGAAAATCACGGAACTCGCAGAGGATGTGATGGAACACAGCCCCAGTCTCGCGCTGGGGGGCAGCAGCATTGCCGCGACAAAGGACGGACTGGCGCTGCACAACGCCGTCAACATCCTTAACACCGTCGCGGGCAACCTCAACAAAACTGTTCGCTTCAACCGTACTTCCGGATCAGTGCCCAGTTCGCACGGCGATGTGGTTGCGCTGATCAACGAACTCAACGCTGGCAAGGTCAAGCTGCTCATCGTGGACGACAGCAACCCGGCCTACGCGCTTCCAGCCTCATTTGGGTTTGCAGCAGCAGCAGAAAAGACGTTTGTCGTCAGCCTCTCCTCGTTGCAGAGCGAGACGGAACACGCTGCCGACCTTGTGCTTCCAGCCCTCACGGCTTACGAAACGTGGGGCGACGCCACGCCGCGTCCGGGCCTTTACAGCATCCAACAGCCCGTGATGGCTCCGGTCAACACCTTTGACGCCCGCGGGCGCGAAGATGTGCTGATCGCTACCGCCCAGCAGGTCAACCCGCAGGCGTTTCCTGATTTGGCAAGCTATCTGGATTACCTCCGGAACGCTTGGCAGGACGTGCAGCAGGCGGTCGGCGATTCCCAAAATTTCGAGAACTTTTGGATTTCGGCCTTGGAGTCCGGAGGCGTGTTCCAGTCCTCGCGTTCGTCTCAGGTCAACCTCAGGCGGCGAGTCACCCAAGTGCAAACCTCGGCTCCAAACGTTGGCGGTTCCGGATTGGTGTTGTTGCCCTCCCCCTCCCTGTTTATGGGAGACGGAAGTGGGGCCAACAAGCCGTGGTTGCAGGAAACTCCCAATCCGATCAGCCAGATCGTTTGGGATTCGTGGGTGGAGATCAACCCGGACACGGCCCAGAAGCTGGGCATCACCGACCGCGAGTTGGTCACGGTCAAGACACCTCAAGGAGAAATTCAGGGCACTGCTTACTTCCACTTTGGCATCCACCGCGATGCCATCGCCATCCCGCTGGGGCAAGGGCACCAGCACTCCGGGAAGGCCGCAAACGACTACGGTGTCAACGTGCTGGACCTGCTTCCGGCCACACTGGACGCCGCCGGAAGCGTGGCGTTCGTCAGCACACGGGCCGAGATCACTGGAACCGGAGAGCGCACCTACACCGTCAACACGGACGGCAATGCTCGACAGCTTGGGCGCGACATTGCGGCTGCGACCACGGAAAAGGAACTGCATAACGGCAAACACCACGAGGCGGGGCACCGTCCGCAGGAGATCGTCGAATTCTACCCGGATCGTGCCGAAACCGCTGGCTACTACAAGCCCTACCGCTGGGGGATGACGATTGACCTCGACCGCTGCAACGGCTGCTCGGCTTGTGTGGTCGCGTGTTATTCGGAGAACAACCTTCCGGTGGTGGGCAAGGAACGCATGGCGCTTGGGCGGGAGATGTCATGGTTGCGCATGGAACGCTACATCGAGGGCTACGGGGATGATTTTGAAACTCGAATGGTTCCAATGCTCTGCCAACAGTGCGGCAACGCCGGCTGTGAGGTGGTCTGCCCAGTCTATGCGACCTACCACAATCCGGAAGGGATCAACGCGATGATCTACAATCGTTGCGTGGGGACTCGTTATTGCTCAAACAACTGCGCGTACAAGGTCCGGCGCTTTAACTGGTTTAACTACGATTTCCCTGCTCCTCTAGATCAGCAACTGAACTCGTCCATCACCACCCGCGATGTTGGAGTGATGGAGAAGTGCAACTTCTGCATGGGGCGCATCATGGATGCAAAGTATCAAGCACAGGAGCTTGGGCGCGATGTCCAAGACGGCGAGCTGGTGAGCGCATGTCAGCAAACATGCCCGACACAGGCGATCACGTTTGGGAACCTCATGGACCCGGAGAGCAAAGTCTCGAAATTGGCCATGCGCGACGAGCAAGAAAAGCGAGACCGCCAGTATGAGGTCATGCCCGAACTCAACTACAAGCCTGCCATCACCTACCTCAAGAAGGTGAACACACGGGAAGTGCAGGGGCTGCACGACGGGAACAAGGGCAGCGAACACAACGGCGACGAAAGTCACTCATAATCCGACTCAGTGAGATACCTTAGGCAGAGAGGAGAACCATTATGGGGGTGATCACCTACGACTACAACGCGGCTGAAGGCCGGGTGGTGATTGACGAACACAAGGGACATCCGGGCATTGAGAGTACGACTTACTCCTATGCCAGGATCAACGATGAGATGTTGGCGATGTTGGAAATACCGCGTCCATCGTACCTGCTGCTGCTGCTCGGTTTTCTCAGCGCATTGGGGCTAGGCGCGCTCTGCCTCTCGATTCAGGTGGACGTTGGCATCGGTTACAGCGGCATCAGCCATCCCATTGGCTGGGGTTTCTACATCACCAACTTCGTCTTCTGGATTGGAATTGGACACGCTGGAACCCTGATCTCGGCAGTTTTCTATCTCACCCGTGCTCCGTGGCGTACCGCGATTTACCGGGCCGCAGAGGCTATGACCGTCTTCGGGGTGATGACCGCAGGACTCTTCCCGCTGCTGCACACCGGACGCCCGTGGTTGGCCTATTGGCTCATTCCCTATCCGAACGAGCGGATGCTCTGGGTGAACTTCAAATCACCCCTGCTCTGGGACGTGTTTGCCGTCACCACCTACCTGACGGTTTCGGTGCTGTTCTTCATGCTCGGCCTGATTCCGGACATGGCGATTCTGCGGGATGAAGCCTTCCGCAAGGGCCAGAAACTCAAGGGGATGCTTTACACGATGATGGCGCTCAACTGGCGAGGCACCAACCACCAGTGGGTCCACTACATGCGTGGCTATCTGATTTTCGCCGCCCTTGCCACCCCGCTCGTCTTCTCGGTCCACTCCATCGTGAGTTGGGACTTTGCGATGTCCTCGGTTCCGGGTTGGCACACCACAATCTTTGCCCCGTATTTCGTTGCTGGCGCGATCTTCTCCGGGCTCGCGATGGTGATGACCGTGCTGATTCCCGTTCGAGTGGTCTTTGGATTGGAGGGTTACATCACGGATCATGTCATACAAAGTGTCTGCAAAGTGATCCTCTTCACCTCGTTCATCGTGGGTTATGCCTATGGCACTGAGTTCTTCATCGGCTACTACAGCGGTAGCCCTTACGAGCGAGCGATCTTCTACTACCGGCCTTTCGGGGAGATGCAAAGTTGGACATTGCTGGGCGACAACCAGATCAACTTTCCACAAATCGCTTTCTGGCTGATGGTCTTCTGTAATGTCATCTCACCCATCCCGCTCTGGCGTTGGAAGGTGCGTAACAACCTTATTGCAGTCTGGATCACCTGCGTGTTGATCAATGTGGGCATGTGGTTTGAGCGTTTCAACATCGTAGGCAGTTCCCTCCAGCATGAGTATGACCCCGCCGCTTGGGGCGAGTACTGGCCGACTATTGTTGAAACCGGTATCACGATCGGCAGCTTCGGCTTCTTCTTTACGCTCTTCACTCTCTTCGCCAAGGCACTGCCGCCGATGGCGATCACGGAGTTAAAGGAAAACACTGAACCACCCTTGCAAAATCCACCGAAGGAACACTGATGAGCAGATTCACGGGCGTCTGGGGCTCCTTCACCCACTTGGACGCAACCACCGACACCATTGAGCAGGTGCGCGACAAGGGAGTGCAGCCCACCGTGCTTTCTCCGTGCCCGCGTCATGAGATTGAGCATGCTCTCGGAGATCCGCAGAGTTCCGTCCCTTGGATTGCACTCGTGTGTGGAGCAATGGGGACATTCATCGGCTTTAGCTTTCCGGCATGGACTGCTTCGGACTGGGTGCTTCCCGTCAGTGGAAAACCGATTGTCGCAATTCCTACATTTGCAATCATCGGTTTCGAACTGACCATCCTGCTCGCTGCGCTCTCCACCTTGCTTGGACTGAGCTTGCTTGCGGTTTTTGATTCCTTCAAGAACCCCATGCCAACAGCGGCCAAACGCTACCTGCGTTTCCAGCGCGATCGCTTCGGCGTGGTGGTTCGCTGTGACTCTGCCCAAGCAGAGGAGTTCGCGGAAATCCTCAGGCGCAACGGTGCAGAGGAGGTGCATGTTGAAAAAGACTGAAGGGTTTCGGATGGGGAAGGTCACTTCGTTGCTGGCAGTGCTGCTGCTTGGTAGCGTCACCCTTGCTAGTGCGGCGGATCTCTATCCTTACTTTGATCCGCAAAAAGGCGGTTACAACGATGAGGAGGACGACCGACCGTGGTTTGACGGGAAACCCTACCCCTTTTTTCAGGACATGTTCGACGGTAAGGGGATCAAGCCACAAGAAGAGGGCACCTATCAGCACTTCCCCAGCACTTCCGTGCCCATCCGGATCGTTCTCGGAAAAATCCAGCGCATCTACGATCCGTTCATTCCGGCGGTGGCGGGAGACGGTTCCGGAGCCAAAGGCCATCCGCGTGAGTATTCACCGCAGAACCCCACCCGTGCTACTCCGGATTCCACCGCCCGCGGTCGTATGCTCTACAACACCTACTGCGCGGCGTGTCACGGCACGGACGGCTTGGCCAACACGGTCGCAGTCCAGAAGGGCGTGCCCGCCCCCCCAATTGTGGCGATTGTCAAGATTTCCACAGCACAGTCCCATCTCTACAACAAGATCAAGTACGGCTCTTTCTTCCAAGAACCGAGGGGGTTCATGCCCGCCTTTGGCGCACAGACCTCCGTGAGAGACCGCTGGGACATGGTCAACTACTTGATAAGTGAAGGATTCGGCAAGGAGATCACGCAATGACGACCAAGGAGATCGCAGAACGCTCTCTGTTTGAGATTCCCGCAGGCACCCGCAAGTTTCTCTGGACCCTTGTGGCCTTGGGAGTAGGAATGTTCATCGTCG
>Ga0209501_10001605_pt1 | contig 24699 bp, 24 predicted proteins | sample ArcticOcean_MG_C_4_FD_187434 | JGI IMG/M metagenome (GOLD analysis project Ga0209501, IMG submission 187434) | Marine microbial communities from western Arctic Ocean - ArcticOcean_MG_CB4_134 (SPAdes) (version 2) | ecosystem: Environmental > Aquatic > Marine > Oceanic | place: Arctic Ocean...
TCATGTCGAAGTCTTCCCTCAAATACCAATCATCATTTTAGCCTATCTGGGAAATCCAGGCTAAGAGGTGGTTTCATTTTCGTCCTCTAAATGCTGCCGTCTATAGTCCGCAATTCGATTTCTGATATTGATGCTCTCAAGCTTCTTGCCTAGCTGATCGATGGCGCCGACGATTGCCGCCCCAATAAACAAGACTGCTCCGATAAGAATGACTACAAAGCCTGCAGTTTCTTGGATTGCGCCTGTTGAGACCTCAAACGCTACTGCTCTGACAGGTGTAGGAATAACGCAGAAAAATCACGTCAGCGTCGGAGGAAGTCCTCTCGCTGAAATATGGTCAGATGAAGAACTTTGTGACCCGTTTGTGACCATTTCAATCAAATTGACAGCTGTGACCGTCACGAGTCCGGATCTATTAGCAGTCTATGAACTGGTGCCCAGGGAGGGACTCGAACCCACACTACCTTGCGGTAAGCGGATTTTAAGTCCGCCGCGTCTGCCATTCCGCCACCTGGGCAACTTTGTAGAGCAATGCGACTCGAAAGATCACTTCTCCAGTCCATGATCCGCAGCCGTGCGATTGCATCGGTCTCTATATTAGCACTATGACCTCAGCCTCTTGAATGATTTCGACATCTTTCCTCCCTCAATTTCCCGAGGTCCCAGCCATCTTTTCTAACGTATCTAATGTCTGTTCTCCTAAAGTGACGCTTTCGTTAGTGGGATAAATAAGGCCGCCCCATAGCCACGAACAGCCTCAGCAACTATGAAAAGGCCTTCCAGACCCTTGCACGGAAGCCTTACAGAGGACTTTATCAGCCCTTCATTCTAACGTTTTTGTCACAACTCCTCACTCCCAGTCTCACAATTTCCCCAGCGGTCCACTATCCGTACCCCCTGTGTTCCCACTCGACCAATAGATTGGAATGTGTAAGGCATATCAAGCCAATTCGAATCTCTAGTTCGTGGGGTGTGAACAATGGTCTGGTTGAAATCATGCCAGAGATGGGACGGAGACCTTTACGAGGAAACGGACCACTTTGGCTCATACGTTTCCTGTTTCCAATGCGGGTCTTCAGTTGTTGAGCCAGAGGCGGGCACGGCATTTGGTGATGTTGTTGAGTCTTTAGACATGGTGGATGCGCAGGCTAAAAGTGCCTGATCGCGGAAAGGTATATTCCAAGGATCCTAAAGAAGCCATGGCGGAGTACCTTACTACTCTAAATGATGACGTGAAGAAGACGATTCTTTCGCATCATCTCACAGCACTACGCTCCTATCTCCGGACGGCCCTGGTACACGGGCATGATCTGACGAGGGATGAGGATAGGGACCGACAGGTGCGCATGCGAGAGTTTCTGGCCATCGGCAAGTCCTTCGGTCTAACTAATAAGCAGCTGGTGGAGAACCTCTTCAAAGGCCTGTTCGAGAATCCGCAGGCATGTAATTGTGTTGAGTGCTTGAACTCCTAAATCGCCGGTAATTGAAAAGGCCCTGGACTTATTAAGTCCAGGGCCTTTTTTTGTTGCAAAGTTCTTTACTAGCCTAGGAACAGCGGCGCAAATACCAGTGCCACGATGGACATCAGCTTGATTAGGATGTTCAGCGCTGGTCCTGATGTGTCCTTGAAGGGGTCTCCTACGGTGTCTCCAACGACGACCGCTTCATGATTTTTAGAGCCCTTGCCGCCGAGGTTTCCTGCCTCAACGTACTTCTTGGCGTTGTCCCACGCCCCGCCAGCATTGGCCATCATAATAGCCATTAGGAATCCGGTGGCGATGGCGCCGATGAGCATTCCGCCCAGAGCAGCCGCGCCTAGAACCGCGCCCACGACTACTGGCGCAGCGATTGCCAGAATGCCAGGCACTACCATCTCTTTCATGGCGCCCTTAGTGCTGATGTCGACGGCCCGAGCGTAGTCGGCATCGGCCGTGCCTTCCAGAAGCCCTGCGATCTCTCGGAACTGACGTCGGACCTCCTGCACCATGGCGTTTGCAGCTCGCCCCACCGCCTGCATTGTAAGAGCAGCGAAAATGAACGGAAGCATCGAGCCGATGATCAGTCCCATTAGCACGTTTACTTCCAACAGGCTGAAATCCGCTATTTTGAGTCCAGTTACTTCAGAGTAGGCGGCCATTAGGGCCAGAGCCGTAAGTACTGCGGAGCCAATGGCGAAACCCTTGCCAGTTGCTGCGGTGGTGTTGCCCAGCGCGTCCAGTGCGTCTGTGCGCTCTCGGACGATGGGATCTAGGTGTGCCTGTTCAGCGATACCACCAGCGTTGTCTGCCACAGGACCGTATGCGTCCGTTGCCAGCGTTATGCCTAGCGTGGAGAGCATACCCACAGCGGCCAGGGCCACTCCGTAGGTGCCGGCCATGGTGTTGGCAAGCCACATTGCTACTACGATGACGAGACCCGGAATCAGCGTGCTGATCATGCCCAGGCCAAGTCCGCTAATCAGGACGGTGGCCGGTCCGGTCTCAGACTGTTCGGCGACCTCTCTTGTTGGCTTGAACTCGAACGAGGTGTAGTACTCAGAGGACGTGCCGATAAGTTGGCCTGCTACGAGACCGACTAGTACCACCCAGAAGAGGTTAAAATTAAGGTCCATTAAGTTGATGGCCACGGCGGTACCTATCAGTACCAGAACGCCGGCCGTGATAATTCCCGTGCGCAACGACCAGAGAAGGCGTCCCATACTGGCGCCATCTTTGGTGCGAACGAGGAATGTTCCTATGATAGATGCGAATATGCCGATAGCTGCGATGATGATTGGCAGCAAGAATAGGTTCGCATCGAAGGTGCCCGTGGGATCCGCTATGCCAAGCACACCGGCTCCTACAGCGGCCAACGCGATTGTGGCTATGATCGATCCGACGTATGACTCGAAAAGGTCGGCTCCCATTCCCGCGACGTCTCCAACGTTATCACCAACATTGTCCGCGATTGTGGCAGGGTTGCGGGGGTCGTCCTCGGGAATGCCCTGTTCGATCTTACCGACCAGGTCCGCGCCAACGTCCGCTGCCTTGGTGTAGATGCCGCCGCCTACCCTAGCGAACAGGGCTATGGAGGAAGCGCCGAAACCGAAGCCTGCTACGATAGAGATGTCCTGGAATATCATATACATCGCTGTGACGCCGATTAATCCGATTCCCACCACAGTGACACCCATCACGGTGCCGCTGTTAAATGCGACTCGCAGCGCCGGGTTCAGGCCTTCCATGGCCTTGACTGTTGTACGAGTGTTGGCACGAACAGCAATGCTCATACCGATAAATCCGGCCAAGCCAGAACCTATAGCTCCGACGAGGTAGGCAATTGCCGTAGAGGGTATCGGGCTGTTCGGTTCTCTGCCCACTGCCGCTAGCTTGCCCGTAACGTCAAAGTCGATGAGTACCGCCAGGATAATGGCCATTATGATTACGAACCCGCCCAGGAGCGTATACTCTCTGGTCAGAAAGGCCGTGGCCCCCTGTTGAATTGCCTTGCCGATGAACTGTACCTGTTCGCTGCCCCCGTCCTGACGTATCAAATTAATGGTCAGTATTAGGCCGAAGATCAGGGCTACAATTCCAGCGGCGATGGCGATGACAAATATTGTCACGCTATGCCTCCATTAAAAAATGGCCTTCCCTGGGGGAAGACCTTCAGTTCTGTGAAACTTCGCACTATGACGTGCAAAAACCTAACATAGCCGTACTAGGCAGTCAAGGGAAATGTAGGCTATGAGTTGCTTCGTGGCCCGCTTGCGTCGGCCAGCTTCTCCTCCAAACGGCGCTGCCTAAGTGCCACCGTGAGATCACCTCTCGTTCGTTCCAGTACGCCTCGTACCATGTCGGTGTTTCGACGCAGGCCCCTGGTGACTGCATCGGGGAAGTCCATGGTCACTAGTATTGTGTATATCTCGTCCATAACGTCTAGAAGCTCCTCGCACCTGGAGAAGTCGTCTCGCCTGAGTGAGTCCAGTATGAACCGGCGAAGCTCACCTGCTGTGTCGGCCAGTCCTCCCAAATAAGGTGCAGCGCCAACCTTCAGGTCTTTTGGCATGGGCAGAGGGCTGCCTTCGGCAAAGGCCAAAGTGGCATTCGCCTCCACGTATTCCTTCAGTGCATCCTCGACGTAACCGGCGTAATAGACAGCCGGGTGCGACTCCTTTACCTGGTCGAACTGGCCAGTGAGGTCGTCGATGATGATGATGAGTTCTCTCGCCTGGGCGAACTCTCCTCTGTGAGTAGCGCGAATCGAGTTGGCGCAGTTCCGAATGATCTCTCGAGAAAGGCGGAGTGCCTGCTCGCGGGCTTCGTGAAAATCGGCAAAGCCCTCTCGCGCCTCGTCGGCGATCTGCCTTAGCTTGGACCTCTGCGCTTCTGCGGACTCAATTTCAGGTGCCACGTATGTTTTTCTCTCTTGTTTTCGTTGAGGCCTTAGTCATAAGAAGTATCTATGCGGAGTTAAATAGCCCAACTAGCCTGGCGGCTGCGGCCTCTGGATCGTCGGCCATTGTTATGGCGCTTACAACGCATATGGAATCGGCGCCTGCCTGCACAACCTCGACGATGTTGCTTTCGCCGAGTCCGCCAATGGCGACTATGGGCTGGTCTGCCGCGTCTCTTACTTTTCTTATCGTTTCCGGCCCTACAGCGGACCTGCCGCTCTTGCCCATGGTGGTGGTCGCATAGACGGCACCGACGGCCAGATAGTCCGCGCCTTGTTGCTGCGAGTCCATTGCTTGCTCAAGGCCGTTGTTGGATCTGCCTACGATCTGGTGTAGCGCCAGAGATTTCCTGGCCTCTCCTACCGGTAAGTCCGTTTGGCCCACATGCAGCCCGTGCGCTCCGGCCGCGATTGCCACGTCGGCGTCGTCGTTCATGATGAAAAGAGCGTCATGCTGATTGCAGAGGTCTAGTATCTCCCTGGCGATAGTGATTACCTCGCCCTTGTCCCGAGTCTTGTCGCGGAACTGGACGACGGTCACTCCGCCCTTCAGCGCTGCCGTAGCGATCTCTACAACGTCTCGGTCGCCGGTTGCCTCCGGATCGACGATCACGTAGATGCCGCGCAATTTGGATGCGATGCCTGCCCTTAGTTCCGCCGCCACCTGGTTCTCTGATCTGCTCAGCACCATTCGCGCTCTGGGAATCCAGCCCTCGTGCAGCTTGGTGATATCAGGGTCGCCCTTCACCTGAGCCAGGATATCTACAGATGCCCTGAGTGAGGAGATAGTGTCGAGGGTCAACTGCTGAGGGGAGTCTGTTATCTGGCCAAACGCCGTGCGCCTCTCGCGAAGCTCTTCCCTGGGAAGCTCTGCAGCGTCTGGAAAGGGTAGCGATTCGCGCATCATCTTTATGTCTGAATAAAGGCCCAGAGGTGCGGTTATGAAAGCCTCTAGCAACCTGATCTCTTCTATAACGGCGTGGACCTGATTGGCAACGAATGGGTTCATAGCGTTTAAACTACCTACCTATTACTCGATTCGGGCTAGATTTTATCATGATGAGGCCGCCGGTGTCGCAGAAGGGCGCTGGGGCCAGCCTTCACAGCTCGATGGCATTCTCGATTACGTCTAGTCGTACAAGCCCATCTCCTCTACCTCGCTCCACAGCCACTACGTCGATGCGCCACTGGCGACTCTCCATGTCCATCTCTTGCAGGTACTCCTGCGCGGCAGCGACCATGTGGGCCTGCTTGCGGGCAGTGATGGACTCTTCGGGACTGCCCATGGACGGGCCGCGTCGGGTGCGGACCTCGATGAAGGCCAGGGTCTGGTCCAGCTCAGCGATGATATCGATCTCTCCTGACGGACACCGGTGGTTGGTATCGGTTATGCGGTAGCCCTTGCTCTCCAGGTGTTTGCGCGCCAGGTCCTCCCCTAGCCTGCTCGTCCGTTGCCGCACGTTCATGCGGTCATCCCGACCTTAGAGACGACGTCGGCTCTAGTCGTCATGTGCTTCATTGGAGCAAATGAGTAGCGATGAATCTCGCAGGGGCCAAGCGTATTGATACTGACCATATGTGCACTGGTGCCGTAACCCTTATGCTGTGCGAAGCCGTACCCAGGGTAGTCCTGATCTGCCTGCGCCATCATCTGGTCACGGGCGACCTTTGCCACGATGGACGCCGCAGCAATGGAGTAACAAAGGGAGTCGCCACGAATAATCGCCTTTTGGGGCAAGTTAACTTCATGCAATGGGAAGGCATCCAGAAGGAGAAAGTCGGGGTTCAGAGGCAACGCTTCCAGAGCCCTGCACATGGCCAGCCTTGTGGCCGGAGCAATTCCCAGGCTATCCACCTCGGCAGGACTGCACAAGCCAACTCCCAGCGCCAGCGCATGTTCGCGAAGGTGCTCCAGGGCGGTTTCTCTCTGCTTTGCGGAGAGTTGCTTGCTGTCGCGAATTAAGCGGAGCCAGGTGCCCCTGATGGTGGTAGGAAGTATAGCCACGCCTGCCACAACAGGGCCAGCCAAGGGACCTCTGCCTACCTCATCCAGCCCCGCAACCAAGGCGTAGCCCTGTTCCATAAGGGAAGTCTCTTCGAGGTATGTGGGGCCAGCTTTCTTGGCAGGCTTTGGGGAGCTTTTTAGCCTGCGGGTCTTTTGCCTGGGCGCAAGAGAGTGAGCCACTGAAGACCTCCGGCCTTTGGGATAGCGGTATTAAAGAAAAGGACGGCTTTATCGAAGCCGCCCCAATAATATCACTTGTCCAGGCCGCGTTGTAACCCACGTAAATAGGCAATCTGCCCAACGTGCTGCGCCTCTTCGATAAGCACGTGAGCCAGTATCTTGGCGATAGTATTCTGCGCGTCGCGTCCCGGATTTGGAGGCCTCTCCAGATCGGCACCCGTTAGGCTATCGATAAGGAGCAGGGTGTCCACTCGGACTGCGTCGTAGTATTCCATGAGCAGGCCGGGATCATAGGTAGGGAAATTGGCGAGCTGTTCTGATGTGTATCCGAACCCGCTGTCGCGTTCCGGCAGTCCTAGCTTCTCTGCCCATCCGTCACGCTCCCAGATCTGTGGCCCGCGGCGAATGCCCCTATTCATCCAGCCGTCCTCTACACGAGCGATGTGCCAGACGGCGAAATCGATGTGGTGGGAATCCGGACCCGGCTGGAATCGACGCTCCTCAGCAGTCAGACCGTCCAGTGCCTTCTTGAGGTCCTGGGTATACTCTTCGAGACCCATCTTGACTACGTCGCGGAAATCCATGGCTATACCTCTGTGTTCGCAGTTGCCGCCGAAAGCTCAGCTTCGGGCTCTGGCGCTTCGATCTCGATTATTCCGCCTCCCAGAACCTTGTCGCCCTGGTAAAAGACGACAGCCTGACCCGGCGTGACCGCCCTCTGCGGCTCCTCGAATATGATCTTCGCCCAGCCGTCACTGTTTTCAGAATTGGGGAACAGAGTGGCCGCCGCGTCGTTGGCGCGGTAACGAATCTTGGCGGTGACTTCTGTTGGCCCCACAGGCGACGTTCCGTCCAGGAAGTTTACCTTCGACGCCCAGAGTTGGCGCTGCATCAGGTCCTCGTGGGCTCCCAGCGTGACCTGGTTGTTCAGCGCGTTGATCTTGGTGACAAACATAGGCTCGCCACTGTTGCCCTGTAGGCCCAGCTTTCGCCGTTGTCCCACGGTGAAGAACTGGATCCCCGCATGGTCACCCAGCACGTTGCCGCTCTGGTCTACCAGATTGCCCGGCTTGGGTTTGGCTCGCTCCCCAACGAACTTGCGGTAGTCGCCATCGGGAATGAAGCATATCTCCTGGCTGTCGGGCTTGTCGGCCACGGCCAGACCTGCCTCGGATGCCAACTCCCGTATTCGGGCCTTGGGGTAATCGCCCACGGGAAGCAGCAATCGGGCCAATTCGGTCTGAGTCAGCGTGAACAGCACGTAGGACTGGTCCTTGCCGCTGTCTACCCCTTTCAGGAGGCTGTAGCCGTCGGTATCTTGGCGTATGCGGGCGTAATGGCCGGTGGCAATGTAATCGGCGTCCATGAAGTTCGCCCGCCTGAGCAGGAAGTCGAACTTCATCTTATCGTTGCAGGCCAGACAAGGATGAGGTGTGCGGCCGCGCTGGTATTCAGCCACGAAGTAGTCCACCACATGCTTCTGGAACTCCTTTTCGAAGTTCACGAAGTAGTGCCGCGCTCCAATGGCGTCGCAGACTCGTCGCGCGTCCTGGACGTCCTCTACGGAGCAGCAGCGCTTGCTCAAAGGAGCGGCGTTGCTATCCTCTTCGGACCAGAGGCGCATGGTTACGCCAATGACCTCGTAGCCCTCGTCCTTCAAAAGTGAGGCGGCGACTGACGAATCGACCCCGCCGCTCATGGCAACGACAACTCTTCCCTTATTGGTACTCATACTAAAAAGCTTAACACACGACTTGGGACCCATCAATGGAAATTGCCCACCCCTAAAAGCCCTCAGTTTAGCTGTGCCTGGAGAAATTTAGAGGCGAATGAGAATCTAGTCATTCGTTGACCTGTTACAGGCCTGTATCTATAATGGTTTTATGGCAGAAAAAACAGCCCTCAACTCTTTGGAATACGCCCACCTAGCCGTAAATTTCGCTTCGGACAAATTAGCTACGGATGTCCTTATGTTGGATATGCAAAAAGTCAGCGATTTTTGCGACTACTTTATTATCATCAGCACCGACTCCTCTCGCCAGCTAAACAGCCTGGCTGAGGACCTGGAGCATGAACTCGAACGCGCAGGTTCATTGAGGCATCACAGGGAGGGTACTCCGCAGTCCGGCTGGATGCTTCTCGACTTCGGTGATGTCATCATTCACATCTTCGGACCGGACATGCGGGAGTTCTATGATCTGGAGTCCGCTTGGAGCGGAGCAACTGAGGTGGTTAGGATTCTATGATCCAGGCGTCAACGTTTCTCTCGTAGTCCACGATCTCATCCGCCTGGAAGAAGATATCGATCTCTCTCTTGGCCGACTCTAGCGAATCGGATGCGTGAATTAGGTTCATTCCGATAGTAAGGCCCAGGTCGCCTCGAATTGTGCCTGCCGCCGCCTGAACAGGGTTGGTAGCGCCTACCGTATTGCGAACAACCTCGACGGCGTTCTCGCCTTCCACAACCATCGCCACGATTGGTGATGACGTGATGAACTTCACCAGGCCGTCAAAGAAGGGCTTGCCGACGTGCTCTCCGTAATGCTGGTTGGCCAGCTCATCAGATACCTTCATTAGCTTCATCGCCACGAACTTCAGTCCTCGTCGCTCCAGCCGAGAGATTACCTCACCTGCCAGTGCTCGTTGAATCGAGTCGGGCTTTAGTAGCACCAGGGTCTGTTCCATTCTGCTAATTCTCCTTATTCATCATCATTAATCATCTTTGGATTACTGATATCTAACTGGTCTTTTTCAACCATGACCTGTTGGCGGTGTCCACCTGCGAGCTGCGCAGGTAAATCGGCTCAGTGATCAAGGCATCCTCGACTTCGCCGGACTGCCACTTGCGATAGGCCATATCCGCGATCACCCCTGCCCGTCTTGTGGGCGGAGCGATGTTCACCATGAGGAGGTCTGAGCCGATGCGCTGTTCCAGTTCTGATGCCAAATCGGTAATCGCCTCGCCACAGTAGAGGTAGCCGGGCTTTACCGTAGGCAGGTACTCGTCGGTATTCAGCACCTCGCAGGTCGGCTCCTTGCCCGGGTCGTAGCCGCCTACGTAGACTCTGGTGCGGCCAGCGCCCACGATGCAGCGGACAGGATATCCCAGCCCCAGGTACGGCGCTACTTCCACGTCCAGCGTTCCCACGGCCACCAGAGGTATCTCCAGCGAAACCGCCATTGCCTTGGCAGTGCTCATTCCTACGCGTAGCGCGCTGAATGCGCCGGGGCCCTTGGCGATGAAGATGGCGTCAAGCTCGCGGGTTTCGATGCCGACTCGTGCCATGACCTCTCGGATTGCCGGCACGAGCTCTACGGAGTGGTTCCGCTCCGAACGCCACGTAAGCTCCACAATAGTCTCTCCCTCTCGAGAGATGGCTACGGATGCGTACCGCGTGGATGTATCAATTGAAAGTTCCATTGTTTTGTATAACTGGCTCAGCAATTTCTAAACGGCTGAGCTGGTTTCTATGGCTGTCCTTTGTTGGAATTGAGTAAGGTAGAGAATCTAAGCCTTAGTGTGTTTTGATCTTCTTGAGAATTTCTTTGTAACGATCGCCGTTGGCCGTGAATTTCAAGCGGCGGCTGTCTTCGCCTGTCTGCTCGATCTCAATCAGCATATGACTTTCGGGGAAAGCCTCTGCTGCCTTGTCGGCCCACTCCACCACGCTCACGCCGTCGCCGAAGATGTACTCGTCCAGGCCGAGATCCAGCACCTCTTCGAAGCTGTCTAGCCTGTACAGATCCATGTGATATAGGGTTAGCCGGCCAGGGTATTGCGACACAAGAACGAAAGTGGGACTTCGCGCGTAGTCGTCCGATCCGAGTCCAAACAGCACGCCCTGAGTCAGACAGGTCTTGCCTGCGCCCAAGTCACCGACCAGCAAGAACACGTCTCCGGGACAGGCGCTCTCCCCCAAGACACGACCGACAGCCTGCGTCTCTTCCGGGCTATCCGAGTCAAGGGCCAAGTTATGTGAAGAGTCAGGTATATCCAAAACAACCGGCTCAAAATCTGTGATCTAATGCCAAATATGGGCGCGCCGTTGTATCATGATTGTTACCTCTACGGCGGTGCCTCACAGGCAAACCCAGTATAACGGGCGTCTGTTGGCGACGCCACCGTTTCCAAGGCTCAACGACTGAATGGCGGTGGATCTTGCGAGCCCTAATCGTATCCGATGTTCATAGCAACCTAGAGGCGTTTCAGGCTGTAATTAACGATGCTGAAGCCCGTGGTCCTGTCGACGAAATCTGGTCTCTGGGAGATCTGATTGGTTACGGCCCGGACCCTGCTGCCGTCATGGAAATCCTGATGGGCAGGCCTCACCAGGCAGTGGCAGGCAACCATGACCTGGCATCGGTGGGCAAAATTAGCCTCGAAGACTTTAACCAATACGCCTATGCGGCCAATAAATGGACGTCTGGGCAGCTATCCGCGGAACAGACTAAATTCATCGAAGATCAGGAAATTAGATTGGAATTTGATGAGTTCACGATGGTCCACGGCAGCCCGCGGGACCCGGTTTGGGAGTACGTTGTCTCTCAGCGGACAGCACTGGCTAGCTTCCGGCACTTCGACACATTCTGGTGCCTACTTGGCCACTCTCACATACCCTTCATCTGCCATTCAACCAGCGAAGAAGAGGTGACCTTCGTAGAATTCCCGCTGGACGTAGAACTGACGCTGAAAACTAATCGGCTTATTATTAATCCTGGCTCCGTTGGCCAGCCTAGGGACGGCGATCCCAGGGCCAGTTTTGCCGTCTACGACTCTGATCGCTCCACCATTGTTCATCACCGCGTGGAATACGATATTCGGGTCACTCAGGATAAGATGCGAGCGGTAAATTTGCCCGCTCCTCTCGTTGACCGGTTGTCTGCTGGCCAGTGACCCTTTAACGAATAGGCGCAAGAACACTCTAAGAAAATAAAAATAGGCGGTGGCTTCAAAAACCACCGCCTATTAATTCTAAGCAGTATATAGAGGACGAGAATTACTCTTCGTCGTCCTCTTCGTCGTCCTCTTCTTCTGGCTCATTAGCAGTTGCGAACGCCGCGAATCCTGCCGCCGGTGCCTGAGCCATTAACCCGCCCTTTCCTCGGCCCGGTCGCCGTGGCAAGTCGTCAATGGCCTCTTTTGTCTTGGCAATGTCATCAGTGTTCTTTAGGTTCACTACAAGACCGGCGACTCCGCCATTTCTCAGCGCCTCAAGCTCGGCTTTTCCCAGGTCCGCTGGGGAGGACATGATGAACATCATGCCTACCATGCCCCTGATGACCTCGATGTCTATGAGCCGTTGTACCGTCAGTGGGGAGACGCTTTCGGCAGGTGTGAAGAGTGCGCAGTCCACGGACAGCATGTGAATTGCCTGCCCCTGGTCCTCGTCTAGCTCCGAGTTGATTGCAATAATCTTCCCCATGTCCTCGTCGTTCAACAGCCCGGCAGAGGTGTTCTCCGGGTCGAACACGATGAAGTCGCAGCCCTTTTCCTTGAAGTTGGCCGCCTGCTCGTCGCTCACTGAACCTACTCGTACGCCCCACAGCCTGTCTTTGAGGGCTTCGCTGACCTTATCCAGGGCCTTCTCGTTGGTCGGCGCCACAATAACCACTATGGCGTCTGTTTTCGCATCAGCCAACTTCGGGTCCTTCTCCAGGTCCTCTGCGCTGGCCTGACCGATCAGCAGCATTGAAGGGTTGGTTTTGGCCTTCTTTGACGTACCAAACCCCAATGGCTCTGGAGTTACTTCCCCAGTTTTTTCCAATAATTCGACGAATTTACTCATCGTTACCTCAAGCAAAGATTAACTTGCGGCCAGATTCTATGCCAAAACTAGCCTGTGACGAAAATTGTCCCAAATGTGAAGATCAACCTGTTAGGTATAACACGATTCTAATTGAAGCAAAGTCCCAGTTCAAGCAACGTACTTGCCATTAATGACGCGCAGTATTACCCTGTGGCTGTCCATTTTGCGGTGTAATGTATGCGATTCGGAGCAGCCTCTTGAAAGTAAATCCAAGTACGTTCGAAAACTTCAGTCGCGTCCTCACCGGCGTGATCGTGCCCCGGCCTATCGCCTTTGTTTCCAGTATTTCCCCCGACGGCATAGCCAATCTGGCGCCCTTCTCCTTTTTCAATGCAGTGTCGTACTCTCCGCCGACCATCGTATTTAGCGCGGCCAGGCACGCGGGATGGAAGGAAAAAGACACCTTGGCCAACATCGAAGCCACCGGGGAATTCGTCGTCAACATCGTATCTGAAGAGATAGCAGAGGCAATGAACAAGACCGCTGCGGAGTATCCTGCTGATGTCGATGAGTTCGAGATCGCGGGCCTGACGGCAGTGCCTTCGGACACCATCAAGTCGCCAAGGGTGGCGGAGTCGCCAGTCAGCATGGAGTGTCGACTGAACCAGGTGGTGGAGATCGGCGAGGGTGACAACTCCCACGGACTGGTGATTGCGGAGGTCGTCTTGCTGCATATCCGAGACGACGTCATTAATGGTCACCGAATCGACCAGCAGAAGCTCAAGCCTGTCGGTAGGCTAGCCGGTAGCATGTACTGCACCACTCTGGACACCTACGAGATGCTTCGGCCTAATTACGATCCTGGACAGGGTTAGTCCTACACCTGAATTTATGAACTCAACTGCAAGACAGAGCTGCCATAATCTAAAAGAAGAGAGAATTCGAATTTGGAAGCTAAACAGTTTGAAGGTGAAACACTTCAATATCTGGCATTAGAGCCGGACGGCTACGACTCCACTTTGAGTTACCCAATGATTATCCTTCTTCACGGCTATGGCGCAAGCATGCGTGATCTCACAAGCTTGTGCCCTGCCATACACTCAGAAGGCTATATCTACATATGTCCCAACGCGCCGATATCTGTGGAGATCGGCAACGGCATGTCTGGCTACGCCTGGACGCCTCCTCGCGACGAGCGCGAAGACGAAGACTTGGAACTGGCGGCTGAAAAACTAGCGGTGCTCGTCAAAGAGGTAACGTCTGCCTACAAAATTCAGCCGGGACGGGTATTGCTGGGCGGCTTCTCTCAGGGCGGCATGATGACCTATCGCTGTGGCCTTCCCAACCCCGACTTGTACATGGGCCTGTTTATACTGAGCGGTGTGGCGCCGGAACTGGACCTGCTACAGGAGATGCTGCCGGAAGATAGGTCGCAGCCGATATTTATCGCGCATGGCACCTCCGACCATATGGTTGCCATCGCCGAGGCTCGATCAGCCCATAGCTTTCTTGATGCTGAAGGTTATACGACGATCTATGGGGAATACAGCATGGGCCACGAGATCAACCAGGATGTCTTGGGTGACCTCATTCCTTGGATTCTGGAAACACTCCCCCCTGCTGTCTAACTCAGTCCTACTCTGGCTGGACCGCTGTTGGACCGGAGCTAAGATCGTCAGCAAACGTCGTGACTTAGAATATTGAGAATCAGGCCCTTGCTGAATTATGCCTATTTGAAATTATTGGAGGCGAGATGCCGAAACTAGCACTTCTTGATGATTACCAGAGCGTTGCAATGAAATCCGCCGACTGGTCTACGCTGCCCGACGGTTGCACAGTGGAGGCCTTCTCCAACCATCTCGCCGACGAGGACGCCGTAGCCGAAAGGCTAAAGGACTTCGAATTCGTGATGGCCATGCGAGAGCGCACGCCGTTCCCGAAAAGCCTTCTCGAGCAACTTCCCAACCTCAAGATGCTAGGCACTGCCGGCGCGCGCAACGCTTCTATCGACATGCAAACCGCCACAGACCTGGGTATAGTCGTCTGCGGCACTCGCGGCACACCCAGGGCAACCATGGAGCTGACGTGGGGCCTCATTCTCGGTCTGCTGCGCAAAATACCCCAGGAGTTTGCCGCCACAAGAGCCGGCGCGTGGCAGGAGACTCTCGGCGAAGGTCTGGACGGCCGGACCATTGGTCTGCTCGGCCTGGGTCGTATCGGAGGGCAGGCGGCTGAAGTTGCCAAGGCCTTTCATATGAACATCATTGCCTGGAGCCAGAACCTGACTGCGGACCGCGCACAGGAGTGTGGCGCGACGCTGGTGAGCAAGGATGAATTATTCTCGCAAGCAGACATCATCTCCATTCACCTGCAACTTAGCGACCGCACCAGGAACCTTGTGCAGGCGGAGGATCTGGCCAGGATGAAGCCAACTGCCTACCTTGTTAATACATCCAGGGGGCCGATCGTGGACGAGGCTGCTCTGGTCGACACACTTAAGCGCAAAGCCATCGCAGGTGCTGGCATAGACGTTTACGAGGTTGAGCCGCTGCCTTCCGGGCACGTGTACCTCAGCCTGGACAACGCGCTGCTGACGCCTCATATGGGCTATGTGACCGAGGAGACTTACGATCTCTTCTATGGCGACACGCTGGACAACGTAAAGGGCTTCATGAGTGGCGATCCCCAACGAGTGGTAAACGAAGACGTGTTGGGTAAGATGCGAACCCTCTAATATATGCCAATTTAGCGATAATGTTGAGAGATAATTCGAAGACTTACAGATAGATAAGGAGCAGCCGATGGTTACGTTTCGAAAAAACAATATTCTTGCAAAGAACAGGCAAGGCAAAAAGGGCCTGGGCATAGGCCTGGTCTACCCCTGCGTCGAAGCTGTGGAGCTAATAGGGATGCTGGGCGGATTCGATTTCATCAACCTGGATGGCGAGCACGGGCTGTTCTCCACCCAGTCCATCGACGCGATGGTGCGTGTGGCTGACGGCTATGGCCTGACCACCACCGCCCGGGTGCCCGGCAGGGATCCTGCGGTCATTAACCAGTTCCTAGACAGGGGCGTCATTGGCATCCTGGGACCTCACGTGGAGACAGCCGAAGAGGGCAAGGCCCTGGTAGACGCCTGTCGATTCACTCCCGAAGGCGAACGAAGCTGGGGCGGCGGACGAGGCACCTTCTACAACGACCCAAGGCTTATCGACCAGCCAGGCATACAGCGGACCGAGTTCATGGAGCTGGCCAATAAAGAGATGCTCGTCATGTGCCAACTGGAGAGTGCAAAGTCCTTTGAGAACATCGAAGAGATCCTTGCTGTAGAAGGCCTGGACTCGTTCTCGTGGGGCACAAACGACTTGGCGCAGTCCATGGGCTACCCTGGTAGGCCGGACCATCCCGCTGTTGTGGCGGAGCAGGACAGGATTGCCGATCTTATTCATTCCAGAGGCCGTCAGATGTACTACGACCGCTTTACGACCTTGGGATTGAACGACGCCATTCTGGATACGGCAGAGAAATTCTTGAGCGACAACCAGTAGGCGACTTACCCATATTGGAGAGAGCAAAATGGCAATGATGAAAGCTGCCTTCTACGACGGCAAGGGCAAGATGAACGTAGGCGAGTACCCCAAGCCCGAGGTTGGCCCCGGCGAGGTCCTCGTCCACATTCGGGCGACAGGTATTTGCGGCTCCGACCTGCAGATGAAGGCCGACCAGACCGAGGAAGACCAGGACCCTGTAGGCCACGAGGTTGCGGGCGAAATCGTTGAGGCTGGCGCTGGTGTAGACGCGTCGCTGATAGGTAAGCGCGTCGCCATGGAGATCATCGGTCAGGGCAAGGCCTGCCTGTCCTGCTGGTACTGTCGCATGGGGCAGTACAGGCAGTGCCAGAACATGTCCGAGATTGTCGGTGGTGGCTTCGCGGAGTACATCAAGCGCAAGGCCGTCGGCTGCTACGTCATGCCGGACAACATGTCGTGGGAAGAGGGCGCGCTGGTGGAGCCTTTCGCCGTTTCGCTGCACGGCGTTCGTCGTGGCCGGCTTATCGGCGAAGAGACTGTAGTCGTATTAGGCTCAGGCAACATCGGCCTGACAGCAGTTGCCGCCGCTCGCGCACTGGGTGCAGGCAAGATATTCGTCACATCGAGACACGAGCAGCAGGCGTCCATGGCAAAGACACTGGGTGCAGACTACGCGTTTCAGCCCGACGACCCTGCCTTCGAAGACGCCATTCTGGACGCCACTGAGGGCCGGGGCGCTGACCTCACAATCGAGACCGTCGGCGGCTGGGATCCCGCCCCGCTGGAGCAGGCTATTACCATCACTCGCAAGCAGGGCAGGTTTGTTGTAATTGGTGGATACCGCACGCCGGTGACTGTGGACTGGCTCAGGCCCATGCTGAAGGAACAGACCATCGTGTTTTCGTCCTGCTATGGCATCTTGGATGGCAGGCATGACTACGAGGTGGCTATCGAGATGATGGCGTCGGGCAAGGTGCCTCTGTCAAAAATGGTGACGCACCGGGTCTCGCTGGACGAAATCCAGAAGGGTTTCGAGACGGCTTACGATAAGAGCACAGGGTCAATTAAAGTGCAGGTGCTTCAGTAGCCTTGGATGAATCAGACTCATATACAGAAGACGAGATGCAATATCGGAAGATAGGCAACTCGGACCTCGAGGCCTCTGTCGTTGGCTTTGGTGGTTGGCCCATGGGCAAAGGCCACTACGGCTCCTTTGATGATGAAGAGGTCTTGGATTCGATTGATGCTGCCATAGAGTGCGGCGTGAACCTTTTCGATACCGCCGCTATCTACGGCTGGGGTGAGGGCGAGAAGCTTCTCGGCAAGGCTCTCAGGGGCAAACGCAACGACGTGATACTGGTGACCAAGGGCGGTCGTGTGTGGGACGACCCTGACGACCCCCAGAAGCGAGATAGCTCATTCGAGGCGCTGGAGAAGGGCTTGAACGACAGCCTGGAACGGCTCCAGACCGACTACATCGACCTCTACCTCATCCACTGGCCCGACGAGTCTCGGCCCATGTCCGAGCCAATGGAGGCCTTCGCCAAGTTTCAAGAGCAGGGCAAGATACGATACGGCGGTGTGAGCAACTTCTCTGTTGACCAAATGAAGGAGTGCCTGAAGACCTTTCCCATCATTACCAATCAGGTAGGCTACCACCTGTTCGACTTCCGACCCGAGGCGGACCTATTCCCCTTTTGCGAGGACAACGGCGTGGGCGTAATGGCCTATGGCTCTCTGGCGCACGGCCTGCTCAGTGGCACCATGGATACGGAAACGAAGTTCGAAGACGACGACTGGCGGCGCAGCCTCATGGCTTTTGGCCAACCTCTATTCAGGGGCGACGACTTCCTGCGCAACCTGGACAGGGTGGAAGACCTCAGGGCCATTGCCGACGTAAGGGGCATGACCGTCGCCCAGTTGGCCCTGGCATGGGTCATTTCGAATCCGGTCATAAGCGTGGCGTTAGTCGGCACCCGCCGTCCTGCGGAGATCGAGGAAAACGCCGATGCCGTGGACTGGGTAATGTCTCATGAAGAGCGCGAACTCATCCGTGAAATCGTGCTAACAGACTTCAACGAAGAGGACCTTGACGACGAGGACTTCGACTTCTAAGTATCTTTTCGAACGCTCGCTGAATCTACTTGGTCAACGCTCCCACCAGGTTGTCTGCCCTCAGGAAATCGAAGTCGCAGCCCTTGTCCGCCTGTAAGATATGCTGGGAATACATCCAGCCATAGCCCCTGGTGAAGTGCTGCTTTAGAGCAGGTAAATTCTCCAGCCGGCGCTTCACTTCCCTATCTTCCACCAACAGGTTCAGGCTGCGATTGGGCACATCCAGCTCGATCATGTCACCGGTCTGTACCGCGGCCAGCGGGCTGCCGTACGTCGACTCCGGTGTGATGTGCACCACCACAGTCCCGAACGCCGTTCCGCTCATGCGGGCGTCGCTGAGCCGTACCATGTCGCGGATCCCTCGCTGCAAGATCTTCTTGGGTAGCGGTAGGAAACCCCACTCCGGCATACCTGGTCCGCCGATGGGCCCGGCGTTGCGCATAACCAGAACGTCCTCCGGTGTGACCTCCAGATCAGGATCGTCGATGCGTCGGTCCATGTCCTCGTGGTCCTCGAAAACCAGCGCCCTGCCTCGGTGCGTCATCAACTCCTGAGAAGCAGCCGTGGGCTTGATGATGGCTCCACCAGGTGCCAGGGAGCCGTATAGCACAGCCAGTCCGCCTTCTGGATTCAGGGCGTTGTCCAGGCCGCGAATGATGTCAGTGTTGTGGTTCAGTGCGGTGGCAACGTTCTCGCCAATAGTGCGTCCGGTGACCGTAATGCACTCCTTGTGCAGCAGAGGCGAAATCTCTTTCAACAGCGCTGGCAGTCCACCCGCGTAGAAGAAGTCCTCCATCAGGTATGTGCCTGAGGGCTTGAGGTTCAATAGGAACGGCGTCGTGCGCGACAGATCGTCGAACAGTTTTAGTGGCAGTTCGATGCCCAGCCGTCCGGCAATAGCCGTGAGATGGATAATGGCATTGGTTGAGCCGCCGATTGCATGCAGAGTGCGGATGGCGTTTTCGAAGGCTTCCTGCGTCATGATCTTGGATGGGCGCAGGTCCTGCTTGACCAGCTCCATGATCTGAACACCGGCCATCTCCGCCAGCTGAGTGCGACGGGAGTCGACAGCCGGAATGGCTGCGTTGCCTGGGAGCGCAATGCCCAGCGCCTCACCCATGGAGCCCATGGTAGACGCGGTGCCCATAACCATGCAGTGGCCAGGGCTGCGGACGATGCAGTTTTGTAGCTCGGCCCACTGGTCCTCAGTGATGGTGCCCGCCCGAAGCTCCACGCTGTAGCGTCGGCAGTCGGTGCAAGAGCCTAGCTCCTCGCCACGCCAGTTGCCTTTCAGCTGCGGGCCGCCCGTAACGAGAATGGCAGGAATGTCGGCGCTGGCTGCGCCCATGAGCAGCGCGGGCGTCGTCTTGTCGCAACCGCCCAGCAGGATTACGCCGTCCAGAGGATTGGCAGTAATCGACTCCTCGACATCCATGCTCATGAGGTTGCGGAACAGCATGGTGGTCGGGCGCATGTTGTACTCGCCAAGCGACATCACCGGGAACTCCAAGGGGAAGCCACCAGCCTGCCAAACGCCACGCTTGACAGCCTCGGCCAGACCGCGCAGGTGGGCGTTGCAGTGGGTCAGCTCACTCCAGGTATTACAGATGCCAATGACCGGCTTGTTCTGGTATGACGCCTCTCCGAACCCTTGGGCTTTGAATGCGGCCTGTCGTAGCCAGCCGTAAAGCTCCGGGGTATCGAACCACTCTTGACTGCGTAGCTTGGCGCCGTTGGTGTCGGCCATAGAAATCTCCTGCATTTGGTTATGGTGCAGGTCAGATTATAAACCAAGTCGTGAGTGGAGGCGTACTGATGAATTTAGATCAGTCCGAAGTGGCTTCGGCATCTGTAGTTTCTTGGGGCTGTTCTGCGGCTTCTTGAGATGGTGGCGCGGAGTAGCTCTGCATCTGTTGATTGATCCATCGCTTGATCGCGTCCAGACCCGGAGGCGCCACGTAGAACACCTGCATGTCTGTCGGGAATTGCACACGGTGGTCTTCGCGTATGAACAGGATGCCGTTGTCGCTATCCTTTAGAGTTTCGTCAATGCGAGTGCCGATGTAGTCGTATCGCTTCTGCGTGGTCTCCTGCGCCCCTTCGCTGGCAAGGCCAATGACCTTTTCGCTCATGAGGCCCACGGAAAGGCAACGCTGCCAGTCCATGTTTTCCTCCACAATAGCGCGGTCTTCGGTGATTTGGAGCGTGGCTGTTGAGCTGCAGAGGGTGCTGACGAAAGAGCAGCCAAGTGGGTTCATGGCCTCAATTAGTTTCATGCCCTCATCGCCATCTTCGTAAAGCATCTCATGAAAGACGTGTCGGACTGGTCCCAGTGACCTCTCCAGATTCTGGATGTGGTCTCGGACCTCAGACCAGTATCGCTGCTCCAGTTGCTGTGCCTCTTCCGGCATGCCTGGTGGGAAGATATAGTTTGGCACCAGGAACAGCTTTCGCTTTCCCATGAACTGGTCTGCATCTGGCTTGGGCATCTGGCCTAACGTCAAAACTTCTCTCCAAACAAACTGCTACGGCCCCAATATCGGGGCCTGATAATGGACACTCAGCAGCAATCTATACTTCGGTCTCCAGCTTCTCTATTCGCACGGCGCAGACCTTGTATTCGGGAATGCGTGAGGTCGGGTCTAGAGCGGCGTTGGTAAGGAAGTTAGCGGCATGTTCCTTCAGCTTCACGAAGGGCACAAAGACCTCTCCTGCGCGCATCTTTTCAGTGTAGACTACCCTGCCCTCCAGGTCGCCGCGACGTGATCGCAGGCGGATCCACTCGCCATCAGCAACGCTGTATTTCTCCCCGTCCTCAGCGTTCATGTTGATGGGCACCTCAGACATTTTCGCCAGTAGGTTATCTGAACGTTTGGTCATGGTGCCGCCATGCCAGTGATACAGAACGCGGCCTGTTGACATGAACAGCGGGAACCGCTTGCTGGGCACCTCTGCCGCCTGGGGGCCCTGATCGAAGGGCACGAACTTGGCGCGTGGCCCTCTCGGGAAGTCGTTCTCATACAAGAAACGTGTGCCGGGATGGTCTGCGGTGGGACACGGCCACTGGATGCCCCCCTCCTTTTCGAGTCGATCGTAGGAGATGCCCGCCATTGATGGCGTCAGTCGGGCCATCTCGTCCCAGATCTCAGATGGGTGATCGAACTGGAACTCCTGCTCGGCACCTAGTGCAATCTTGAGGCTGATTCGCTGGCCCAGGTCGCAGACGATCGCCCAGTCCGGACGGCTATCTCCCACTGGCTCCACGGCCTTTCGCACCCGCTGCACACGACGCTCGCTGTTGGTGAACGTGCCGTCCTTCTCCGCAAAGGTTGTGGCCGGGAGGACCACATCTGCTATGGCAGCCGTCTCATGCAAAAAAATGTCCTGCACCACCAGGAAGTCCAGCTTCTTGAAAGCCTCTTCAGCGTGATGAAGGTCGGGCTCGCTGAGCAGCGGGTTCTCGCCGGTGATGTACATCGCCTTCAGACGCCCGCTGTTCATCGCCTCAACCATGTCGGTAATTACCAGTCCAGGCTCTGGAGGCAATGGATTGTTGCCCCAGCCTGCTTGGAATTTTGCCACTGTCGATTCGGACAGCACCTGGTAACCGGGGAAGGAGTTCGGAACGCATCCGGCATCGCCGCAGCCCTGCACATTGTTCTGCCCGCGCAGTGGCGAGATGCCGCCTCCAGGCTTGCCTAGCTGACCGGCCACGAAAGATAGGTTGAGCAGGCCGTGGGCGTTGGCAGTGCCCATGGTGTGCTGCGTTATGCCCATGCCCCACACGAGACAGGAGCCGCTAAACGCTGGCTTGGCGTAGATGCGGGCAGCCTGAGCGATTTCATCTGCCGGGCAGCCGGTTATCTCCTCGACGTATTTCAGGTTGTATTTTTCGACAGTCTCGCGCCACGTATCGAATTCCTCGGTACGGTTCTCGATGAAATCAAAGTCGGCTAGTCCTTCATCCAGAATCACCTTGGCCATTCCGTTGAGCAGTGCAACGTCGGTTCCTGGACGGGGCCTCAGCCATATCTCGGCGAAGTCGCACATATCGATGCGGCGTGGGTTGATGACGATGAGTTTGGCATTGTTCTCTACTATGGCTCGGCGCATGCGAGAGGCCGCCACGGGGTGATTGGCGTTGGCATCGGAGCCGATGATGACTATGCAGCCAGCCTCCTCGTAGTCCTGGTAGGAGTTGCTGGTTGCACCGCTGCCCAGGGCCGTCAGCATCGCCTCTACCGAAGGCGAGTGGCACAGGCGAGTGCAGTGGTCGATATGGTTGCTTTGCATTATCAGGCGAGAGAACTTCTGCTGAATGTATCCGTCCTCGTTGGTGGCTTTGGCGGAGCACAGTGTGCCAAAGGCGTCGCCTCTGTGCTCTGCGAACTTCTCAGTCACCAACTCCAGCGCCTCATCCCAGGATGCGGGAGTTAGCTCGCCGTTCTTGCGTATAAGAGGAGTCGTCAGCCGGTCCTCATGGTTGACGAAGCCGAAGCCAAACCGGCCCTTGACGCAAAGCATTCCCAGGCTGGACTTATTGTCGGGGTCGTCAAGCATGGAGATGATGCGGTCGTTCTCGTCCACTTGCGCCTGCACGCCACAGCCGACGCCGCAATAAGGGCACGTAGTGGATACCGTCTTGACGATCTTGGGCAACGGGGCCTTAATCTGAATGGCTCCTGTAGGGCAAACAGAAAGGCACTGGCCGCAGGTTGTGCAGATAGATTCCACCAGAGGCCTGTCCATGAACGTGCCAATTTTGCCATCGGTGCCGCTTCCCAATACGTCGATGGCACCGATGAACTGTGCACCGTCCTGGCAGGCTTTCACGCAGCGCTGACAGAGTATACAGCTGTCCATGGCGATATTGAAAACGGGACTGCTCTCGTCAGTCTCCTGGCGTTGGCGACCCTCCCAACGAGGCTTATCAATGCCGTGCTTGTCTACGGCAATCGATAGCTCTCTGAAGTCTTTCGACCCATCTATCGGGAGCATGGCCAGAGTAAGCTCTAACACTCCCTTGCGCATGGCCTCGACCTCTGGCGTATTGGTCCACACCTTCATGCCGTCAGCCGCAGGCACGGAGCAAGAAGCCGGATAACCCCTAGTGCCCTCCACGTGTACCAGGCACGTTCGGCACGCGCCAATGGGTTTCATATCGGGGTCCTTACACAGCTGCGAGATGTAGGTGCCGGACTGATTGATGGCATCCAGGACCGACGCGCCGTCGTTGACGCTGACGTCGTTCCCGTTGATGGCTATTGATAGGGTCATTTGTACTTCCTCTTTGGGCTTCAAGACTTTCAATTTCCCTTTGTGCAAAATGCTTTATCTGGATTCGGAATTCTTCCTACGGGCCTCCATTTCTTGCTACTACCCTTTGATCAGCATGCCCAGCTCGTCGCCGAAGAAGTGGAGCGCACTAAGGATAGGGTTGCCCGCCGCCTGACCGAGGCCGCACAGCGAGGCTGTGTTGACTACCTCTGCCAATCCGCGCATGTCGTCCATGTCTTCAGCTGATGCCTTTCCCTGTGCTAACTTATCCAAAAAATTCACCATGCGAGGAGTCCCCTCTCGGCAGGGTGTGCACTTGCCGCAGGATTCGTTGGCGTTGTAGGCGGCCAATCTTCGAACCGTCTCCAATATACCGATGCGCTCGTCCAAGGCGATGATGCCGCCCGCGCCTAGCATGACGCCTGAGTCGTGAAGAAAGCCGGGCTTGATTGCCGTGTCCAGCATGGAGATCGGGAAGACACCGCTGGAAGGTCCGCCAACCGCTATGGCCGTTAGCTCGTGCCCCTCCGCTGGACCTCCACCGATGTCGTAAATGATCTGACGTAAAGTTGTGCCCATAGGGACCTCTGCCAGGCCGGGCCTCCTCACCGAGCCGCTGAGACTCATGATCTTAGTGCCCTTGGCGTCGTCGGTGCCAACCTCTGCAAAGGCCGCCGCGCCGTGCTGCATGATGATCGGCACACTGGAGAGGGTCTCGGCGTTGTTGATGACAGTCGGCCTGGACCACAGGCCTGCCTCTGTGGGAAAAGGTGGTCGGAGACGAGGTTCGCGTCGGTCGCCCTCCATAGTGTTTAGCATGGTTGTCTCTTCGCCGCAGACGTAGCCGCCAGCGCCGCGCATTATCGTGACCTCTAGGTCGAAACCTGAGCCAAGAATGTCTTTGCCCAGCAGGCCCTGTTCGTACGCCTGTTCGACGGCCACCTCCATACGAGAAGCCGAAAGCTCAGCCTCGGCATTGATGTAGATGTACGCCTCGGATGTGCCTGCCGCGTATCCGGCTATGAGCATGCCTTCCAGCAGCCGATGAGGAAGGCCTTCCATGATGTGCCGGTCCTTGAAAAGACCAGGCTCGCCCTCTTCGCAATTCACCACCAGGTATCGTGGGCCCGTGTTGATGGCCCGTGCGCCTTGCCACTTGAGGGCAGCCGGGAAGTATGCGCCACCTCTGCCGCGAAGGCCAGACTCCCTTACCTCCTCGATAACATCTTCTGGCGTGCCAGAGAGTGCCTTGGCCAGTCCTTCGTAACCGCCCCGGGCCAGGTAGTCGTCGATCTCAGTGGCCTCGATATCGCCGCATCCCTGTAGCACGACACGGTTCTGGTTCGACATGAAATCGGAGTTGCCGGGGATTTCTCCCTTGGCCTCGTCGAGAATGTCTCTCAGTCCGGCA
>Ga0209501_10001612_pt1 | contig 24657 bp, 24 predicted proteins | sample ArcticOcean_MG_C_4_FD_187434 | JGI IMG/M metagenome (GOLD analysis project Ga0209501, IMG submission 187434) | Marine microbial communities from western Arctic Ocean - ArcticOcean_MG_CB4_134 (SPAdes) (version 2) | ecosystem: Environmental > Aquatic > Marine > Oceanic | place: Arctic Ocean...
AGGCCGCCCACCCAGTCAGCCCGTAGGGGGCCACTGGCGCTCCGGCGCGCACCGGTCCCCGGGTCCGGGATCGCCAGGGTGGAGTTCCGGCGTATCGGCAGCCGTACCACCGTCCGTATCAGCCCCTGGCGTGGGGATGCATCCACCGCCCAGGTGGTAACTGTCGGCGGCCCGGTCCCGGACGAGGCGATGGTCCTGGACCTGCTGCAGCTCCTCGGGGGCCGTGGCGTGACCACCATCCTGACGGCAGCCCTCTCCCCCGACGACCAGCGCCCCTTCACCGCCGCCGGCTTCGCACCCCTTGAGCACCTTGCCCTGATGCACCGGTCCCTCCATCCGGGCGAACCGGCCCCACCCAGCCGGTCGACCCATCGTCTTCGCCGAATCGGCCGTCTACGACTCGCCGACGCCCTCGACGCGGATGCCGAGGCCTTCTCCGCCTTCACACCGTTCTGGCTGTTCGACGGTGCCGCCTACACCGAGGCCTGCCAGGCGACCGACCTGAGCCGACAGCGGTGCGTCCGCAACGACGGACGGGTCGTCGCCTACGCCATCACCGGACGCTCCTCGACCAGCGGGTTCGTACAGCGCCTGGCGGTTCGACCCGGCCACGAAGGCAGGGGCATCGGATCAGCCCTACTGGCGGACGCCATCTCCTGGCTGGCCCTCGGAGGCGTCCAGGACGCCTGGGTCAACACCCAGCCCGACAACGACCGGGCCCGCGCCCTCTACCGACGGCACGGCTTCGGGGAGAAGGCCGGGGGCCTCACCGTGCTCCGGTACGAAACGGCCCGATGAGGCGGCAAATCCTCATCACCATCCTGGTGGCCTTCGGCCTGCTGGCTGTCGCGGTGCCCGTAACGGCCGATCCCGGATCGGCCACCGTCTCCCTCGTCGCCCAGTCTCCCTGGATCGCGGACGACGGCGACCTGGCCCTCGAGTTGAGGATCACCGGTGGCACCACCGAGACGATGCTCCGACTCCAACTGCACCGGACCGTCGACCGCCGGGGACTCCTGGCCCTCCGGGACGGCCTCCTCGGCGATCCGCTGGGAGAGCCGGTGGACATGGCCGTCGCCGACGTCCTGAACTCGGCCGGCGTCGCATCGCTGGTGCTCCAGGTGGGTACCGAGGGTCGCCTCGGTTCACGACCCGGCGGTGTCTATCCGCTCACCGTGACGCTCCTGGACGCCGATGGCTCAGCCCTGGACAGCCTGATCACGCCGCTGGTCCACCTACCGGTCGTCCCCGAGGGCGAGGCGGCGGCACAGCGCCCCCTCCTGGTCGGGATCACCCTCGCGGTGGACGGACCGCCACCGCTGCGTCCCGATGGTCGCCTCCGGCCCGACCGGGCCACGCTGCACCAGATGGAGGCGGTGATCCGTGCAGCCCAGGGGCATCCCGACATCCCGATGGACGTCAGGCTCCCGCCCGCCACGGTGCTCAGCCTGGCCCGGTCCGACGATCTGGACCACGCCCGCCTCCTCGCCGACCTGGTCCGGACGGACGGCGACCACTTCCGCCTCCAGTCCTCGCCGTTCGTGACCGCCGACCCTGAGGCCTGGCGGCGGGCCGGTCGTTCCGACGTCCACCGTGACCTCCTGGACCACGGTGACCGGGTGCTCATCGACCTGTTGGGCGTGGTCCCGGACCGTTCGATAGCCGTCCTTCCAGCCACGGCGGTTCCTGCCACGCTCGAACTGCTGGGCCAGTTGGGCTCTGAGCGGTTCATCGTGTCGGCCGACCACCTGGAACCCAGGCCATCGGCGGCGTCCGCCGAGAGCACCCTCCCCGCCCGGCTGCTGGCCGACGACGGCACCGCCTATCCGGCGCTGGTGGCCGATCCCGACCTGGCCAGGCACCTCACGGACCCGCAGGGCGCGGTCTCGGCGGCCCAGTACCTGCTGGCCGACTTGGCGCTGCTGGCATGGTCGGATCCGACCGTGACGCGGATGGCCGTCCTGACCGCTCCCGACGACCTCCCCATCGACGCTCTCACCCTCGACCTGGTGCTGGGGGTCCTGGAGAAGGCCCCGTTCCTGAGGGTCAGGCCGCTCCCGGACCTCTTCGACGCCGCCCTGGCAGCCGATGCGGCCGCCGCCGTCACCTATTACCTCTGGCCGGATGCCATCACGTCGATGTCTCGTAGGGCAACGGACCGCAGCCTCGCCGAGAAGACGGTTGCCGCCTACACGGCCATACTCGGCGGTCCGCATCCGGACGCCGCCGCGCTCAACGACCTCCTCGAGGTGACGGCCGCAGCCGAGCTGGACACCGACACCATGAACGCATACCTGACAGCGGTCTACGCCTCCGTCAGCGAGGTGCTGGATGCCTTCACGACCCCACCGGACCAGAGCGTCCGGCTCACCGGGCGTTCGGCTGACATCCCCTTCAGCGTGCACAACGGCCTGACGACCGATGCACGGGTGGTCCTCGTGCTGCAGAGCGACGGACGGCTCGAGTTCCCCGAGGGCGCGGTCCAGGCCGTCGTGCTGGTGCCCGGCAACAACCGGATCGCAATACCGGTACAGGCCCGTACCTCCGGTGACGCCCGACTCCGGGTGACCGTCCGCTCCCCCGACGACGCCCAGCTCCTCCAGCTCCGCTCAGCCCACCTCATGGTCCGGACCACGAGCCTCTCAGGTGTCGGAGTACTCCTCTTCGTCGGTGCGATCGCAGTGCTCGCGATCTGGTGGGTCCGCGCTGCTCGGGTACGCTCCGACCGACCCGAGGAGTCCACATGACCGTTCGAATCGTCACCGACAGCGCCAGCGACCTGGACCTCGACGAGGCCACGAGTCTGGGCATCGACGTTGTGCCACTCAGCATCCGGTTCGGGAACGACGTGTTCCTGGACCGGGAGGAACTCAGCAGCGACGAGTTCTACCGACGGATGGCTGAGAGCGACGACCTGCCCCAGACCGCGGCACCAGCACCGGGGGCCTTCCAGGAGGTCTTCCGTCGCCGACTGGCCGAGGGAGCGGACTCCATCGTCTGCATATGCCTGTCCAGCGGGGTGTCGGCCACCATGGAATCGGCCGAGCTGGCCGCCCGCGAGACCAGTGGCGAGGTCCGGATCGTCGACAGTCGATCGGTCACGGCTGGACTCGGAGTGATGGTCGTCGCTGCTGCGGAGGCCGCTGCCGGCGGCGCAGGGGCCGACGAGATCGTCGGCCTGGTGGAGGCCCTGCGGGAGAGGACCCGCGTCTACGGCGCCATCGACACCCTGGAGAACCTCAAGAAGGGTGGTCGAATCGGGAACGCCCAGGCCCTGCTGGGGAGCCTCCTGTCGATCAAGCCGCTCATCGACATCAGCAGCGGTGTGGTGGAGGAGGCGGGCAGGCAGCGCACCCGGAAGAAGTCCCTGGTCTGGTTGCGGGACAAGGTGGCCGAGCACGCGGACGACATCGAGACCCTGTCGGTCATGCACGCCCAGGCCGACGACATCGGCGACCTGACCGAGATGCTGGCGCCGCTCGTCGACCCTTCGGCCATTCGTGTGGGCGTGATCGGTCCCGTGGTGGCGAGCCACGGCGGGCCGGGGGTCATCGGCCTCTGCTTCACACTCCGCGCCTGAGTACACGACGGCCGGAAGGGCCCCTCGGAGGTGGCCGTCGGTAGTATCCGCTCCATGAGAACGCCGGCGGCACCTTCCTCCGGTACCCCATCGCCGGAAGAAGGCCCTGACGGGCGGAACGACTGGGCTACGGCCTCGATCGACCGGATCGTGGACGTCGTCGAGCGCTTCCGGTCAGTCACCACGCAGCCGGCGATCACAGTCATCCGTGCAGTCGTCCACGGCGCCTTCGTCGCGTTCTGCCTGGTCGCCGCGCTGGTCCTCGGAAGCATCGGCGTCTTCCGACTCCTGGACGTCGCCCTCCCGGGCGAGAGCTGGTCCGCCCACCTCGTCATGGGAGCCACCCTCTTGGCCCTCGGTACCTGGTTCTGGTCCCGTCGCACGCCTCGTTCCTGACCCTGAACCGTGAAATCACGTCGATCGTCCGAGGAGTGCGAATGACCCACCACGAAGTCGTCATCATCGGATCCGGACCTGCCGGCCTGACCGCTGCGATCTACACGGCCCGCGCCGACCTGGCCCCGCTGGTGATCGAGGGCGAACCCTCGTCGACCAGTGACCAGCCGGGTGGACAGCTCATGCTGACCACTGACGTCGAGAACTACCCCGGCTTTCCCGACGGGGTGATGGGACCCCAACTCATGGCCGACATGCGAACCCAGGCCACCCGGTTCGGCGCCGACCTGGTGACCCTGAAGGTCTCCAGGGTGGACTTGTCAGCCAGCCCGTTCGCCATCTGGATCGGCGACCCGGCTGCGGCCCTGCCCACGTACACCGCGGAATCAGTCATCGTGTCGACGGGTGCACGGTCTGTGATGCTCGGCCTCGAGGCCGAGCAGCGCCTCATTGGCCACGGGCTCTCCACGTGCGCCACCTGTGACGGCTTCTTCTTCCGCGATCAGGAGATTGCGGTGGTGGGCGGCGGTGACTCAGCCCTGGAGGAAGCTGGGTTCCTCACGAAGTTCGCCTCCAAGGTGACAATCGTCCATCGACGGGATGCCCTCAGGGCCTCCAAAATCATGCAGCATCGGGCCTTCGAGAATCCCAGGATCGAGTTCGCCTGGAACACGGCGGTGGTGGACGTGATCGGTGACACCAAGGTCGAAGCACTGGCGGTGCGCGACACGGTCAACGGCGAGGAGCGGAGCCTTCCCGTGACCGGCGTCTTCATCGCCATCGGCCACAGCCCCAGTACCGACCTGTTCGTCGGCCAGCTGGACATGGACGATGCCGGATACCTGATCACCGGGTCCGACCGGTCCACGACGAACATCGAGGGCGTCTTCGCCTGTGGCGACGTCCAGGACCACACCTACCGGCAGGCCGTCACCGCGGCCGGCTCCGGTTGCATGGCGGCAATCGACGCCGAACGGTGGTTGGAGAGCCGCGGCGACTGAGAGCTGGGGCTCGACCGCCGGTGCGTGCCGCGTTCATGCCCACGAGCGGATAGAAAAGAGCCCACTGCAGTCCACTCGAGAGACGAGACCCCCATGGCCGGTGCCATAGTTAACCTTTCCGAGACCACCTTCGACGAGGAGGTCGGCGCATCATCGGAGCCGGTGCTCGTCGACTTCTGGGCCGAATGGTGCGGTCCGTGCAAGATGATCGCACCGATACTCGAGGAAATCGCCGCTGAACAGGCCGGATCCCTTCGGATCGCCAAGGTCAACGTGGATGAGGCGCCCGATCTGGCCCGTCGATTCGAGGTCATGAGCATCCCCACCCTCATCCTGTTCAACGATGGTGTCCCCGCCAAGCGGATCGTGGGCGCAAAGGGCAAGCCCCAACTCCTCGAGGAACTGGCCGAGTACCTCTAGACGACCCCAGCGGGGCGACCTCGACGCTCGACGGCTCGCAGCATGTCAGAACCAATCCGACCCGGCGACCACGGGACAACCGTCACGGACCTCCACCGTCGTCTCCTGGCCGTCGGCCATCCGGTGGATGCCGTCGAGGTGTCCGCCGACCACTTCGGGCCGGATACGACCAGGGCGCTCCTGGCATTTCAGGCCGAACGGGGCCTGGATGAGCACGGCACGGTGGACGAGACCACCCAGGCCGCCCTCGTGGAGGCAGGGGTCCGCCTGGGGGACCGCCACCTCTACCTGCACGCTCCCATGTTCCGTGGCGACGACGTAGCCGACCTCCAGCTGCGTCTTGGCAGCCTCGGGTTCGACGCAGGTCGAATCGACGGAATCTTCGGCCCGGACACCGCTGGCGCACTCGGCGACTTCCAGCGGAACACCGGCCTGGCTGTCGACGGAATCGCCGGATCCGAGACAGTTCAGGCTTTCCGCCAACTTCTGGGCCAGTCGGCCGGTCGGACCCCGGTCGCACAGGTGCGAGAGTTGGACCGCCTTCGCCAGGGCAACCCCGACCTCCGGGGTCAGCGCCTGGCTGTTGGCCAGTTCGGAAGCTCAGGGGCTCTGATATCCGCGCTCTCGCGGATCCTGCGGGCCCGCGGAGCACATGTTCTCGTCCTGGACAATCCGGATGAGGCAGCACAGGCGACCACGGCCAACGACTTCGATGCCGTCATGTACCTTGGATTGAGAATTGAGAATAGTTCCCATTCACAGACAAACTACTTCTCTAGCCCCGGATTCCTGAGCGAAGGTGGCTACAGGCTCGCCCACCACTGCGCGACCGGCCTTGACCATGCCCTGCGAAGCTCCGACGTTCCTCCGACAGAGGCTGCCGGAAGGCAGGTGCCTGTACTACGGCAGACACGAATGCCCGCAGTCCTCTGCACCCTCGCACCGCCATCTGCCGTCGTCCTGGCGACTGCCGAGATCGCCGACGCCCTCGCCACAGCCATCACCCGTTGGGTGGCAAACCCCACCGCCGACCCGGACCAGGCACCGCCCGTAGAGGACTGAGCCGCAGGAAGGTTGGGGCGGCGATCACCACCCCAGCCGCAGTTCAGCCGCCCAGCAGCCTGAAGAGTCGCTGGAGGTCGTCCCCGTCGGCAAATTCGACCACGATTCGACCCTTCCTGCCCCGGGTGTGAACCCGAACCGTCGTGTCGAACCGGTCGCTCAGGATCTGTTCGACCTCAAGGGATGCCGCATCCCGGGGCTGCACAACCGGGTCATCGATCCGATCGGGATCAGGAACCGGAACGTCGCCCAGGGCCCGGACCATTTCCTCGGTCTGGCGCACCGACATTCCCTCCTCGACCACCCGCATGGCCAGTTGCTCCAGGAGTTGTCGGTCTCCCAGACCGGCCAATGCCCGAGCGTGGCCCGCACTGAGTCGACCATCCATGATCATCTGCTGGACGTCATCGGGTAGGTGAAGGAGCCGGAGGCTGTTGGCTACGGCCGGCCGACTACGGCTCACCCTCACCGCCACCTGGTGCTGGGTGAGGCCGAACTCATCCATGAGGCGATGGAATGCGGCCGCCTCATCGATGGGGTTGAGGTCGTCGCGATGCAGGTTCTCGATGATCGCCTGCTCAAGCGAGCCACGGTCCTCTGTCTGCCTCACGATGGCGGGCACCTCGGTCAGCCCCGCCCGCCGTGCGGCTCGCCAACGTCGTTCCCCGGCCACGATCTCGTAGCCGCCATCGCCCTTCCGGAGCAGGAGTGGCTGGAGTACCCCCACCTCCTGGATGGAGGCGGTCAATTCAGCCATGCTCTCGTCAGCGAAGACCCGACGGGGCTGGAAACGGTTGGGTTCAATGTCGGCCACCGACACCAACTCGAAACTGGTATCAGAGTTCGACACCGTGGTGGCTGTCGACACTCCGTCTCGCGTGGATTCACTCTCGGCGTCGTCCGCCCCCGCCGTGGGTATGAGGGCCGACAGGCCCTTGCCAAGGCCACTCTTCTTCATCCAAGAACCTCCTTCGCTAGTTGCCGATAGGCAATCGCTCCCCGGCATGTCGGATCGAACACCGTGATCGGCTGTCCGAAGGATGGCGCTTCCGAGAGCCTTACCGACCTCGGAATCACCTGTCTGCAGACCTTGTCGCCGAAGAAGGTCCGCACCTCCTCCGCCACCTGTTCTGACAGGTTCGTCCTGGCGTCGTACATGACCAGTGCGATGGTCGACACCTCGAGGTCCGGGTTCAGGTTCTCCCTGACGAGATCGACGTTGCCAACCAGCTGGCCAAGTCCCTCCAGCGCGTAGTACTCGCACTGAATCGGTACCAGTACCTCGGCGGCAGCAACCAGGGCGTTGATGGTGAGGAGGCCGAGCGCCGGTGGACAGTCGATCAGGATGATGTCGTAGTCGTCAGCCACCGCCTCCAGGGCACGGTCAAGCCGGTGTTCCCGGCTGAACGCCGTCACCAACTCGATCTCAGCTCCCGCCAGGGCCAGGCTCGACGGCACCACCTCCAGGTTCGGCACCTCGGTGGCGCAGACGACCTCGCCGAGCGTCGTCTGCTGGAGCATCACCTCGTAGACAGAGGACTGGAGGCCCCTGCTGGAGATCCCCAACCCGGTCGTGGCGTTGGCCTGCGGGTCCAGGTCGACTATGAGGACCCGCTTGTCCAATTCGGCCATCGCCGCACCGAGGTTGATCGTAGTGGTGGTCTTTCCCACTCCGCCCTTCTGGTTCGCAACAGCGATAACACGGGCACGACGGTTCCTGCTCAGCATCGGGAGCATCATGCTCGTGACAGCCGGCAAATGCAAGGATCCTCTACCGTTCGTCCGTCGATACCTTGGATGTTCCACGTGGAACACTTCCGAGGCCGGTCAGCGACACAGGTACCAATGTTCCACGTGGAACACGACAAGGCAGGTTCCGCGGTGATCAGAACAGAGGATCCGCCAACTGTCGCTTGAAACGACGGGGAAACCGCTGTGGGCAGCTACCGCTGGAACGCATTGCCCTGTATCCGGCCCCACCGTGTCGCCATCCACCGATGTCGACGATACCGAGCTGGTCGAGCGCTTCCGGTACCCAACGATTCCATGCCCCCGAGTCATCACCCGGTGGTTCGCTGACGACCAGAACACCATCCGGAGCCAGGAGGGGAGCCGCGCACTCCGCGGTCGGCCCCGGTGCTGCGAAGGACCGGGCGGTCACCAGGCCTGCTCTACCACGGAGCTCGCCACGGGCAACCGAGACGGCGTCCATGGCGTGGACCTCGACCCGATCGGCAATGCCCAGCTCACGAACTGCCCACCGAAGGAACGTGCACCGCCGATCACCGCGATCCACCAGAATCCACCGGTTCGACGTCAGGGTGGCCAGGACCAGCCCGGGTACACCCCCGCCGGTTCCAAGGTCGACTGCGATCGTCCCGGAATCCAGGGCCACCGGAACGCCGGCGGCGACATCAGGGCCGGAAACCACCCCAGGGTCACCCAGCCCTCCAAAACGGAGGAAGCCCGCGCTGTGCGCGGGCCCCTCGGCGGCCGCCAGGGGGGTCAGAAACCCCTCGGCGACCGCTGCGTCGAGGATCTCCTCGACAGGTGTGGTCACCCGGTGGTCTCAACCATGATGACCACCTGTCGATCCGTGCCACTTCCCTCCGAGATGGTTTCCAGGCCGTCGATTTCCCCAATCGTGTCGTGGATCACCTTGCGGTCCGCAGCAGCCATCGGTTCCATGGTTCGCGACCGCCCATCATCGAGCACCGCCTCTGCCTGGGACCTGGCGAAATCTGCCAGGAAGGACCGACGCCGCTCGCGGTAGCCACCGATGTCTACAACCAGCGAACCCTCGGCCTGGCCATCTGAACTCCGCTGGACCAGGGTCCGGGAGAGCTCCGTAATGGCCCGAACGGTTTCCCCGCGGTTGCCGATGGCCAGCCCCAGGTTGAGGCCGTGGGCCTCCACCGTCAGACGGTCCTCTTCGATCGTGCTCTCCACACGGGCATCCAAGCCCATCGCGTCGAGTAGACCCTGAACGAATCCTTCGGTGATTCCAGCCTGCGTCTGTAGATCCATTGTCTCGGCCTCAGCCCTCTCCCGGTCGCTTCCACGACCGCTGCCATTCGTCGACTTCGCTGACGATTCCCTTGACGCCGACTGGCGCCCATTATCCCGGCGCCTGTCCGGCTTTCCAGTTCCCTGCCCATCGTCGCCATCTCGCCCGGCCGACGAAGCCACCTGTTCCTGCTGGCGGGCCGGCTGACGATCATCGCCACGACGACGCCTGTTTCCGTCACCCTCGTCAGCCTCGCCGGATGGACCCTGGCGTGTGTCGCGGGATCCGCGACCCCCCTGCTGGTCCTGGCGTCCGCTTGACGAACGTCCCTTGCCGCCCTTTCGATCATTCCGGCGGTTGCGATCGCGTCGCTCGACCTTCGGTCGGGGACTGGTCGGCCTAACCCGGGCACGCAGGCGTGCCTCAGACTTCTTCAAGCCGAACATGGAGCGTGTCGGTTCCGACAGAACCTCCACCTCCAGCTCGTCTTCGGCTACGCCGAGCCGATCCAATGCACGCTCCTTGGCTTCATCGAGTGAGCTGCCTGTGGTTTCTATCCACTCCATCCTCACTTCCTCCTTTTCTTCTTGGCGCCATGCGCTCCGGCAGTACCCGGGGGAGTTGTTCGTCCCCCGCCTGCACGAGCTGCTGGCGGTCGCTTGTCGATCTTCGTCGGCTTGTCGGCGGCCTTCCCTCGTGACCGCCGACCGGCCTTCTTCTTCTTCGCATCAGGTTTTGGCCCTTTTGACTTCCGGCCGAACCCTGGACTCCCAGCAGATCCATCCTCATCGGATGAACTGTCTTCAGTGTTTTGGGAATCATTCCTATTCGCACCGGCCATGGTCCTACCCTTGCGGGCAGCAGACGAGGAGGGACTCGCCGTCGACGGCTTCGTGGTGGGCTTCGGCGCCTTGCCGGCGGCCCGTCCTGTCACAGACCCCTTGTCGCTGCTGTCGGACTTCTCAGGCAGGACGACCACCAGTTCCGAGTCACCACCAGGTCCGTACAGGGTCCTGGTGATGTAGGCCTGCTGGGCGATCCGATAGAGGTTCGAGATCACGAAGTAGAGGACCAGGGCCGCATCCAGGTTGAACGAAATCACCGGCAGGAAGAAGGGCATCACCTTCATCAGCATCTGCTGCTGTGGGTTCACCGTGGCGTCCGGGTTCCGTCCGCGTATCTGGCGCTGCTGGATCCAGGCGCTGGCGAACACCAACAGGATCAGGACCAGGTAGGGAAACGCCTCCAGGACGCTCTGTGACAGCGCCGCTCCCGCCGACCGGGAAAGGTCGAAGCCGAGGAACAGCATCTCGGTCTCGATGGACAGATCGGCGAACAGCTCCGAACCGGAATCCACGTATGCGGGATAGAAGGTCTGTTGGTTCGTCGGTACCGCGGCAAGGCCCTCGGCGGCACCCAGACGCCCGGCTACCCAGCCGATGTCAGCCCCGGCGTCGGAGAGCCGTCTCGTCATGCCGCGGAGCACCTGGTACAGCACCATGAACACCGGTGCCTGGACGAACAGGGGAAGGCATCCACCCATGGGGTTGATGCCGTTGGCCTGGTAGAAGGCCATCATCTCCTTGTTCATCGCATCCCGGTCGCCCTTGTGCCGGGTCTGGATCTTCTTCATCTCCGGCTGGAGGTGCTGCATCTTGATCATCGACCGCGTTCCCTTGAGGGTCAGCGGGGTGACAACGACCATCACCACGAACGTCAGCAGGATGATTGACAGCCCGAAGCTGGGTACCAACCCGTAGAACCAGGCCAGAACGGCAGCGATCACATCGAACATCAGGCGTCACCTTGCTGGGAGAAGGGGGAATCACCGGGCACCGGGTCCCAGCCATGGCCACCCCACGGGTGGCACCTACCCAACCGTCGCAGGACCAGCCAGGAGCCACGAACGGCCCCATGTCGGTCCAATGCATCCAGGGCGTACCCGGAACAGGTGGGAACGAAGCGGCACGGGCTTGGCCGCCCGTCCACCAGGACCTGGTAGCGGCGCACCAGTCCCAGCAGGATGCGGGCGAAAATGCCCAGTTCAACACGTGTTTTCATCAATTCATCAGTTTCTGGAGAGTTCATCTATCGCATCCGCCAGGTACTGCCTGAGCTCGTCGAATGACGCTTCTGAGGCTCCTGGGCGTACCCGGACCAGGTAGTCGCCGGCGGGAAGAGCGGGGGTAGAACGGTCAATGTCGACGAAGATCGCCCTGAGCCGACGCCGCAGACGATTCCGGACCACCGCCGAACCAACCGGTCGGGGGATCGCGTAGGCGACACGTGCTCCGGCGCCGGCCGAACCTGCGGCCCGGAAGCCGAGTCGCAGCGGTCCGCGCCTGACGGAACGTCCATCACGACGTAGCGCATGGAAGTCGTGTCGTCGACTGAGACGGGATATCAAGCCGACAGTCGGGTTCGACCCTTCCTTCTCCTGGCGCTGATGATGGCGCGACCCGAACGGGTGCGCATGCGCTTCCGGAAGCCGTGCTTGCGGGCTCGACGCCGGGTGTTGGGCTGATACGTACGCTTCATGGATCGTCTCCTACCGGCACGGTGGGCGTCATCAGGAGGGGGAGCACCCGAGTGCCTTCGATTTTCGTTCGTCACGGACCTGGAACGTCCGCACGTCGACCCCTTGGACGACGGAACCGACCTGGAGGCCGGCCGGAGCGGACCACCCTGGAATGGGCGATCCGGAATCCGGGCCTCAGGCTACGGGGCACTCCGGGTACGCGCCAACCACCAAATCCCTCAGGTCTGTTGTACCGACCCACGGCGACACTGCCCCGCCTGGTGGATTCTCCAGGTTGTCCACAGTATCCACAGGGTCGGCCGGGGCGCCGTGCCATCCAGGAACTACGAAAAGTCCGCGCGGGCCGCGCCAACCGTGACCGCGCCGATTACGCGAACATCAGTCTGAGCAGGCGCGACATGCCAGTCCAGCCCGTCCGGTGCGTGGTCATCCACAGGCTGCTACGTTGCCCCGCCCACACAGAGGGTGGAGTGGTCGTCAGACGACGGTTTTACGCCTTCGACACTCTTTCCACAGAAAACTTCGCATCTGTGAACAACTTGAACGGAGCCTGACGATGACGGACGCAGCGGTGTTGTGGGAGGCCTGTGCTGCCGCAATCCAGGCTCAGGTGTCCGACGTCGTATGGCAGATGACGTTCAACAGTGCCCAGCCGGTGACCGCCGATGCCGAGACCCTGACCGTTTCGGTACCCAGCAACATCCTGCGGGACAGGATCGAGGGCCGGTACCGCGCAATGGTCGACGAAGCGGTGGCCGAGATCAGCGACGACCAGTTGAGCCTTCAGATCGTGATCCGTGAAGAGGTCGACGACGAGCCACCCCTCAGGATCGTGGCTCCCACGCAAACCAGGGAACCACCGGCCGTATCCACGCTCGTGTCCGCACCGGCTCACGCCCCGGTGGCCTCCACCCGCCCGACGACCACCACGTCAAGCGAGGTTCCGTTCGTAGGACGGCTCACGTTCGAGGACTTCATCATCGGCTCGTCCAATCGGTTCGCACACGCCGCCGCCCAGGCCGTCGCCGAGACCCCGGGTCGCTCCTACAACCCGCTGTTCATCTACGGGGACGCCGGCCTGGGCAAGACCCACCTCCTCCAGGCCGTCGGCAACTACGTGACCGCCCACTACCCGACCTATCGAGTGCAGTACGTGTCCAGCGAGACGTTCATGAACCGCTTCGTGGAAGCCATCCGCAACAAGCAGCTTCAGGAATTCAAGGACAGGTACCGGAAGAACGACGTCCTGCTGGTCGATGACATCCAGTTCATGGAGGGCAAGGAAGGCCTGCAGGAGGAATTCTTCCATACCTTCAACTCGATCCAGCAGGAAGGTGGCCAGATCGTCCTGACGAGCGATCGGTCACCTGACTCGATCTCCACGCTGGAGGATCGTCTGCGTAGTCGATTCAAGATGGGCCTCGTCACCCACATCCAGCCACCAGACGTGGAGACCCGCCTGGCGATCCTCAGCAAGAAGGCTGAGCAGACGCCGAGCGGCATCCAGGTACCGGACGACGTGCTGCTCTTCATCGCCGAGAGCATCACCGACAACATCAGGGAACTGGAGGGTGCCCTCACCAGGGTCACCGCCTACTCCAGCCTCAACCATGAGCCCTGTACCAGGGCACTGGCCATAAGCATCCTGAGCGACCTGATCTCCAGCACGTCACCGTTGATCATCACACCAGACCTGATCCTGGCCAGGACCACTGACATCTACGGGTTCTCCCGTGAGGAACTCACCGGTCCAAGCCGACGGCGACCGCTGGTGACGGCCCGACAGGTATCCATGTACGTGTTCCGCGAGCTGACCGACCTGAGCTATCCCGTAATCGGACGGGAATTCGGCGGCAGGGACCACACGACGGTCATCCATGCGGTGGACAAGATCCGTAAGTTGATGCCGGAACGCCGGGACATCTACGACCAGGTTTCCGCCCTGATCTCGTCCATTCGATCCAGGACCTGACCTGATGCCGGTGTACAACACTGTGGACTTCCGGTGGATGGACGCCTCCCCATGCACAGGGCGTTCTCAGAAATGCCCCGGGGTGTGGACCACTGTGGACCACCAGGTGCTTAGCATCATCCCCCTGACCTGCAGAGATGGGCGATACTCCACAATCCACAGCACCTATTACCACTGTTACCTGATCTGAACCCTGACAATGTTGAAAGAGACCAGCCTGTGAAGTTCCGATGCGAGCGAGATGTACTCGACCGGGCGTTCTCGATAGCCAGACGCGCCGTGTCCGGACGCGGTGGCAGCCTCCAGGTCCTGTCCGGCCTCCACCTGCAACTCGTCGGCGACAAGCTCACGGTCACCGGCAGCGACCTGGACCTGACCATTCGGGTGGAAGCCACGGTCGGTGGTGGTGGCGACGGATCCGTCGTGTTGTCCGCCCAACTGGGATCCGACATCGTGCGTGCAATGGACAGTGGTCAGATCGAGTTCTCGGTCAGCGACGACGGGGCGAGCCTTGTCGCCGGGCGTTCTGACTTCAGCCTCCGGGTGATGTCCGCCGACGAGTACCCGAGGTTCGAGGAGCCCGGGGGTGATTCGGTGACCCTCGACGCACTCGTGGTCGCTGCCGCCCTGGACCAGGTGGTGAAGGCGGCGAGCGTCGACGATGCCAGGCCGATCCTGACCGGGGTCCTGATGGCGGCGGAGGAAGACGGCCTCCGTTTCGTGGCCACCGATTCATATCGGCTGGCGGTGAGCGACCTTCCCGGAACCTCCATCCTGGCACGGGACCAGACCGTGCTGGTTCCATCCCGGGCCCTCGACGCGGTGGCGCGGGTTCTCGGGGACGCCTCGGATCTCACGATCCTCCTGGGTGAGCGTGATGCGTCCTTCGTGATCGATGACGTCCAGATCGTCACCCGTCTCATCGAGGGCGAGTTCCCGAACTACCGGGGCCTCATACCGGCCGACCACCCGAATTCGCTGGTGGTGGACCGCCTGGCGCTGCTGGAGGCCGTCAGGCGGGTGGGAATCCTGGCCAGGGACTCCACCCCGGTGAGGCTGGCGATGTCGTCCGAGGGACTGGAGCTGGTGGCGATAACCCAGGACGTCGGACAGGCCAGGGAGACGCTGGACGCGGACTACACCGGGTCAGACCTGACCGTCGCCTTCAATCCCGAGTATCTGGTGGACGGCCTGGAGGCCAGCCCCGGTGACGAGGTCCGGTTGGAGACCATCGACTCGCTGAAGCCGGCGATCCTGCGCAGCACGGGAGACGACCAGTTCCTCTACCTGCTCATGCCCGTACGGGTCTCCTGACGGTCGCGTCCGGTCCGGGCGTTCCTGGATCTGAAGTCCTGTCGTGAGCGTCGATCGGCTCTGGCTGACCGATTTTCGCAACCACGCGTCCGTGGACGTGGTCCTGGATCCCGGCGTGACCCTCGTGGTCGGGTCCAACGGACAGGGAAAGACCAACCTGATCGAGGCGATCGCCTGGCTCGCACGGGGATCCTCGTTCCGTGGGGCACCGAACGAGGCACTGATCAGGCATGGCGCCGACCAGGCTGTCGTGCGGGCAGAGGTGACCGAGGGGGAGAGGACGATCCTGCTGGAGGCGGAGATCACCTCGGCCGGACGCAACCGCATCCTCGTGAACTCGAATCGGGTCCACCGGATGAGGGACCTGCTGGGTCACTTCAGGACGACGGTCTTCGGGCCGGAGGACCTCGGTGTGGTCAAGGGGGGTCCCGATGGTAGGCGGAGGTGGTTGGACGACCTGCTGGCGGACGTACACCCTCGCAACCACATGCTGAGCACCGACCTCGACAGGATCCTGCGACAACGCAATGCGCTCTTGAAGCAGGCCCGGGGACGGCTGACCGATGACGTGGCCATGACCCTGGACGTTTGGGACGCCAAGCTGGGCGAGGTGGGCGGGAACCTGGCTGCAGCCAGGCGGGAGATCCTCGGAGCACTCGAGCCCCTGGTGGGCGACTTCCTCGAGGGCGTGAGTGGGGGAACGTCGAGGATCTCCATGGCCTATAGCGACCAGTGGTCCGCCGCGGGGCTGGTGGAGTCGCTGAGGCGTGCCCGCGGCGATGATGTACGACGTGGGATCAGCACCGTCGGACCGCACCGTGACGATGTGATGATTCATGTCGACGGCCTTCCGACCCGCACGCACTCGTCGCAGGGAGAACAGCGGTCGGTGGCTCTGGCGATGCGCCTCGCCGGCCACCGCCTGATCGTGAACCGGACCGGGACCGACCCGGTGGTCCTGCTCGACGACGTGTTCTCAGAGTTGGACGACGACAGGGTTCGTGCCCTGGTCGACCTCCTACCGGCCACACAGTCGGTCATCACCACGGCGGGGACCGTCCCGGACGGTGTGGAGGCGGGAACGATCCTGCGGCTCACGGGCGGGGTGTTCTCTTGAGACGGGTGGGCTGTCGGACAGGCTGGCAGGGGCTGGATCGCCCACTTCCGGATGATGCCTGAGGATCGGGGGCCCACGCCCATCCGTAGGAGCCTGGAACGACTCCTGGCCGGAATGGGATCACCGGAGATCGACTCGATGGCGACCCTCCTGGACAGGTGGCCCGAGGTGGTGGGGGAGAGCCTGGCCGCCAGGATCAAGGCCGTCGCGGTGCGGGGATCAGAACTCCTGGTGAGTGTCGACGACCCGGCCTGGGCCAGCCAGATCTCCTGGTTGGAGACCCAGTTGCTGGAACGCATCGACGGCATTATCGGTCCCGGACGGATAACCGCCGTACGGGTACGGGTGGAGCCCGGACGGGGAACCTGACCGGCTTTTCGGGCGCCCTGTCACGAGGTGCCGGCAGACCATCCGCTGCGGCCTTGGATCCGAGGTCCGGAGGACCTCTGCTGGTAGGCTGTCCGGGTCGTGAACTGGCCCTCTGACCTGCGGTTTAGTGTCTATACGATGCAATTATCGGCTTCTTCGATCCCCTGCACCACGACACCTCCGGAGGGGGCACCATGACGAGCCCCAAGACCACCTACAACGCAGCGGACATCACGGTCCTGGAAGGACTGGAGGCGGTCCGCAAGCGGCCCGGCATGTACATCGGTTCGACCGGCCCGACCGGTCTCCACCACCTGGTCTGGGAGGTGGTGGACAACTCGGTCGATGAAGCCATGGCCGGTCACTGCACGACCATCGACGTGGTCCTGCTGGAAGGCGACTGCTGTCAGGTGTCGGACGACGGCCGGGGAATCCCGGTCGAACGCCACCACCAGTTCACCGACCTCTCCGCCGCCGAGGTCGTGCTCACGTTCCTGCACGCCGGCGGCAAGTTCGGGGGTGAGGGCTACAAGGTCTCAGGTGGCCTGCACGGGGTCGGCATCTCCGTGGTGAACGCCCTTTCCAGTCGGATCGAGGTCGAGATCGACCGGGACGGTCGCCGCCACTACATGGACTTCGTGGAGGGTGGGCGCCTCGAGACGCGTCTCTCGGACGTCGGCACCGCGCCTGACGACCGTACGGGTACCACGGTCCGCTTCTGGCCGGACAGCACGGTCTTCGAGGAGACCCGCTTCAGGTTCCAGACGCTGGCGGAACGCTTCCAGATGATGGCCTTCCTCAACCGTGGTCTGGAGATTCGTCTCAGCGACGACCGCGAGGGCGAGCGCCACGAGGACATCAACTACTGCTACGAGGGTGGCATCCGCGATTTCGTGGCCCATGTCAACGCCTCCAAGGAATCGCTCTTCGCCGAGGTGGGCCACATCGAGGGCGAGGAGGAAGGCCAGGAGGTGGAGGTCGCCTTCCAGTGGAACACCGGCTTCAACAGCGACGGCCTCCATTCCTTCGCCAACGGGATCAACACCCTTCAGGGAGGCATGCACGAGGAGGGCTTCCGGAGCGCCCTCACCTCGGTGGTGAACCGCTACGCCCGCAAGCGCGGCCTGTTGAAGGAGAACGACGACAACCTCCAGGGAGAGGACATCCGCGAGGGCCTGACGGCGATCATCAGCGTGAGGTTGGCGGACCCGCAGTTCGAGGGCCAGACGAAGTCCAAGTTGGGCAATGTCGAGACCCGCTCGCTGGTGCAGCGGACCACCAACGAGAAGCTCACCGAATGGCTCGAGGAACACCCGTCGGAGGGCAAAAGCATCCTCCAGAAGGCGGTCAACGCCCAGCGCGCCAGGGTGGCCGCCCAGGACGCACGCAAGTCGGCGAGGCGCAAGTCCGCCCTGGACGGCGCCGGAATGCCGGACAAGCTGAAGGACTGTGCCTCGAGGGACCCGCGTGAGTCGGAACTGTTCATAGTCGAGGGGGATTCCGCCGGCGGATCGGCCGTCCAGGCGAGGGACCCACGGACCATGGCGATCCTCCCGATCCGGGGAAAGATCCTCAACGTGGAGCGGGCCCGGGCGGACCGGATGCTCAAGAACACCGAGATCCAGACGCTCATCCAGGCGATCGGCGGCGGCTTCGGAGACGACTTCGATGTCGAGAAGATCCGCTACCACAAGGTGATCCTCCTCTGTGACGCAGACGTGGACGGCAGCCACATCCGGACCCTGCTGCTGACGTTCTTCTTCCGGCAGATGAGGCCGCTGGTGGAGAGGGGGCACGTCTACATCGCCCAGCCGCCCCTCTACTCGACCATCGTCGGGCGCGAGAAGGTCTACCTGAAGGACGACCACGCCAAGAAGGCCTTCCTGGCTGAGCATCCGAACCACAAGAAGGAGTTCCAGCGCCTGAAGGGCCTCGGCGAGATGGACTTCGGCGAGTTGAAGGAGACCACCATGGATCCGTCGCGACGGAGCCTGCTCCAGGTCTCGGTCGAGATGATGGCCATTGCCGACGAGGTGTTCTCCACCCTGATGGGCGAGGACGTGGAGAGCCGCAAGCGGTTCATCCAGACGAACGCACACGACGTGCGGTTCCTGGACATCTGATGGGAGACGTCGTAGAGCCGCCGGTGGACGACGTGGCCACGACCCTGGGATCCATCCAGCCGATCGAGATCCAGGAGGAGATGGAGCAGTCGTTCCTCGACTACGCCATGTCGGTGATCGTGTCGCGGGCCCTTCCGGACGCCCGTGACGGCCTCAAGCCGGTCCACAGGCGGATCCTCTGGGGCATGTACGACCTGGGGGCCCGACCGGATCGACCCACCATGAAGTGCGCCAGGGTGACCGGCGAGGTCATGGGCAAGTACCACCCCCACGGCGACCAGGCGATCTACGACGCGCTGGTCAGGATGGCCCAGTCCTTCAGCCTGCGACACCCGGTGGTCCACCCGAAGGGGAACTTCGGCTACTCACCTGACGATTCCGCCGCCGCCGCCCGATACACGGAGTGCCGCCTCGATCCGATCGCCCTCCACCTCCTCGCCGGGATAGACGAGGACACGGTCGACTTCACGGAGAACTACTCCGGCGAGTTCATCGAGCCCAGGGTGCTGCCGGCCAGGTTCCCGAACCTGCTCGTGAACGGCAGCCAGGGCATCGCCGTGGGTATGGCGACCAACATCCCCACCCACAACCTGGGTGAGGTCATCGACGCCACGATCCACCTCATCGACCATCCGGATGCCACGCCGGATGACCTGATGCAGCACCTGCCGGGTCCTGACTTTCCGACGGGGGCGCTCATCCTCGGTCGGTCAGGCATCCGCGAGGCCTATCGGACTGGCCGGGGCCAGGTTCGCATGCGGGCTCTCACCGACATCGAGGAGGGTCCCAGGTCCAGCCGCATCGTCGTGACCGAGTTGCCGTACCAGGCCAGCCCGAACCTGATCATGTCCAAGATCCGCGACCTGGTGGATGCCAGGGAGATCGATGGCATCGCCGACGTGAACGACGAGTCGGCCGAGGGCCGCACCCGGATCGTCATCACGCTCAAGCGGGACGCCCCTGCACTGGTGATCCTCAACAACCTCTTCAAGCGCACGCCGCTGCAGACGACGTTCTCGGTCAACACGGTCGCCCTCGTCGACGGTGTTCCACGGACCCTGAACCTGCGGGACCTCCTGGTGGCCTACGTGGATCACCAGGTGGAGGTGGTCCGGAGGCGGAGCGAGTTCCGACTGGGCCGGGCCCGTGACGAGGCGCACATAACTCTCGGCCTGCTGAAGGCACTCGAGCGCATCGACGACATCATCTCGTTGATCCGTGGTTCCGAGGACAGGGCCACGGCGCGCGAGGGCCTGATGGGCGATGGATTCGAGTTCAGCGAGGTCCAGGCCAACCACATCCTGGACATGCAGCTCGTGCGACTCACCCGGCTGGGGCGCAGCAGCCTCGAGGAACGCCTGGTCGAGCTGAGGAAGACGATCGTCGAGTTGGAGGCCATCCTGGATGACCAGGACCAGCTCCGGGCGGTCATAAAGGACGAGCTGACAGCCGTTCGCGACAAGCACGCCACCCCACGGCGCAGCCTGATGGTCCACGATCCGGGCGAGCTGGACATCGAGGACCTGATCGACGATGAAGAGCTGGTCTTCGCCATGAGCGCTTCGGGCTACGTGAAGACCATGTCCACCTCCGAGTTCCGTACCCAGGGTCGTGGCGGCAAGGGCGTCACCGGGGCGAAGCTGAAGGACGAGGATGTGGTCGCCCACCTGATCCACACCACGGCGCACGCCTACCTGCTGTTCTTCTCCACCCGGGGGAGGGTGTACCGGCTGAAGGCCCACGAGATTCCGATGGCCGGTCGTACGGCTCGCGGAACCCCGGTGGTGAACCTCCTGCCGCTACAGCCGGACGAGCGGATCCAGGCGATCATCGACACCCGCGACTACGAGTCGAACCGGTTCCTGTTCTTCGCCACGCGGTCCGGGCGGGTCAAGAAGACCCGTTTCACGGCCTACGACTCATCTTTGAAGGCCGGCCTCATAGCGGTGCGCCTGAACGACGGCGACGAGCTGGTGGCGGTCGTACCGACGAGCGGCGAGGACGACATCTTCCTGGTCTCCAGCTCGGGTCAGACGTTGCGAATCTCCGAGTCCGACGTGCGGGCCATGGGTCGTGACGCAGCCGGGGTGAGGGGCATGAAGTTCCGGGGGAGTGACGAGCTGGTGTCGTGCTGCGTGGGCAGGCCGGACACCACGATCATGCACCTGACCACGGAGGGCTACGGCAAGCGGACCGAGCTGGACGAGTTCACCAGGAAGGGCCGGGCCGGAATGGGTGTCCGGGGCATCAGGACCACGACCGAGAGGGGCTCGGTGGCCGGGGCCCTGATCGTCGGCGAGACCGACGAGCTGTTCGCCGTGACGACGGCCGGGATGATCATCCGCATGCCGGCATCGGACATCTCGCTACAGGGTCGGGATGCGACGGGCGTCCGGGTGATGTCACCCGGAGCGGGCCAGCAGGTTGCAGCCGTCTCACCGGCGCCTGCCGAGGACCTCGACGACGAGCCGGTCGAAGGCGAGGAAGCCGTGGAAATCGCCGGGGACGCACCGGCCGACTGATCCGGTCCGACTCCTTCGGACCCACCGCCTCCCCGCGACGCAACCGACCTCCGGATCCTCCGGGAAGGGATCGGTGGAACTGTGGGCAATGACGACCGGGGCCAGTTGCTGCCGATGGTTGCGCTGCTGGTGGCCATGGCGCTGGGGCTCGCCGTCCTGATCGTGGAGACGGCACGGCTGGTAGGCGAACGGGCGATCGCCCAGACGGCGGCTGACGCCGCAGCGCTGGCCGCGGTGGTGGATTCGGGTGATGGGCGATGGCGGGCCAGCGAGATGGCAGCTGCGAACGGGGCGGTCCTGGAGTCGTTCAGGCAGCTCGGAGCCTCGGTGGAGGTCACGGTCCGCGTGGGTCGTGCACGTGCGACGGCCCGGGCCGTCGCTGTCCCCTGTAGGGGCGAACGCTGCCGCCCGTACGCCTACCCCTAGACTTCCGGCCCGTGGCCGACGACGAGATCGAGGGTTCGCGTCGACCCGATGACGTCGACGACGCACCGGAGGATGGTTCGGGCGACGCGCCCGATTCCGCCGTGTCCGGGCCTGAGGATGAAGCCGGTAGTCCTTCGGCTGAGGTGGGTGAACCCACCGAGGCCGTGCCGGTGGTCGAGTCTTCGGCGGACCTCCTGGCACGCCGATCCGTCGACGACGACGGAGTTGCCGATGAGGATGATGGGCACATCGCCGTCGAACCGGTGTTCCGAAAGGACCGGGCCCGGATTCCACGGGTGCTGCGACGCGACGCCACCCCGAAGGCCGTTCCCACGCCGGGGGAGGCACGGGCGCCGCGTGGGAGCTACCGGGTTCGCCGGGTTCGGCGCCTGGTGCGACACATCGAACCGTGGTCGGTCCTGAAGGTCAGCCTCGTCTTCTACCTGTGCGTGTGGGGGCTGCTCGTCATAGCGACGCGGATGCTGTGGAGCGCCGCTGACGAGGCTGGCACCATCTCGAAGATCGAGTCTTTCGTGGAGGAGCTCTTCGCGCTCGAGTCGTTCGAGTTAGACAGCGCCCAGATCTTCCGCATCTTCGTCCTCGGGGGCCTGGTCCTGGTCGTGGGTGGGATCGGCGTGACGGTCGTCCTGGTCGTCCTGTTCAACCTGATCAGCGACCTGACCGGTGGAATCCGGTTCACGATGATCGAGGAGGAGACGGCGGTGAGGCAGCGCTGGATGCGACGCGGCGACGTCCTCGTGGATCAGGCAGCCGGATCCGGTGGCCGTGGTGGTCCATCACCACCTGGCGGGTAGTCAGCCGTCTGGAGCCCCGGATACCGTTCCGGGGTCTGCGGGGCTATAGCTCAGTCGGTTAGAGCGCACCCCTGATAAGGGTGAGGTCGCTGGTTCGATTCCAGCTAGCCCCACGTCCATGCATGTGATCAGACGAGCCCTCGCAGCAGTCTCGGTGTCCGCAGCTGTCGCTGGCGTACTCCGCCTCCGTGGAGGCGCGGGCGCAGCCCGCCGATCGGGCGGATGGAGGGTTCTCTCCGGCCCGAAGCTGCGCTGATGAGGGTGGCCGTCCTGGGTGCCGGTGCGGTCGGTGCCCGCGTTGCACGCCAGTTGCTCGCAACCGACACGGTGGACTCGATCGTGCTCCGCGACACGTCGGCTGACCGTCTGGCACGGGTTGGCCGCTCGCTCGGAGAACGGGTCGTCCTCGAACACCATCCCTTCCCGGCCGCCATCGAGGCCGATGCCGTGGTCATTGCGACCCCTCGGGGCACCCAGTTCGAGGCGGTGGAGGCGACGATCCAGGCCAGACGGCCTGCGGTGCTGGTGGGAGACGGGTTGGCAGAGACGATCGCGGTGCTGGCCCTGGCTGGTGCAGCGGGCCGGGCGGGGGTGCCCGTGGCCGTCGGGTCCGGCTTTGCTCCGGGCCTCAGCTGCCTCCTGGCCGCTCACGGGCGCTCCTGGTTCGAGAGCGTCGAGGAGATCCACGTGGCCAAGGCCGGGACCGGTGGGCCGGCCTGCGCCCTGGTCCACCATCGGGCACTCAGCCGCCGCTCCTTCGACTGGCGTGAGGGGGGATGGGCGCGTCGACCCGGCGGATCCGGCCGGGAACTCATCTGGTTCCCGGATCCGGTGGGCCCCCGCGACTGCTATCGGGCCGCCCTACCGGACCCCGTGCTCCTCCATCACGCTTTTCCGGAAGTGGGTCGGATCACGGCCCGTATGGCTGCGACGCGTCGCGACAGGCTCACGGCCCCGCTGCCGATGCTTTTGCCCTCGCACCTGGAGGGTGGTCCCGGGGCGGTTCGGGTGGAGGTCCGGGGTCGCCGCGACGGCGTCGAGGACGTGGTCGTGCTGGGTGCCTCCGGACGACCGGCGGTGGCGGCCGCTGCCGTGGCTGCCACGGCGGTGGAGTGGCTGCTGACCGGTCGGAACCGCGTCCGGGGAATGGTCGGTCTGGCCGAGATGGTCGAGCCGCTGGCCTTCCTGGACGAGCTGGCAGGTAGGGGCCTGGAGGCCGAGGTGTTCGAGGGGGACCGGGCGCTGGCCTGAGGTCGCCCCCGGTCGGCCCGGGTCAGCCTCGTCTGACCAGGTCCAGGATCTGGTCAAGGAGTGCCGGGTTGGTCGCCAGGGCGTCTCCGCCCTCGGCTGTGATCGTTCCGGAGAGGTCCGTGAAGACTCCTCCAGCCTCGGGGAGGATCGTGAGCATCGGAGCGACGTCCCAACGGGATACGACCGGATCCACCATGGCGTCGGCCCGTCCCGTTGCCACCAGGACGTAGCCGTAGGCATCGCCCCAGGTGCGGATGACGGCGCCCTGTCCGATGAACTCGTCCAGTGCGCTCGCAGACGGCCAGTAGTCCACGCCGCTGGTGACGATGCAGGCCCCCCGGAGGCTGGTGCGGTCCGAGACGTGTGCCGGCTCACCGTCCACGAAGCAGCCTCGGCCACGTCCGGCCCAGACGCACTCATCCAGGCCGGGAACGTTGATGACCCCCACCGCGGGGCCGTGACGGTCCTCGAGGGCGACCAGGTTTGCGAAGAGGGGAACGCCGTGGATGAACGACTGGGTGCCGTCGATCGGGTCCAGGATCCATGTCCGGCCGGAGGTCCCGGCGACGTCGGCCTCCTCCTCGCCCACGATGGCGTCGTCTGGGAAGGCTTCGCTGATCCGCTCGCGCAGCAGTCGTTCGGCGCCCCGGTCGGCCACCGTGACCGGCGTGCCGTCGTCCTTGCCCTCGACGGCCAGGTCGGGCTGTCGGAAGTACCCGAGGGTCAGCTCACCGGCCTCCCTG
>Ga0209501_10001616_pt1 | contig 24637 bp, 19 predicted proteins | sample ArcticOcean_MG_C_4_FD_187434 | JGI IMG/M metagenome (GOLD analysis project Ga0209501, IMG submission 187434) | Marine microbial communities from western Arctic Ocean - ArcticOcean_MG_CB4_134 (SPAdes) (version 2) | ecosystem: Environmental > Aquatic > Marine > Oceanic | place: Arctic Ocean...
TTGGCCACCACAGTCAACCGCTGCGCCGACGCCTCCTGCCCCGCCTGCTGACGCCGAAGTTCTCCTACCTGGTCTCGAAAAGAGGTGGTCTTCACTTGCTGCTCGACCAAGTCTTTATTGGCCGCAAAGAGCGTGGCTTCAATTTCTTTCAGTTCCGTTGCCGGGGCCACCAACAAATCCCATTCATGGCGGAGGCGATCCACATTTCCCTCGGCGATCTTGGCCGTGTTGTCCGTCCAGCTACTTCGCTCCCGGGCGCGAATCTGCAGGCTGTCATAGGTCTCCAAGCCCAAGATTTTACTGAGTACCGCCTTACGTTCTGAAGGTGTTTTGGTGGCAAATTCGTCGGCCCGGCCCTGGACTAAAAACGCCGAGTTGATGAACGTGTCGTAGTCCATGCCCACCGTCTGGTCGATTCGTGCCTGAGTCTCGCGAATCATGTCGCCAGTTAGGGGACGGGCGGTGTCATTTTCAAGTACCATCAACTGCAGGTCAGAAGCCCCGCCTCGGCTGCGTCTGCCACCACGGCCGTGACTGCGTATCACACGGTAGTCTTGGTCGCGCGATGTAAAATCAAGCTCAACGCGACACTCATCAGCTCCGTAGGAGATCATCTCGTCTTGGACTTTGCCTCTGGCCTTGCCCCACAGAGCCCAGGTGATGCTATCTAGCAGGGCGCTCTTGCCGTGGCCGTTGGCGCCGCAAATACAGGCAACGTGTACGCCGGTGAAGTCCAACGGCGCAACATTTTCCCGGTAGCATAAGAAGTTACTCAGGGTGAGCTTGAGGGGTATCATGGGAAAGGCCTAAACCTAGCCTTAAGAGGTAAAGGGTTTATCGCACTTACCGAGCAAATCGGAGGAAAACCGGCCACCTTTAACCTCCACACTCTAGAGAAATCTATTCGTTAAATCTGTCGGCTGCCGCCAATCAAATTGCCTTTTGGGCCACTGGCCGAAGCGTGCCTAATTCTAGCACAGTGATAAGCCCAAACTACCTACTAAATCTATGACTCAAATCCGGTAAATTACGACACAACCAGACTCAAATAAAGTCAACATCATCCAAGTGGAGGACCTACGCAAGAGTTACGGCGACCTGAAGGCCGTGGACGGCGTATCTTTTGCCGTGGGCGCCGGAGAGGTCTTTGGTATTCTGGGCCCCAACGGCGCCGGCAAAACCACCACAGTCGAGATACTGGAAGGGATGCGCGAGCCTGACAGCGGCACCGCCTTGGTCAACGGAATCGACGTTCAAAAATACCCGCGAGAGGTCAAGAAAGTCATTGGCATTCAGCTCCAGTCCTCCGCGTTCTTCGATCGACTGAACCTAGCAGAGATTCTAGACGTAATGGCCAGCATCTACCGTCAGCAGATCAACGCCATGGAATTGCTGGGCACTGTGGAGCTAGCCGACCGCGCCAAGTCTCTTTTCAGAGACCTTTCCGGAGGTCAGAAACAGCGGTTCTCCGTTGCTTCAACGCTGGTCAACGACCCCGTTTTGCTGTTCTTGGACGAACCCACCACCGGACTGGATCCCCAGGCGCGGCGGCACATGTGGGAGCTGATCCAGCGGTTCAAGTCTGAAGGACGAACGGTGTTGCTGACTACGCACTACATGGAGGAAGCAGCTGAGCTATGTGACCGCGTGGCGATTATGGATCACGGCAAGATTGTGGCCATGGACCGACCCGCAGCGCTGGTTTATGACCTGATCAGTCGAGGCTTTGAGAAAGAACGGGTGGAGAGCCTGGCCAATCTTGAGGACGTTTTCCTAGACATCACCGGCCGGGCCCTGCAGGACTGATTTTCAGATGCCGACCAACCACCTCATCAACCCAACTCTCGCTCTTATTTAATTAACCGATGCTGAATCATCTCTTTCAAACCAACCCAACGCTCAGTCTGACACGCGCTCTTATTTAATTAATGTTGAATCATCTTTTCCAAACCAACCCAACTCTCAGCTTAACCCGCGCTTCTATGCGCATTTGGTTCCGAGACAAGCAGGCCATCTTCTGGACATTTTTCCTGCCGGTGGTGCTCATATCAGTATTCGGGCTGCTGGATTTTGGCGCCTTCAGCACCGTGGACCTGGGCATTGTGGACCGGGCTAATAACGAAACCTCACAGAAGTTGGAGGCAGATGTACGCGCCCTCGACGCATTTGATATTGCAGACATAACGACCGAAGCGAAAGAACTTGAAGCCCTCTTGGACGGCGACCGAAACCTACTCCTAATCATCCCACCAGGGTTTGGCGAGAACGGAGCCCCGGCGCAGCGTCAGGTCACGGTGATTTTCAACCAGGGCCAACCCCAGGCGTCGGCCACCGGGCAATCGATCATCCAAAGCGTGCTGGACGAGATTACCTTCGCCGAAGGGCAGATAACAGACCGTTACCATATCGATGCCAGGCCTGCGGACAGCCGCAACCTGCGGTTCATCGATTTTCTGATGCCGGGTGTGGTGGCCATGTCCATCATGCAGATGGGCCTATTCAGCGTCGCATTCTCGTTTGTGCAGTTAAAAAGCCGGGGCATTCTGCGGCGGCTGCAGGCCACACCGGTCCTGCCAGCCAGCTTCATATTCGCCCAGGTTTTCACCCGCCTAACAGTCTCCATAGTGCAGACTCTCGTGTTGGTGGGCCTAGCCGTGGTGGCATTTGACGTGAACCTGCAGGGCAACCTATTTTCGATGCTGCTGCTGGCCCTTTTGGGCGGCGCAGTTTTCGTGAGCATGGGGTTCGCCGTGTCGGGGTTCGCCCGCACCGAAGACGTAGCCGCTCCAATAGCCAACGCCATCGCCCTGCCCATGATGTTTTTGTCCGGGGTGTTTTTCCCTCGGGAAGCGATGCCCGAGCCCCTGCGTGTGGTGGCCGACTACCTGCCCTTAAGTTTCCTGGCTGACGCCTTGCGTAGCGTGGCAGTAGACGGCCAATCGCTTTGGTCACAGTGGGATGATATCTTGGGTTCGATCGGCTGGCTGGCGGTAACCTTTTTCATTGCCGTACGTCTCTTTCGGTGGGAGTAAAACAACGCCTACAGCCTTGACCCTGAAACTCAGCCGAGCCTACAATTTGATTTAATTACCCGCTAATAAAGTAAAAAGAGCAGATATGTTTGAGAACCTAACAGACAAGTTGACCGGGATACTAAACAAGCTCACCAGCAAGGGCCGCTTGACCGAAGCGGACGTTGACGAGGCGTTGAGCCTGGTACGGCGCTCCCTGCTAGAAGCCGACGTCAATTTTCGGGTCGCCAGAGACTTTGTGGCCGCTGTGAAAGAGCGGTCCATGGGCTCAGACATTCTGGAGAGCCTCTCCCCCGGCCAGCAGGTAATTAAGATTGTGCAGGAGGAGCTAACAAACCTCCTCAGCGGCGGCGACAACTCCCTGACCCTTTCCAGCCAGGCCGTAACCACCATCATGCTGGTTGGCCTGCAGGGCTCCGGAAAGACGACCACTGCCGCCAAACTAGCCCTGCACCTGCGCCAACAAGGCCACAAGACGCTACTGATCGCCGCCGACTTGCGCCGCCCCGCTGCCATCCAACAGCTTGAAACCCTGGGCAAGCAGTTGGACATTCCGGTGTACTCCGAAGACCCCAAGTCCACCACCGTGGTCAAAGTTGCCAAGAACGGCTTGGAAAAGGCCAAACAACTGGGCGTGAACTGGGCCATCGTCGACACCGGCGGACGCCTCCAAATCGACGAAGAATTGATGAAGGAACTCGGGGACGTCAAGAAAGAGATTAAACCCGATGAAGTACTCCTGGTTGTAGATGCCATGACCGGGCAGGAAGCGGTGAACGCCGCTGAGGGTTTCCACGCTCAAGTGGAGCTGACCGGCCTGATCATGTCCAAGATGGACGGCGATGCCCGTGGCGGCGCTGCCCTGTCTATCACCCGCGTGACTGGAGTACCCATCAAGTTCATGGGCGTCGGCGAGCGTCCCGACGGCCTGGAAGCGTTCCACCCCGACCGTCTAGCCTCCCGCATCCTGGCCATGGGCGACATTCTCACGCTCATTGAGAAGGCCCAGGGCGCAGTGGACGAGAAACAGTCTGCGGAAATGGAGAAGAAATTCCGCCAGGCCAACTTTGACTTGGAAGACTTCCTCACCCAACTGCAAAGCGTGCGGAAGATGGGTTCCCTGTCTTCCATAATGGAGATGATTCCGGGGGGCGGCCAACTCAGTAAAAAAATGCCCACCGGAGACCTGGACGACGGCCGTATCGACCGCATCGAAGCCATCATCAGATCCATGACCAAGCAGGAGCGTCAACGACCTGAGATTCTCAATGGTAGCCGACGTCGCCGCATATCAAAGGGCAGCGGAACCACCCCTGCGGACGTTAACCAACTGCTGAATCAGTTCAAACAAACGCAGAAGTTGATGAAGCAGATGTCCAAGTCCCGCAACCCCATGGCCATGATGAAAATGTTCAAATAGGCGGCACAGGCAGCATAGCTGCGTTTTCATTTTCTCGGCCTACTACAGACATCCTCTTTTCGTCGTGATTTCTTTCCTGATTTGTTCTGCGCCTTGTCAACTCGGATATAACCACGCCCAATCACAGTGGATACGCGTCCCCAAATCCTCTTCGCTCCGATTACCTAAATCCTGAGTGATAGTCAATATTTATCACTATGACAGGGAATATGCCTCTAGTCCTGCCACAAAAACAGCCTATACTAGTGAAGTGCCGATAGTATATCGCTATTGTTATTCCGAATAGTGATTCGGCAGCTTTGAGTAAAAGTCCGTTTTTGGACAAAAGGAAAAGAGCGTAAAGAATGACACTTGATGTTCGAGCCCTTGAAACATTTCAGTTGCCAACCACTATTGCCGGGATCCTAGACTCCGGTGTGCCGACCAATATTGCCATCATTGCTCCCGATGGCCCCGTGCTCACCTACGGCTCCTTCAAATGTCAGGTTGATTCCCTGGCCAACCAACTGAATTCCTTTGGCATTGGTCGCGGCGATCGCATTGCCATCGTCTTGCCAAATGGTGTCGAGAACATTGTTTCATTCCTGGCGGTCACCGCATCAGGTGCCACTGCCGCTCCCCTCAACCCCGCCTACACGAAAGAAGAATTTGTCTTCTGTCTGGAAGACGCCAACGCCAAGGCCATCATCACCTCCAGCGCAGCAAGCGACGCCATAAACGAGGCCATTCCGGCCTCGATGATCAACGTCAGCGTTGGTCTTAACGCCGATGAAAAGATCAGCTTCACCTGTGACCTGACCCTGGGTCTGCCAGGGACTCGAGAAGGCAGCAACGGCGACGACGTTGCTCTGGTACTGCACACCAGCGGCACCACCAGCCGCCCCAAGCGGGTTCCGCTCAGCCACCGAAACTTGATCGTCGGCACACAGAACATCGTCGACACCTACGAACTGGCTCCAGAAGATGTTTCTCTCTGTGTAATGCCCTTGTTCCATATTCATGGACTGGTCGCCTCCACCTTGGCCACGCTAGCCTCGGGTGGTGTAGTCGTGGTGCCAGCCAAGTTCAACGCGATGGACTTTTGGTCCACGGTTGAAGCCCACCACGTAACCTGGTACTCGGCAGTCCCCACTATCCACCAGGCTCTGTTGCACCGCTCCAAGAGAACGGCTGGCAGTTCTGCGATTGCCATCGCCCGCCAGCATCTGCGCTTCATTCGTTCCTGCAGCGCACCGTTCCCCGCTGAATTCCTGATAGAGATGGAAAATACGTTTGGCGTGCCCGTACTAGAAGCCTATGGAATGACCGAAGCGGCCCATCAGGTTGCATCCAACCCGCTGGTTGACGGCAAACGCGTTCCCGGCTCCGTGGGCATCGGGACCGGCGTCAAGATTGCCATCATGGATCAAGACGGCAACATTGAACCGGCCAACGTCACCGGGGAAGTCGTCATACAAGGCGAAAACGTGACCCAAGGATACGAAAACAACCCGGAAGCCAACCTCAGCAGCTTCACCAACGGATGGTTCCGCACGGGCGACCAGGGCGTCATGGACTCCGATGGTTACCTCAAGCTGGTTGGCCGGTTGAAAGAAATCATCATCCGCTCCGGTGAGAACATCTCGCCTCGAGAGATTGACGAGACCCTGCTGGCCCACCCGGCCGTGTCTGAGGCTGTTGCCTTTGCAGTGCCCAGCGCAACCCACGGTGAAGAGCCCAGCGCCGCAGTGGTGGTCACCGGAGCAGTAAAAGCATCAGAACTTGTAGTTTTCTGCCGAGAACGCTTGGCCGGCTTCAAATGCCCCAAGATCATCCACATAGTTGATGAGATTCCCCGCACCGCCACCGGCAAGGTTCAGCGTAGAATAGTCTCAGCAGCCTTCGCCTAGGCTGCCCCAAACAAACTTCAAACTAGCGCACCTCTAATCTGAGTCTCGGGCTGGAGTTGGATTCGTGAAAATCGCCATCGTTGGAGCGGGGGCCATCGGCGCTTTCCTGGGCGCTAAATTGGCGCTGTCCGGAGAGAATGTCTACCTGATTGCCAGGGGCGCCCACCTGCAGGCGATGCAGACCCATGGCGTCCGGGTTAAAAGTCCTGAAGGCGATTTTGAGGCCCATCCAAACGCTACTGACGATTACGAGTCCGTTGGCCCAGTTGATTTTGTATTCCTGACGGTGAAGGCCCACAGCCTGACTGAAATCGCGCCTCAGATTGCTCCGTTACTTGGCCCTGAAACAGCGGTGATTTCGGCACAGAATGGCATCCCGTGGTGGTATTTTCATAGTCACGGCGGGCCATTTGACGGCACAGCCATTGAGAGTGTCGATCCGGGCGGCGTAGTCGCCCAAGCCATCGACCCATCAAGGATCATTGGCTGCATCATTTACCCTTCAACGGTGATTGTTCAACCCGGAGTGATTGAGCACATTGAAGGCAATCGATTTTCCATCGGCGAGTTGGACGGCACTAGCAGCGACCGCTGCAAAACCCTGGCCGCTGCTCTGATCTGCGCCGGATTAAAAGCCCCCATTCGCAGCCGAATTCGCCACGACCTCTGGGTCAAACTCCTAGGCAATGTGGTGTTCAACCCCATGAGTGCTCTGACCGGTGCCACCCTTGAAGAAATGGCGACTCACCCCGAGTCCAGCGCCATCGCTCGGGCCGTGATGGCCGAGGCTGATGAGGTGGCTGTTGCCCTGGGTATACGCCTACCATTGACCATAGACCAGCGCATGGACGGTGCCCGGAAAGTTGGCGCTCACAAAACCTCAATGCTCCAGGATTTGGAGTCTGGCCGGCCCATGGAATTGGAAAGCGTGGTCGGCGTAGTGATTGAGTTGGGCGAAAAACTGGGTCTACCGATGCCTCACACCAGGACCCTCTACTCCTGCACCCGCCTACTCAGCCAGGTACGCGCCAACTAGCGTCTCTGCCTCGTTTTTCTGGGCGACAACACACCCTCGCGTCATTAGAGCACCCCACAACACCGCTCGTGGTGTCCTTCCGCTGAAGGACGAACCATCCACCCCGAATCAGTCATGCGATACCCAAGCAGTACGTTGCCAGGCTCAGGATGAGCGATGAAGGCGGGGCGTTGTCTTGTTCTTCCGAAGCGTGACTTATGCGCAGCTACATAGATTCCAGCTTTCGCCGGAAAGACGGTGGTAGTGGCGGATGAGGGGTTGTGTTGAGGAACGTTTGCCCCCACCCTAACCCTCCCCCTCGCAGGGGGAGGGAATTTTTTTAATGGGTTGGACTTCCAACGAGCGCTGGCTATTCCCAGGGTTGCTCGGCGGCGGCGTTTCGGCCTGATATGCGGCCGAAGGCTAGGCATTCCCCGATGTTGCCGGTGCCCTGGTAGAGGAAGCTGTAGATGGAACCGAGTTCACCCGCGCTGTACAGACGGGGCAGGGGGCTGCCGTCAGGACGCATGACCTGCCCCTTCTCGTTGCGCCTGGGACCGCCCTGGGTGTTGAGCATGGACGGTGACAACTCCAACGCGAAGAACGGGCCTTCCGCGAGCGGTTTCAGCATCATTGTGCGGCCAAAATCGGTGTCTGTTCCGGCTACGGAATCTTCGTTCCATTTACCAACAGTGCTTTCCAAAGTCGACGCATCCATGCCAATAGACTCGGCCAACTCGGCAATAGTGTCTGCCTTCTTGATCCATCCTCGGTCTAACTCCGCGGAATTGTCATCGCTCCAGTCGTAGCGATCGACCATCGTGTTCCAGCCGGCTTTGGGGTCCTTGTCGTACAAAGGCCCTGAGGTAAACATCTTGTGGTCGAAAATCATGTACATGGGGCAGGGAGTCATTAGTGGGCCCCAACGGCCTGACTCATATACCTTGCCGTGGGATGTTTTTCGTTTTTCATCGGCGAACCGGTTGGCGTCGGGACCGACCACAATCATGCCGCCGTCCAACACTTTGGAGAAATGGAGCGCGACCATCGAGAATGTTGTGCGGTACTCGGGCACTTTCAAGCCCATGGACGGCCCGGCATAGTTGTTCATGTGCCAGAGGTCGGCGCCAACTTCCATGGCCATGGTGATGCCATCGCCCTCGTTGTGGGGTGAACCAGTGGTGTAGCAATACGGCAGACCGGGCAGGTAATTCCTGATCATTTCCTGGTTGTTCTCGAAGCCGCCGCAAGTCAGAATTACGGCTTTGTTGGCCCGCACGTAAACTGACTTGCCACCCTGTTCCGCGCGAACCCCAACGATCTCCCCGGTGCCGTTGCGCTGGATGAGTTCCTTGGCCGGAGATTCGTACAAGACCTCGATCTCTCGTTCATTCACCGCCCTTTCGAACAACAACCAGGTATTGGAGTAGCCCACCACTGGCCCCTCATGGAATTTGTGAGTGCTGTTGCTGCCGGGGAACTGAGGGAACTCGATGCCTTCTGGCGGGTGTTGGTGTTCTTGGGGGTCGCCGCCAATGCTGGCCAGCCAATCGTTATTCAAGCCAATTTCGTCGGCCCATGCCCGGACGACGTCCTGGTCAACCGTAAATGGCCCGCATAGAGCGTTGAAATAATCGATGGCTTCTTCTTTGGGTGATGCGTTCAGGTAACCCTGTCCCGCAACTCTGGTATTGCCGCCTTCCTCCCCTTTGGGAGCCTTTTCCAGCATCAACACCGTTGCCCCGGAGTTCTGGGCCGTGATGGCTGCGGCAGCGCCTGCGCCGCCAAAACCGACTACGACCACGTCTACTTGTTTGTCCCACTGCGCGGGAAATTCACCGTGACTAGACATTTACACCCTCTAAAAATCTGGGGGACGGCATGTCCCCGAATTAATTTCACGTACCTATATCAAGGTTCAAGCCTGTTTCTGACCGAACCAATGCTAAACAACGCCCCACAAAACCAAGTGTAAGGCTATCCCAGGCTGTTGCCCTCGTCCACGTAGGAGGTTGTGCCCACTTTGGATATCTTGATCCGCTGCCGATAGATTTTTTCGCCCAGGTTATGTTCTGCATCGTGCAGTTCAATAATCCAATCAACATCGGCTGGACCGTCCAACAACGCCTCTTCCAACACTCGACCGTACATGCTTTGGCCGCCAGGAAGGCCCAGTAATTTCAGGATCGTAGGCGTCAAATCGAAGTTTCCGGATGGCGTGTCCACCCTGTGGTTCGATTTGAAACTCGGTCCTTGGGCAAAAAGGATGTTGTTCATCTCGTGCTTGCTCATGGAGCCGTGTTGCCCGGTGCCTGGCTCGCCGTAGGTCGAGTAAGCCGTTCCGGCATAACCGGCATCGTTGGTGTTTGAATCCCAACGGAAGGACATGGTCAACTCAGGTACCCGCGGCCCCTCATTACCAACCAACGAGGCCGGCAGGGTTCCAGGGATACCAGCCACAGCCGCCGACGCAGTAATAGTGCCACACCAAGGCTGGGCCATCAGCCAGGTCGCCAATTGTTCTGCGGTGTCGTAATCGCCGGGCGGGGTATAGAACAGGGCCGCGCCGCCATTCTGGGCGACAACCACTCCCCCCTCCTCACCACCAGACGCGAACCCGGCTTCATGGACCAGAGCCTCAACGCCGGCAACCTCGGAGATGGTGGAATAGCCGTGATCTGATATCACAATTATGTCGGTGTCATCGTCGGTGCCATTCTCCCGGAGCCATTGCAGCATGTCGCCAAACTGGCCGTCTGCTTCCTTGATGGCGGTATCCGAGAGGGCAGAACCAACCCCGGCGGCGTGCTGCGCCTTGTCTGGTTCCGATGACCAGATCAAAGCCACGGCGGGCATCCGCTCCGGAAGCACATATTCGGTCATGATTCGCCGGGCGTGGGCCATTCTCATCGTATTGGGCCTTGCCTCTTCCGGCCAGGGTCCAAACCTGTCAATGAGGGCCTCGTGCAGGTCAGCAGGTAGGGCAAAGGTGGGATGTATCGTCGCTCCGCCAGTGTCCTCAGCAGTGGGGTTATGAAGGTACATATTCCCGCTGGTGCCGACTCCAATGGCCACGTACTCTTTTCCGTGCTCAGCGAGTATCTGCCCTAGGGTGGGACACAGGAGAATCGGCACTCCGGATTTGGCAACCTGGGCCAGTTCTGGCTCCATGGCTGGCATGACGTGGTCCGGGTCGTACTCCCGGATCATGAGCCTATTACCAGCCAGACCGTGTCCGCCTGAGTTCATACCGGTGACCATGCTGGATGCATTGACCCTGGTCACAGTCGGGAAGACCGAATGGTGGTTGGTGAATGTGACACCAGCGTCGGCAAATGCCGTCAAATTTGGCATCAACCGCGCATTGACCTGCGCGGGCTGGAGTCCGTCAAACACAAAGACCAATATGGAGGACATGATTCTCTCGCTTTAGCTAGTTTCGATATTGAATTAAATTTGATTGGGGGCCAAAGCCCGAATCGTGCTCTCGTAAGATTCTTTCAGGTCTCCGATAGCGATTGGCGCGACGATTAGTTTGGTCAGACCCATATTCCGAAGCTCTTCGATGCGCGCCAGGCAGACGTCAGCCGGGCCAACTACGCCTATTTCTTCCTGCATACTCTCACCGATTGCGGAGGCCATGGCCGGATTGTCGGCATGATCCCTAGCCGTCTCAGCGCCCACCATCTCGGCCTCGAACCCGGTGCTCCGGAAGAAGTTCTGGTAGTGGGTGCTGCTGGAGTAGCGGGCAATCTGCTGCTGCAAACCGGCCCGACCAGCCGCAATATCATCAGTCACTGCAACACGAAGGTAGCCAGAAATCTCGACTTCTGACGGGTCACGGCCTGCTTTTTTAGCCCCGTCTCGCACCAGTTGAATGGCCTGGGACAGGTAGTGGGCGGCGGTCCAACTCAGCAGTACACCGTCGGCCACCTCCCCGGCCAGTTCCAGCATGCGCGGCCCAAGGGCGGCGATGTAAATGGGCAGTTTTACTTTGGGAGCAGCGGGGCCCAAGGTCACTTGGTTAACCGTGATGGCCTTCCCTTGGTGGCTAACTTCTTCGCCCTGCAAAAGACCACGCACAATCTGAATCAAATCACGCAGGTGGTCTATGGGTTTTTCATACTTCAGACCGTGCCCGTTCTCGGTTGCCGGTCGGTTGCCCACGCCCAACCCCAGGATAAATCGGTCATTGGAGACGGCCGCCAAACCAGCGGACGACATGGCTGTGATCAACGGAGACCGACCGAACATTGGCAGAATTCCCGTTCCCAGACCGATGCGACTGGTGGCCGTGGCAATGGCGGTGAGTTGGGTCAGCGAGTCCCGACCAGCGCCCTCGGTCATCCAGATCTCATCGTAGCCGTGTTCTTCTGCTTGCACACCCAGAGATTGAATGTCGGCAACGCTTAGCTGGGTTTCGTTTCCGAGTCTAAGACCTAGAAAAGCCATGAAATTCTCCTGGCAAGATTGATGATTTCTATTAATCGGTCCCCGACCGGAGGTCAGCCGGCTCCCGTTCTGAGGGCGCTGAAAAGGTAGACCGTGGCAAATGTGCGGTAGGGTGACCAACGCTGGGCAATATCTTTTACCTGGGTGTCGTCAACATCTGAGCCGCCCGTGAACAGGCGCGAAATTATCCTACGAAGGGCCAGGTCGCCCAATGGAAGGGCATCCGGACGACCCACCGCACGGATTAAAGCCCATTGGGCGGTCCAGATTCCCACTCCGCGCAGGGAGGTTAATTTATCGATGATCTCTTTGTCGGTCAATTCCCCCATCTGTTCCAGCTTCACCGCAGTATCGAGGGCGGTCCCAGCCAGGCCATGGACGTACTCGGACTTGCGCTGGGTCAGCTTCATGGTGTGCAGTTCGGCGGGAGAAGACGCCCAGATCGTCTTCGGTTTCGGGAAGGCGTAATGGGTCTCGCCGTCAAAATCGGCGCTGGGACCAAACGTTTCAATTAGTAAAATGCGGATTATCCGGGCCACTTTAGTGGATATCTGCTGTCCCAACACCGCCAGTATCAACGCTTCAAAGACCGTGGCGGTATGGGGCACGTGCAGACCGTAGAATTCTTCAACCAATCCGGCCATGGCCGTGTCTGCCCGACCTAACTCATAGAACGGGGCCAAGTCTTGGTCCACGCCCAAAATCCAAGACACTCGGGACTTTGCCAGGTCAACGTCTTCCGTGCCCAATTCAGTACCCTGCAACTCCATGGACAGCTCGGGAGCGTCCACTGTGCCCACAGACCATACTTTAGCCAACACTAACTTGTCGTCCAAGTCCAAAAGCCGACGATAGACGCCATCTTCCATGGTGTCGGTGCCATACCGACTCTGAAAATAGGTGTGATAATCGGCGGTCAACTCAAAATTGAAGGGCGCTACGGGTTTGATGTTGGCAGTTAATCGATCCGTCGGCATCAGCCACCCCCTATTGTGGCGCTGCCCACCAAATAATGCCTGGACCCAGCATGACCGAGTTCGGTGCGCATCAGGTTGACGGCGCTGGCGGTCCAGGATGGCGAGACAGTTAGCTTGGCGGTGGAAACGACTTCGCCAATCTTACGTAGCTGTCCATCAGTAACTTCACGGCGGACCCGGCCCAAAGTCAGGTGGGGCGAGAAATCCCGCTGTTCTTTGGGCAGCCCAAGGTTCCCAACGGCGTCGTCCACGGCCAACTGCATAGAGGCCAGGCTCGCCAAATCTCCGTCCAACCCTGCCCACAACACCCTTGGTTGGCGCAGGTTGGGGAAGGCGCCAAATCCGGAGATTCCGACCTTGAAGGGACTGAACTTGGCAGTCACAGTAGGCAAATCAGCCAGAACTCGATCCACCATCCCAGCGGGGATGTTGCCCATGAATTTCAGGGTCAGGTGGATGCCTTCCAGACGCACCCAACGCACGTGGCGGCCAATCTCGGCATCAAAATCCTGGACCACTGCCTGCAACGCTTGGATACCTTCATCAGGCACCGGAATGGCGATGAATGACCTGATTTGCTTTTCGGTTTGTCTGGTTTTCGTCACCGTTGGCTGGCCTCTCTGAGGCGTCCGTACCACTCAGCCAGGTCATTGAGGGAGTACTTGGCGTTGGCCGGACTGGGGTTGGGAACAACAAACACGGCCGATGTTCCGATGACTCGCTCTTGCAGGCCCAGGCCCGGTTTCTCTTTTACACCCTCGCCATGCTGCAGATAGGCTTTGTAGGCCATCAGCCCGTGGAAGCAGACCAATTTCGGCGCGAACCGCTCAATCTTTTCCTTCAGGACCGGGGCCCACTGGCGAAAATCGGCGGCGCGCAGTCCAGAACCCATGGGCGTGGGGCGTTTGGCAACATCAGTAAATCCGATGCCGTCTTCCAGCAGTGTGGCGTCTTCGTCGGATGTGACCTGCCTATCCACCAACCCCGATAGGTTAAAAGCCGCCCAGAACCGATTGCGAGGGTTGGCAAAGTAATGCCCTACTTGAGCAGAGTATTCGGATGGGTTCAAGCCCACAAAAAGCAGATCCAGCCCCTCACGCAGGTGGTCAGGCAGGGTTACCCAGTCTTCAGACGCTGTTTTATCAGTGCTCACAGGCCAAACAACTTGGCTGCGTTTCCACCCAGCAGGGCGGCTTCACCGTCGGGAGCCAATCCTGCGGCCTTTGCCTGTTCCAGAGGGCGGGAGATTTCCATCAGCGGGTAGTCGCTAGCGAATAATACCTTTCCGGACCAAGCCAACTCTGACACGGCTCTAAAAACATCTGGTCGGTAGAGAAACGGCGACGCTGCAGAGTCAAAGTACACGCTTTTAAGGGCTTCGCGAACTTCGGGCATCAAGTTGTAAAACGGGAGACCGCCACCCCAGTGGGCACAAATTATGACATTGCCAGGGTGGTTCTGAATGAATCGGTACAACTTGTCGGGCGTTGTAGTGCCCTTGCCGGGATATTGGTGGCCCACCGGCTCTGACGCGTGGATCAGCACTGGCAAGTGCTCTGAACGGGTCAGCTCCATGACTGGAGACATGGCTGCGACATCGGTAATGTCAAAATCCTGGGAATCGGCATGGAGTTCGCCAATACCAATTAACCCGGCGGCGATGCACCGTTTTCCTTCAGCGTATGCCGCCTCGCCCCAGACAGGGTTCACGGAACCGAAGCCGGACAAGCGAGTAGGATTGTCAGCCACTGCTTGGATGATGTAGTCGTTGACTTCCTTGGCTATTTCAAAGTCGGTCCACCCCATACCCATGACCACGGCGCGGTCCACGCCGTCGCGATCCATGGCGGCAATCAAGTCTTCCGCGGTGGCCATACGAGCATTGGGATCAGATAGCAGCGCCGCAAATGTGGCATCACGCTGGGCGATCTCGTCACGGCGGTCGCAGAAAGAGGGTGGGAGGATGTGGCAGTGAGCGTCTATTATCAATGCTAAATCTGTACAATCATCGATAGAGTGCCAATTGGCCAAGAGTCAGGAGACGAGTATAGCATCGCGGATTAGCAGCTTAGCCAAGAAATGCTCCCCTAAATCCCAGTCAGCCTTTCATGCCCCTCATTCTGAGGCCGTCTTGACCAGTCGGGAAAGAATCTCGTTGCTGGCAATAACCTTGATAAAGAACAACGAGACTCTTCGCTTCTCTCAGGATGACACACTAAATCCCATCAGCGCAGTGCAAACAGATTGACTTCAACCAACCATGAAAATGACGCTCTTATTATGAGCAGGATATGAGCGACCAACCATCCGGCTCTGATTCACTCCTAAAAGGCCATCCTGCCCCCGATTTCACTCTGGCATTGCCGGAAAATGAATACCTATCTCTCCAGGAATTACGAGGACGTAAAGTTCTGTTGGTCTTTCTGCGGCATTTTGCTTGAGTGCCTTGAAGACAACATCTGTCTCAGTTGCGGCAGCAGTACCCCGATATACAGGCCAACGGAGCCGAGGTGGTGGCGATCTCTTTTGAGCCTAGGGACCGTCTTTTTCAACTTGTCCGGCAACTCCAGTTACCCTTCCCAATCTTGTCTGACCCTGAGCGAGACGTGTATTTCGCCTACAGTTTGACCCAGGGCAGTTTGCTGAAGATATTTTCGCCCAAGACTATTTGGACCTACATCAAGCACTTCGCAAGTCTGCAGAAATACGAACACTCGGCCAGTGATTGGCGGCAATTGGGCGGGGATTTCATCCTGGACGAAGAAGGGACGGTGCTCTACGAATTCCGAGGGCAAGCACCGTCAGACAGGCCGTCTGTGGCGACTCTGATTGCAAAGTTGGATGACTAGGATTTCTTGCCTGGTTGCCCAGCGGTGTTGGGCAACTCTGGTTGCTTGGGTTATACAGGGTTGATGCGGAGCGGATTGTGGGGGTGCATGTTGGTGCGCCGATTCATTTGGCTGCCCTTCGAGGGATTAGTGGTCGCTGCCGTCTTCGTTAAACTAATTATCATCGCTTAGGACTCCGGTCTCGCGCCCTTGGAAGATGTGGACCACGAAATTACCACGGTTGATACCTACAGCGTCAACTAGGTCTTCATCTACGGTGTCAATAATCTGCTGGACGGTTTCTTGAGTCAGGCTTTCATCCACTGAGACCGCAACATGCACCATTTCTGGGGTGAAATGGATGTCTACCCGGGCAACCTGCCGGTCTTGCTCCATAACCAAGTACGCCTCTGAGTAGGGTGTGCGCACCTCGCGCTCAAATCTCAAATCCGCCAAGAATGGCCCTCCCAAATACGCCTTTCCGTTGCTACGGCCTAGTTTGACCTTGGCCGACAATTACCCACTTATAAGAAGTCAGCTCTTTGAGCCCCATGGGGCCGCGAGCGTGGAACTTCTGCGTGCTGATACCGACCTCAGCCCCCAGGCCGAACTGACCACCATCGGTGAATTGTGTGCTGGCGTTAACGTAAACCGCCGCTGCATCGACTTCATCAAGGAACCGGTTGGTCGCCGCTTCATCTTCCGTGATTATCGCCTCAGAGTGGCCAGAACCGTAGGTCTCTATGTGCTCCAAAGCGTCTTCCAGGGAGTCCACCACCTTTACCGCAGCCGTGAGCGAGAGGAACTCTTGTCCCCAGTCGTCCTCGCTGGCCGGAATCGCCGTTGCGGGTGCGTCGGGGCCCAAGATGCTGAGGGCTCGACTGTCGCAGTGGAGTTCCACGCCTGACGCGGCCAGTTCTTTCGCCATCAAGGGTAGACCGATGGCAGCAACTTCTACGTGCACCAGCACCGTATCCAAGGCGTTGCAGATAGACGGACGCCTGACCTTGGCATTGTGGACGATCTCCACGGCCATCTTCAGGTCAGCGGCCCGATCAACGTAGGTGTGACAAACCCCTATACCACCGGTAACTGCCGGCATGGTGGCGTTATCAGCCACAAACCTAACCAGGCTGGCGCCGCCCCGGGGCACCAACAAGTCGATATATTGGTTCATTTTAAGCATGGCGTCCACGAGGATCCGGTCCGGATTGTCCACAAACTGGACGGCGTTCTCGGTGACTCCGGCATCCGAGAGGGCTTTTCGCAGCAGGGCCACCAACGCGGTGTTTGAGCGAATGGTCTCTTTGCCGCCCCGCAGGATGCAGGCGTTGCCAGACTTAAGACACAGGCCAAAAATGTCCACGGTGACGTTGGGCCTGGCTTCATAGATACTGCCAACCACGCCTAAGGGAACCCGGCGGCGGCTGGTGACCAGTCCGTTGGGCAACGACGTTGTTTCAATAACTTCACCGATTGGGTCCGGCAACTCAGCTACGGTCTGAATCTCGGCGGCGGTAGCGCTCAATCGGTCGCTGGTCAGCAAAAGCCGATCCAGCAAAGATTCGTCCATTCCGTCGGCTTTGGCTTCCCGGTAGTCCTCTTGGTTGGCCGCCAGCACGTCTGCCTGGTTGGAACGCAGCAGTTCTGCCAGGTTCAGCAATACCTGGTTCTTGTCATGGGTTGGAAGGCGAGCCAACTTGCGGGAGGCTTGGTAGGCCGCCTTTCCCAGCGCGGTTATGTCTTCTGTCGTTTTGGTGGTCATTTCAAAACTTCCGATTGTTACAAGAGAACCAAGTTGTTCCGGTGCACCACTTCCTGGCCGTAGTGGTAGCCCAGGGTCTCTTCGATCAATTCTGAATTCATCCCTTGAATCTTGCCAATGTCTCGGGCGGCGTAGTTGGCGATGCCGCAGCCTATTTTAACGCCGTTGGAGTCCACCACGTAGATGGCCTCGCCGCGACTGAAATCGCCCTCAACATACTGTATTCCGGCCGGCAGCAGGCTCCGGTGGTCCCGAACCAACGCACCGGCCGCTCCAGTGTCCACGACTATCTGGCCCCGCTGTGATATCCCGCTCAACATCCACCGTTTGCGGGCTTCCAGCTTACTACTGGCAGGTTTGAAAAACGTGCCAATTGACTCACCGCGAACGGCACGGAGCACCGCATTATCAGCTTTGCTATGACACATAACCATGGGGATGCCCGACGTCGTAACCAGTTTGGCGGCCTCAAGTTTGGTGGCCATACCACCCCTGGCCCAGGGATGTAATTCCTCGCCGGCCAGACTCTCAATCCCTGCGTCCACCCGGTCAACCTCTGCTATCAGTGTCGCGTCAGGGTTGTTTCTGGGGTCCGCCGAGTATAGGCCCTCAGTGTCGGTCAGAATCAGCAATAGGTCGGCGTCCACCAAGTTGGCCACCAGGGCGGAGAGACGATCGTTATCGCCAAACACCTCGCCAATCTCGTCCACGGCCACCACGTCATTTTCATTGACTACCGGTACAACTCTCAGTTCCAGCAGCCTCTGCAGCGTGTTGCCCACGTTTAGATAAGACTGCCTGTTGGAGAGGTCGGGGATGGTCAGCAAGGTCTGGGCTATCTGCGCGCCGTGTTTGGCGAACATCTCTTGGTAGGTGTGCATCAGCCGGCTCTGTCCCACGGCGGCAAAAACCTGGCGGGACGAGATGTCTGATCCAAAGTCTTTAGTAATCGACCCCAACGTCGACCGGCCAGCGGCAATCGCCCCTGAGGTTACCAAAAGCACCTCTCCGTAGGCGTCACGAATCTGGCACAGTTGGCGCACCAAGTCAGCCATCATCTCCGCGTCCAAGCCTGCATCACTGGTGAGGGCGCTGGTCCCGGCCTTGACCACGATTCGACGATAACGGAGGGTGCTGGAACTCAAGCCCGGGTCTGTAGACTTGGGCTCAATCACGGGTTGGTTGTCTTGACTTGCTCTGGCCATTATCTGGTGGTTGGAGATCTAAAATAGGGGGGGGAATTGGCGGTTCAAGGCCGCCAAGCACGATAATTATTATAGCATGCACCCATCGTGGCACTTGGATATCAGCAAACCCAGATACTCGCTTTTGGGAAGCTACAAATGAGTCGGCGGCAGTTGTGCTGGCGCCACCTGGTTATGCGTCGTCGGATTCCTCATCCAGGCCCAGTCCGCGCCGGACGGCGTAAGCAGCAACTTCGGTGCGATTAGTTGAATACGCTCCCGCCAAACTGGTCGCCAAATCCAGCGGCGACGTTTGGAACGACGATTTCGCCTAGAAAAATTCCTCCTCTCTCTTCCCTCGGAGACGGCCGGCAAGTCGGCTCAAAATCCCTAGACTTTCGGCGGTCTGGGGCTTTTTCATTTGCAAGACCCGCCGACCCCAAACGTCAGAATGAACTTGTAACAGGGGGGTTCAGGTCATAGAATGGTGTAAAAGGGGCTGGTAATAAATCCAGCCCCTTTTCCGGCGTGCAAATTTATGTTTCGGACGATTTTCGCCGAATCAACAACGGAGCCCGAAGCCACATAATGACCCTTAAGGGAGTTCTGGAATTACTGGACCACCACCCCGAACACCGGAATAACGTCGATGTCTCGAGTAAAGCGGGCGGTCAACCCAGCGGAGAAACGTCGGTAACCGTTCGTCAGGGGGCACGGTCGGCATTTCTGGCATCTTTGTGGTGCAGTCAGCAAGGTCCGATGTTGGTGGTTACACCTCGCCCGGACGATGCGCGGCGTCTCCATGACCAGTTACTCACCTACCTGGGCGAAGACCAGCCGATTCATCTGCTGCCCGAGCCAGAAGTCCTCCCTTATGAGCGGCTGGCTGTAGACGCCAACACTACCAACCAGCGCTTGACCGCGTTGGCCGCCTTGGCCACGTCCAGTAAAATTGCGTCGGACGAGGCTGAGGCCTACCCCTTGGTCGTCTGTTCCGTGGGTTCGGCACTGCTATACACCCTGCCGCCAGAGTTGATGGCCGGGGTTTTCCCAGCCACCGGAGAACTGAGCGTTTGGAAGAAGGGCGACCGCATCCGCATAGAGAGTGTCTTGGGCCAGTGGCTGGAACTTGGCTACCACAACGAGCCGGTAGTGGAGGCTCCGGGCAGCTTCAGTCACCGAGGCGGAATCCTGGACGTGTATCCCACCGGCTCAGAATGGCCTCTACGGATCGAACTGTGGGATGACGAGATTGACACGATTCGTTACTTTGACCCGGTATCGCAGCGGTCTATCCGTCCCGCTGAGGAAGTCCGTTTGGCTCCGGCCAGAGAGCAACTACCCGGTCTGGCTGATCAGGATATGGTTGCCGCCCGGATCGACGCCCTTGATTACGCCAAGTGCGGCGAGGAGATCCGAGACCGCATGGCCGAGGAACTCTCGCAACTAACATCCTCACCCAACCCTGAGACCCTTTCTTTCTACAACGGGTTGGTCAATCGCTCCCACTTAATGGAGTACATCGGGGCCGACGGCCTGGTGGTGTTGGAGCGCTCCGGCCGGGTGGAAGCAGAAGCCCTGGAATTAGAAGAGCGCTTTGAACGCATGCGAGAAGCACGGGAAGAACGTGGCGAGTTGCCAGTTAATTTCCCGTCGCCTCACATGGATTGGGAAGAATTCTCCAATCGGCTGGAAGGCGTGCCCCAGATGCAATTGCAGACTTGGGTGGGCGACGACGAAGACAAGATTTTCCGGTCCTCTACCCAGTATTACGGCAAGATGGAAGACTTGGTGGCAGACGTACATCGGTATCAGGCAACCAACACTGCCGTGGTGGCCGTCACCCAACACCAAGGCCGTGTTGCTGAGATCCTGGAACTAGGAGGCATAGGTGTAAACCAGGTCGATTCACTGGAATCGATCCCATATCCGGGCCAGGTTTTCTTGATTTCCGGTTCGCTGCGTGACGGTTGGACGGTCGAGCTGCCCGGCGATTCCAAACTGCCAAAATCTCTGGTTCTGCTGACCGACTCAGAATTATTTGGCACGGTCAAAGAACAGCGCTACACCCGTCGCCGTAAGGCTGAACACGGGCCCGAAGTGGTCCTGGCAGACCTTGTTCCCGGCGCCCACGTGGTGCACATCGATCACGGAGTGGCCCGGTTCGCCGGCACCACTCGCTTGGGCGACGGTGAGGACGAAAAAGAATACCTCATCTTGGAATACGCCGAGAATGACAAACTTTACGTGCCTACCGACCACCTGGACCGCGTAACTGCGTTTGTGGGTGCCCAGGACTCACCACCCTCACTCACGCGCCTCAGCACCGCTGAATGGGCCAGGGTCAAGAACCGGGTAAAAGGGGCGACCAGGGAGATGGCCGAAGAGCTGTTGCGCATCAACGCCGCCCGCGCCGTGGCCGTTGGGCACGAACACGGCGGCGACACGGTCTGGCAACGCGAACTTGAGGATTCGTTCCCATTCGTTGAGACCCCGGACCAGGCGAGCGCCATCGTTGACGTTAAAAATGACATGGAAACCACTCGCCCCATGGACCGTCTAATCTGCGGGGACGTTGGCTACGGCAAGACAGAAATTGCTCTTAGGGCCGCTTTCAAGTCGGTGAACGATGGCATGCAGGTGGCCATTTTGGTACCCACCACCGTCCTGGCCCAGCAGCACTACGTGACTTTTAGCGAAAGACTCAGCCCATTCCCGGTCAGGGTTGAAGTCCTGAGTCGCTTCCGTACACCCAAAGAACAGCAGGAAGTGATTAAAGGGCTGGCAGACGGCAGCGTCGATATCGTCATCGGCACCCACCGACTGCTGCAAAAAGACGTCAAGTTCAAAGACCTGGGTCTGGCTGTGGTGGACGAAGAACAACGTTTCGGCGTCAGCCACAAGGAACGCCTCAAGCAATTGCGCCAACAAGTAGACGTGCTGACTCTGAGCGCAACGCCAATCCCTCGCACGCTGAACATGGCCCTGGCCGGTATCCGTGATCTGAGCACCATGGATTCGCCGCCAGAAGCGAGACTGCCGGTGAAGACCTTTGTCTCTGAGTACTCTGAAGACGTAATCAAAGAAGCCATCCTGCGAGAGATGGAGAGAGGCGGCCAGGTCTTTTATCTGCACAACCGGGTCAGGACGATTCACCAGGCAGCCGCCGAGATCAAGAAAATCGTACCTCAGGCCCGCGTCATCGTCGGCCACGGTCAGATGGCAGAGAATGAGTTGGAAGACGTGATGCTGAATTTCGGAAATGGTGACGCCGATGTTCTGGTCTGCACCACGATTATCGAGTCTGGTTTGGACATGCCCAACGTGAATACGCTGATTCTGGAGCGGGCCGATCGGTTCGGACTGGCCCAGCTTTACCAGCTAAGGGGCCGCGTTGGCCGCAGCGAACACCGAGCCTACGCCTATCTACTGGCTCCCAGAGGTCGACGCATTACAGAAGGGGCCGAGCACCGCCTACAAGCCATCTTAGAGGCTTCAGAATTGGGCGCAGGCTTCCGTATCGCCATGCGTGACTTGGAAATTCGTGGTGCTGGCAATATTTTGGGTGCGTCCCAGAGCGGTCACATCCAGGAAGTGGGCCTCGATCTGTATACCCAGCTTCTGCATGAAGCGGTACGCGAATTAGGCGATCGGACGGGTGACGGCGAAGAAGATACCGCTTCTGATGTTGAGATGCCCAGAATCGAACTGCCGATGAACGCCCGCATACCTGAAGACTACGTTGATCACCTGCCCACTCGGTTGGCGGTCTACCAGCGGCTGGCCAAGATGGATGACGCCGAATACATCCCGGAGATTCGCGATGAACTTCGGGACCGTTTTGGCCCGCTGCCAGAAGAGGTAGAGAACCTACTGACGCTGGCCGCCCTCAGAACCCTCGCCGCCGATGTGGGAGTTGAATCCATCGTGCAGGGTAATGATGCCATCGTGCTGGCCCTGCGAACTCCGGTCGGTGGAGCGAAAATCCCCCTTCAGAAGGCTCTTGGCCCGTCAGTTCAGGTCGGCAATACGCAGATGCAGATGCCCCTGCGCCGCCTGGGTGATGAATGGTTGTCCCGCCTCACCAGAGTCTTGGAAAGGTTTTTGGCCTTCCAAGAGAATCTGCGACAAATCGCTGCCACAGCCGCAGCCTCGGCCGACTAACGCGCACGGGAAACCGTACGGGGCAGCCGGGCGTATTAAAGATTAGGCAGCCGTTTCGGCAAACGTTGAACCTACTTCCACTAAGCAACATCTTAATTTGAAGATGGTTCACAACGGAGGATACTTTGAAGGGACATTCCATAATTAGTGGGTTTAACCACTCGCAACCCGGCAACAAGAAAACCAAACTGCGGTTTCTTTTGCCGTTGGTTTTGTTATTAGCAGTGGCAGCAATTGCCTGCAGCAGCGACAGCTCAGATGGGAATGTTTCAGTTGTGGGTAGCGACTCTTCCGGCTCCGGTGATCAAGCGCCCGAATTCTCGATTACCATGTTCCAGGGACAAGATGTAGTAGGGGGCCAGGAAGTGAGCCTCCACAGCCTGATTGGCCCCAAGCCCATCGTGCTCAACTTCTGGGCTGGATTGTGCCCACCTTGCCGAGCAGAGATGCCTGATCTCCAGGAATTCAACGATGAATTCGGAGACCGCGCACTTCTTGTGGGGGTAGACCTCGGTCAATTCACTGGACTAGGCAGCCAGGAAGATGCCCAGAAACTACTGAAAGACCTGGAGATAACTTATCCCACTGGATTCACCTCTAATCAGGACATCATCCAGGATTACAGAGTCCTGGGCCTGCCAATGACAATTTTCATCGGCAACGACGGCGATATCTTCAACAAATGGTCTGGAACGTTGAATGCCAAAACACTCAAGGAGAAAACTCTAGAAATGCTATCTCAGTAAGCCCGGTTCCCACCTACCGCGTTTCACTTAGACGAATAAAAAGCCCGCCTGAATCTATTGGCGGGCTTTTAGTTTGCCGGACACCTAGATACAGTGGATCCTTAATTAGGCTCCAAAGCCGATTTATTTTCTCTGCAAACCACCCAACCAATAGCGGCTATGTTGCGGTATAATATTTGAAGCCCTGTCCAGAACCCAATTCCGGCTGGGAAGAGGGAACGCAGCAGGGAAAGTCGGGGTGTAGCGCAGGGGTAGCGCGCTGCGTTCGGGACGCAGAGGCCGGAGGTTCAAATCCTCTCACCCCGACCATTTTATTTTCGAAATACGTCGGATCAAATACAATATCCAATGATAGTCGCTTTCACTAGGTGGAGATTCCACGCTTAAAACCATTAATCCATTCAGCATGGCCCCTCGAATGAGGGGTTTTTTCATGCCTAAAATTTGTGACCCACCCCTGGATCGAACCGAGAACCTGCTGATTAAGAGTCAGGCGTTTTTTGTACACAGGCGTACACAGCAGGCCACCGCAGACACCATTCTGAGGCTAAAGGCGAAAACCGTGCCTACCGGACAAAAATAAATTGGGGCCTTTTTGGGGCCTTTTAAGGCCAGAAAGACTGCAACCTAGCCCCTAACAAAACCACAACATTTTAAGTTTGTCTGGGGCCTCCAGTGACCGGTCGGTTAACCCAGAATCACATAGGTAAGATCCGCACCAATTGCGCGAGACTCCCCATTCCTTAGTTTGACATCCTTCTGTCGTACAGGTTCTCAGAAAAAACTCCAATCCCTCTATCCATAAATTCCATAATCACCCGTGTCAGCGTCTTCAACTGGTTCTGTCTCATATCTAGCGAGCGCAGGTTGGTCAGGTTTCCTACCTCGGGCGGCAGCTCCGTCAGCTGGTTGGCGTTCAGGTTGAGCTCAGTGAGGTTTGTCAGGTTCCCTATCTCGGGGGGCAGCGCCGTCAGTTGGTTGCCGCCCAGGTTCAGGACAGTCAGCTGGGTCAGGTTCCATAGCTCGGCGGGCAGCTCCGTCAGTTGGTTACCGCCCAGGCCCAGCTGATTGAGCTTGGGCAGGTTCCTTATCTCGGGAGGCAGCTCCGTCAGCTGGTTGCCTCTCAGGCCCAGGACAGTCAGCTGGGTCAGGTTCCATAGCTCGG